>Ga0209930_1000818_pt1 | contig 60674 bp, 48 predicted proteins | sample ThiBiot_500_biof_2_FD_183948 | JGI IMG/M metagenome (GOLD analysis project Ga0209930, IMG submission 183948) | Wastewater bioreactor microbial communities from Cape Town, South Africa - Thiocy_cont_500_biof (SPAdes) | ecosystem: Engineered > Bioreactor > Thiocyanate-remediating >...
GGAAAACCACCCAAAGTCGCCATCACCGCCGTCATGCGAAAACTCCTCGTCCTCGCTAACTCTCTCGTCGCTCAAAACCGGCCATGGATACCTCGACCCGCTTGATCAACATCACAGATGCTCCCTTCACGAGGGAGGGGGCGGGGGTGGGTTGGCCTGCGAGGAAGCAGATCGGCAACCCCCATACCCCCCTAGCCCCTCCGTTCACGAGGGAGGGGAGCTTACAGCCACAACGCTTGATATTATTTAGCTCACTAAGTACCCTGAGGCATCTTTGCTGAAAGGGCGATATGGCCAACGACATTCTCCTGCCGACGACGATCGTCGGCAGCTATCCGCAACCCGACTGGCTGATCGATCGCGAGCGACTCAAGGCGAGCCTACCGCCGCGCGTCCGCGCGCAGCAATTGTGGCGCATCCCCGAGCCGTGGCTGGGCGACGCGCAGGAGGCCGCGACCCTGGTGGCGATCCGCGATCAGGAGCTCGCCGGGATCGATATCGTCGGCGACGGCGAGATGCGACGCGAAAGCTATTCCAATCGGCTCGCCAATGCGCTGAGCGGGATCGACATCGACAATCCGGGCGTCGCGATGGACCGCACCGGCAAGCCCAATCCCGCACCCCGCGTCGCCGGCCCGATCCGCCGCATCGGCGGGATCGAGGTGCAGGACGCCGAATTCCTCAAGCGCCATTCGTCGCGCCCGGTGAAGCTCACCCTCCCCGGCCCGTTCACGATGACCAAACAGGCGCAGAACGACCATTATGCCACCGACGCCGATCTGGCGATGGACTATGCCGATGCGGTCAATGCCGAGATCAAGGATCTGTTCGCCGCCGGGGTCGATGTCGTCCAGCTCGACGAGCCGTACATGCAGGCGCGCGCTGACGATGCGCGCGATTATGCGCTCGCCGCGCTCGACCGCGCGCTGGACGGGGTGACCGGCACCACCGCGCTCCACATCTGCTTCGGCTATGCTCTGGTCCACGGCAATTCGGTGACCAAGCCCAAGGCCTATGACTTCCTGACCGAGCTCAACCGCTCGCGGATCGACGTCATCTCGGTCGAGGCGGCGCAGCCGGGGCTCGATCCGTCGATCCTCGCCGAGCTGCCCGACAAGATCATCATGTATGGCGTGCTCGACCTGTCGCACAATGAGATCGAGCCCGCCGAACTGATCGCCGCGCGGATCCGCGAGGCACTGCGCCACGTCTCGGCCGACCGGCTGTGGATCGCGCCCGATTGCGGGATGAAATACCATTCGCGCGACGTGGCCTTCGGCAAATTGGCGGCGATGGTCGAGGGCACGCGGATCGTGCGCAAGGAGCTGGGGGCGGGTTAAGCGGCGTATCGGGCGCTACGGCCTCTCCGTTCGCCATGCGCTCGTCGAAGGACGGGCTCGCGGCGAACGGTTGAACACAAAGCCGGCCCGCCGCGGCAAAGCCGCGTCGTCGGACGCCGCTTGAGGCGCCGCCGGTCGATCTGACCGCGGCGAGGCCGCGCCGCAGCTTTCGCTGCGGCTTGGCGCGGTCAGATGTGAATCGGTTTCCCCGTCACTGCCATCGCAGCTTCCTTGATCGCCTCGCTGTGCGTCGGGTGCGCGTGGCAGGTGTAGGCGATATCCTCGCTGGTCGCGCCGAATTCCATCGCCTGCGCCGCCTGCGCGATCATCGTCCCCGCGACCGAGGCGATGCACCACACGCCGAGCACGCGATCGGTTTTGGCATCGGCGATCACCTTCACGAAGCCGTCAGGCTCGTGGTTGGTCTTGGCGCGGCTGTTGGCGAGCATCGGGAATTTGCCGACCTTGACCTCGCCGCGCTCCCTGGCGGCTTCCTCGGTCAGTCCGACCCCGGCGATCTCCGGCCAGGTATAGACGACGCTGGGGATCACATCATGGTTCACGATGCCGTGCTGGCCGGCGATATTCTCCGCGACCGCAATCCCTTCGTCCTCGGCCTTGTGCGCGAGCATCGGGCCGGGGATGACGTCGCCGATCGCCCACACGCCCGAAACCGCGGTGCGGAAATCGTGATCGGTTTCGATCTGGCCGCGCTGGTTGGGAGTGAGACCGATCTTTTCGAGGCCGAGCCCGTCGGTGTTGGGCTTGCGGCCGATCGAGACGAGCACGCTATCCGCCTCGATCGTCGTCGCCTCGCCGCCCGCGGCGGGCTCCAACGTCAGCGTCGCGGTGTCGCCGTTGACCGCGACATTGGTCACCTTGGTGCCGAGCTTGAACTCGATCCCCTGCTTCTTGAAGATCTTATTGGCTTCCTTGCGGACCTCGCCGTCGAAGCCGGGGAGGATCTGGTCGAGGAATTCGACGCAGGTGACCTTGGCGCCGAGCCGGCGCCACACGCTGCCGAGCTCGAGCCCGATCACCCCGCCGCCGATCACCACCATATGCTGGGGCACCTTGGGCAGTTCGAGCGCGCCGGTCGAATCGACCACCACCTTCTGATCGATCGTCACGCCGGGCAGCGGGGTGACCGACGAACCGGTGGCGATGACGACATTCTTCGCGGTGACTGTCTGGTCGCCGACCCTCACCTTATGCGCGTCTTCGAAGCTGGCCTTGCCCTTGAGCCAGGTCACCTTGTTCTTCTTGAACAGGAATTCGATCCCGCCGGTGAGCTGCTTGACCGCATCGCGGCGCTGGCCGTGCATCGTATCGAGATCGAGCTCCGGGGTCACCTTGATCCCGAGCTTGGCGAAGGCGCCGTTGGCCGCGGCGTCATAATATTCCGACGCGTGGAGCATCGCCTTCGACGGGATGCAGCCGACGTTGAGGCAGGTGCCGCCCAAGGTCTCGCGGCTCTCGGCGCAGGCGGTCTTGAGCCCGAGCTGCGCCGCGCGGATCGCCGCGACATAGCCGCCGGGGCCGGCACCGATCACCAGCACGTCAAAGTCGAATTCGTCAGCCATGGTCGCTCGCTTCATGTTTCCAGCGGGAATTGGGTTGGGACATAGCCCTTGCGGGCGGGGAGGCAACCCCCGCTATCCTTCATGCGCACACTGATCGATATTCACCCCCCGTCCCCCCGCCCTCAAGCCGGGGTCCATCGGGAGGCACGCGCGAGACATGAGGTTCTTGCCGCGAAGCCTGAGGCACGATGGACTCCGGCTCGAGGCCGGGGGGACGGAGTGAGCGTGTAGACGGACTGCCTTATTTCAGCAGCACCAGCTCCTCGGCCATCGTCGGGTGGAGCGCGACGGTGGCGTCGAATTGCGCCTTGGTCAGCCCGGCCTTCACCGCGACCGCAGCGGACTGGATGATCTCCGCCACGTCTGGCCCGATCATATGGATGCCGACGACGCGATCGGTCTCGCCGTCGCACACCATCTTGTACAGCGCCCGCTCGTCGCGCCCGGCGAGGACGTTCTTCATCGGGCGGAAATCGGACGAATAGACCTTCACCGACCCGAGCTTCTGCCGCGCCTCCGACTCGGTCATCCCGACCCCCGCGATCGGCGGGTGGCTGAAACAGGCGTTGGGGACATTGTCGTAATCGACCGTCACATTGCCGCCGCCGAACATATTCTCGGCGAACGCCTGCCCTTCGCGGATCGCGACCGGGGTGAGCTGGATGCGGTTGGTGACGTCGCCCACCGCATAGATCGACGGACAGGTGGTGCGATTGTGCGCGTCGACCTTCACCGCGCCCTTCTCGTCGAGCTCGACCCCGGCATTCTCCAGCCCCAGCCCCTTGGTATTGGGCAGGCGGCCGGTGGCGTACATCACGCAATCGACGGTCGCGGGCTCGTGCCCCGACATATGGACGGTGAGCGAGCCGTCGTCGTTCCTGTCGATCTTCTCGAAGGTCGCGTCGAAGCGGAATTCGAGCCCCTTCATCATGCTGATCTGGAGCAGCCGGTCGCGGATCTGCAGATCGTAGCCGCGCAGGATTTCCTTGGTGCGGTTCATCACGATGACGTGCGCGCCGAGCTGGTGGAAGATGCCGGCGAATTCGTTGGCGATATAGCCCGCGCCGGCGATCAGCACGCGCTTCGGGATCGCCTCGAGATGGAACGCCTCGTTGGAGGTGATGCCATGTTCGTGCCCGGGGAATTGCGGGATGTGCGGATGCGCGCCGGTCGCGACAAGGATCGTCTTGGCGGTCTTCTTGGTCCCGTCGGCGAGCGTCAGCTCGTTGGGGCCGGTGACCGTGACGCGCTGGTGGATGATCTCCGCGCCGTTGGTTTCGAGCGTATGCGTATAAGCGAGGTTGATCCGGTCGACCTCGGCCAGCACATTGGCCTGGAGCGTCTTCCAGTCGAACGCGCATTCGTCGGGCACCTGCCAGCCGAAGCGCTTGGCGTCCTTCAGATCCTCGGCGAAATGCGCGCCATAGACGAGCAGTTTCTTGGGCACGCAGCCGCGGATGACGCAGGTGCCGCCGACGCGATATTCCTCCGCGACCGCCACCCGCGCGCCATGCGCCGCCGCCACCCGGCTCGCACGCGTCCCGCCCGAGCCGGCGCCGATGGTGAACAGGTCATAATCGTATTCGGCCATTCAACTGTCTCCGCGAGCGCTGTCGAGCGCAGATATGAGCCCGAGGTGCTCGACGAAAGGATCAAAATCCCGATCACTGTAAAGGAGTGTTCAGAAACCGCGCCCACCGCCGTCATTCCCGCGAAGGCGGGAATCCATTCTGGCTGGCGGGGCGGCTCTTTCCCTGACCTGCGAGAATGGATTCCCGCCTTCGCGGGAATGACGGTGATTGCTTACGCCAGCCCGGCGCGCCGGATCAGGTCGTCGGTCGAGGGATCGAAGCTCCCCCCGCCCTTCGCCGCCGCCTTGGCCATTTCCTTGCCCAGCTCGACCCCGAACTGGTCGAAGGAATTGATCCCCAAGAGCACGCCGTTCACGAACACGCGATGCTCGTAGAAAGCGATCAGCGCGCCCAATGTCCGCGCGTCGAGCTGGTCGAGCAGCAAGGTCGACGAGGGGCGGTCGCCGGGATAGGCGCGCGCCGGATCGTCGCGGTTTTCGCGCCCCTTCATCAGCGCCGCGCCCTGCGCAAAGGCGTTGAGCAGCAACTGGCGGTGATGCTCCTCGGGCAGCGTATCGCCTTGTTCGATCACCGCGAGGAATTCGACCGGGACGAGATGCGTCCCCTGATGCAGCAGCTGGAACACCGCATGCTGCGCATCGGTGCCGACCCCGCCCCAGGTGATCGCGGCGGTGGGATAGGTCACCGGCTTGCCGTCGATCGTCACGCCCTTGCCGTTCGATTCCATCTCGAGCTGCTGAAGGTAGCTGGGCAGCAGCCGCAGCCTTTCGTCATAGGCGAAGGGCGCGCGCGTCTCGGCGCGGCGGACCTGGGTGTAATAAAGATCGGCGAAGGCGGCGAGCACCGGGGCATTCTCGTGCAGCGCGGCAAGGCGGAAATGACGATCCATCTCCGCCGCGCCCTCGAGCAATTCCTCGAACTGGTCCCACCCCAATTTGATCGCGGCGGGAAAGCCGATCGACGACCATAAGGAATAGCGCCCGCCGACGCCCTCGCTGAACGGCAGCACGCGGGTTTCGTCGACACCCCATTCGATCGCCTTGTCGGGGCTGGCGGTCAGCGCGACGACGCGGCCATAGGGGTCCTCGACCCCGTGCTCGGTCATCCACGCGATCGCGCTCTCGGCGTTCATCATCGTTTCGGTGGTGGTGAAGGTCTTGGACGCGACCACCAGCAGCGTCGCGGCCGGATCGAACAGGTTGAACACATCCTCCAGCGCCATGCCGTCGACATTGGAGACGACCGCGACGTCGTAGCGATCCGAATCGCGCCCGAGCGCATCGACCAGCAGATGCGGCCCCAGCGCCGATCCGCCGATCCCGATGTGGAGGATATGCCGCACCGGCCCGAACGCATCGGCCTCGATCGCGTCGACCAGCGCGCGCATCCGCGCATGATAGCCGCGCGCGCGGCGCACGCTTTCGGGATTGCCCTCGCCGCGCTCGGCGGTGTGCTCGACCGGGCGATCCTCGGTGACGTTGACATGCGCGCCGCCGAACATCGCCTCGCGCTTGCCGGCAAGATCGCTCGCCCGCGCCAGTGCATCGAATGCCGCGATCATCTCGGCGGTAAGATGCGTCTTGGAAAAATCGAAATGGATCCCCGCGACATCGAGCGACAGGCGTTCGAGCCGCCCGGCATCCGCGTCGAACAATTGGGTGAGCTTCTGCTGCGGCAATGCCGCGATCGTCGACCAGTCCGCCATGATCCGCCTTCCTGTACTCAACTCGGAACAGCAGTTACCGATACGCGGTTCCACACGCCAGCGGCTTGACGCGCGCGCGTGCTTGGGCAACGCCGGGCCGCATGGCCGAACAGGACACCCCGCCCGACGATATCCCGCAGCCGATCGGCAAGGCGACCGCCGCCGCCGCGGCGCCCAAAAAATCGGAAATGCGCGATACGCTGCGCTTTCTCGTCAAGCTGGCGATCATCGTCTGGCTGTTCCGCAGCTTCGTCTTCGCGCCTTTCTCGATTCCGTCCGAATCGATGTTGCCGCGGCTGCTGATCGGCGACTATCTGTTCGTTTCGAAATGGAATTACGGCTATTCGCGCTGGTCGCTCCCGTTCGGCTTCCCGCCGATTCCGGGGCGGCTGTTCGGCGGCACGCCGACGCGCGGCGATACCGTGGTGTTCCGCGGCCCCCCGGCCAACGATCATGACGTGATCAAGCGCGTGATCGGGTTGCCCGGCGATACGGTGCAGATGAAAGGCGGCGTGCTGATCCTCAACGGCCAGCCGGTGCCCAAGCAGCGGATCGACGATTTCATCGTCCCGCTCACCCCCAATTACGGCCCCGACAAATGCATGCCGCAATTCCAGGACGTGCAAGGCGGCAAGCAGGTGTGCCGCTATCCGCGCTTCCGCGAGACGCTGCCCGGAGGGCGCTCCTATGAAGTGCTCGACATGGGGCAGACGGTGGCCGACGATACCGAGCTGTTCACCGTCCCCGCCGGTCATGTCTTCATGATGGGCGACAATCGCGACAATTCGGAAGACAGCCGTTTCAGCCAGGCATCGGGCGGGTTCGGCTATGTCCCGATGGAGAATATCGAGGGCAAGGCGGTGATCCTGTTCTGGTCGACCGACGGCTCGGCGAACTGGGTCCTGCCGTGGACCTGGATCACCGCCGCGCGCTGGAACCGGATCGGGGGCGGCTTCTGAGCGAGCCCGCCGATCTCGCCGGCTGGCTGGGCGAGGCGCTCGGCCGCCCGCCCGGCGCGCTGGCCGATTACGAGCGCGCGCTGACCCACGGCAGCCGCTCCGACGCCAATTACGAGCGGCTGGAGTTTCTCGGCGATCGCGTGCTCGGGCTGGTGATCGCCGAATGGCTTTACGAGCGTTTCCCGGCCGACCCGGAAGGCGCGCTGTCGAAGCGGTTCAACGCGCTCGTCACCGGCGCGGTCTGCGCCGAGGTGGCGCGCGGACTGGGGGTGCCGGCGCATCTGCGGCTCGGCAAGCAGGCGCGCGACGACGGGGCGAGCGACAGCGACAATGTGCTCGGCGATGTGATGGAGGCATTGCTCGGCGCGCTCTATCGCGATGCCGGGCTGGCGGCGGCGCGCGATGCGATCCGCCGTTTGTGGGGGGATCGCATCGCCACCGGATCGGCGGCGCCGCAGCATCCCAAATCGGCGCTGCAGGAATGGGCCGCGGCGCATCAGCGCAAGCCCCCGGTCTATGAAGTGATCGACCGCGCCGGGCCGGGCCACGCGCCGCGCTTCACGGTGAAGGCGGCGATCCCCAAGCTGGCCGAGGCGACCGCCGAGGGCGGGAGCAAGCAGGAGGCGGAGACCGCGGCGGCCAAAGCGTTGCTGGAGAAGGTGCGGTGATCGTGCGCGGGGGAGAACGCCCGAACCTCCCGCACCCCGTTCGCCCTGAGCTTGTCGAAGGGCGTCCCCGACTCTCGGGCGGCGGGACGCCCTTCGACAGGCTCAGGGCGAACGGATCATGGTCGGCGCGCCCATGACCTTCTGGGCTTATCTTCTCCGCTGCGCAGACAACTCCTTCTATTGCGGTCACACAGACAATCTCGAAATGCGAATGAACCAACATCAAGCAGGACAAATCGAGGGCCATACCCGGCATCGCCGACCGGTGGCACTCGTCTGGAGTCAGGAATTTCCGACTAGGCTGGAGGCATTGGAGGCCGAACGCCGCATCAAGGGGTGGACGCGCGCCAAAAAGGAAGCGCTGGTTTGCGGCGACTGGCAGGAGATGTCACGACTGGCGCGCAACCGGCAGGTGGCAGGCCGCCCTTCGACAAGCTTAGGGCGAACGGATGTGGGTACCCGCGCAGAGGATCACGCATGACCCAATCCTGCGGCCTGATCGCGGTGGTCGGCGCGCCCAACGCCGGCAAGTCCACCCTCGTCAACGCGCTCGTCGGGCAGAAGGTGGCGATCGTCAGCCCCAAGGCGCAGACGACGCGCACCCGGCTGATGGGGGTCGCGATCAGCGGCGAGACGCAATTGCTGCTCGTCGACACCCCCGGCATCTTCGATCCCAAGCGCCGGCTCGATCGCGCGATGGTCGCCGCGGCGTGGGGCGGCGCGGAAGGGGCGGATCTGCTCGCCTTCGTCGTCGACGCCAAGGGCGGGCTCGCCCCCAAGGTGGTGGAGATCGCCGAGCGCCTCGCCGAGCGCCGCGAGCCGCGCTACCTGATCCTCAACAAGGTCGATGTCGCGGACAAGCCGCGGCTGCTCGCGCATGCCGAGCGGCTCAACGCGATCGCGCCCTTCGCCGAAACCTTCTTCGTCAGCGCGACGACGGGAGACGGGGTGCCCGAACTCAAGGCGGCGCTGGCGCGTGCGATGCCCGAAGGGCCGTGGCATTATCCCGAGGACCAGGTGTCCGACGCGACCGAGCGCGCGCTCGCCGCGGAGGTGACGCGCGAACAGCTCTACCTCCAACTCCACGCCGAACTGCCCTATTCGAGCACGATCGAGACCGAGAAGTTCGTCGATCGCGAGGACGGCTCGGCCGAGATCCACCAGCAGATCCTCGTCGAGCGCCCGACCCAGCGCGCGATCATCCTCGGCAAGGGCGGCAGCCGCATCCGCGAGATCGGCGCCCGCGCGCGCGCCGAGCTGGCGGCGCTGCTCGACCGGCCGGTGCATCTCTACCTGCACGTCAAGGTCAAGCCGGGCTGGGACGAGGATCGCGGGGTCTATCGCGATATCGGGCTCGACTGGGTCGACTAGGCGCCGAGCATCTGGTCGACCCAGCCGGGCACCAGTTCGGATGCCGGGCCGAGCCGCGTTTCGCCGAACCAGCCGCTCCCGCCGGAGGGCTCGAGGTTGAGTTCGAGCGTCGCCGCGCCGTGATAGCGCGCGGTCTGGACGAAGCCCGCGGCCGGATAGACCGCGCCCGAGGTGCCGATCGAGACGAACAGGTCGCATGTCGCCAGCGCGCGGTCGATCGTGTCCATTTGATAGGGCATCTCGCCGAAGAACACGATGTCGGGGCGGAGCGCGGGTGCGCCGCAACCGTCGCATGACGTGCCCCGCGGGAGGCTGCCGGTCCACGGCCGGCGCGCGTCGCACGCCGCGCAGAGCGCCGAGTTGAGCTCGCCGTGCATATGGAGCATCCGCCGCGCCCCGGCGCGCTCGTGGAGGTCGTCGACATTCTGGGTGACGATCAGCAATTCGCCCGGCCAGTCGCGATCGAGCCGCGCCAGCGCGTCATGCGCGGCATTGGGGACGACGCCGCCCAGCGCCGCGCCCCGCGCATCGTAGAAGCGATGCACCAGCGCCGCGTCGCGCGCCAGCGCCTCGGGGGTGCAGACATCCTCGACGCGATGCCCCTCCCACAGCCCGCCGGGACCGCGGAAAGTGGCAAGGCCGCTCTCGGCGGAAATGCCGGCGCCGGTAAGTACAACGATATTGGTGATATCTTTCACGAATTTCTCATCCGCCGATCATTCGGTCGCTTGCGCCGGTCACGAGGCGCGATAGCATGACGCGAGGGGAAGAGGGGGCAAAGATGCACAAAGCAGTATTTCTCGCCGGCGTCGCTCTCGCGGCGACCGCGGCGCACGCCGAGCCGTCGCGCGAGGCCAAGGCGTTCGGCGCGCGCGAATCGATCCAGGGCATCAGCCTGTCGCCGGACGGCAAGAAGGTGGCGGTCCTCCTGGCCGACGGCGCGCGCGGCCAGATGCTGACCGTCAGCGATTTCAGCAACAATCCGCTGAAGGCGATATTGCGCAACGCCGCGGGCACCGAGCAGCTCGATTATTGCCGCTGGACCACGCCGTCGCGGCTGATCTGCCATGTGTCGATGCAGGTCAACGACGCGGGCACGCTGATCGGCTTCACGCGGATGTTCGCGATCAACGACGACGGCAGCGGGCTCAAGCGGCTGTCGCAGGAACCGAACAGCTTTCGTGCATTGAACATCATGCAATCCGGCGGCGCAGTGGTCGACTGGACGGGTGACGGCAGCGGCGGCTCGGTGCTGATGACGCACACTTATGTGCCCGAGAACACGATCGGCACGCGCCTCGCCAACGACAAGAGCGGGGTCGGCATCGATCTGGTCAACACCGTGTCGCTGTCGCGCCGGCCGGTCGAACAGCCGCGGACCCACGCCGCCGATTATATCAGCGACGGCATCGGCACGATACGCATCATGGGCAATCAGGGGGAAACCGCCGGCGGCTATAGCAGCGACACGATCTCCTACAGCTATCGCAAGCGCGGCGAGCGGAGCTGGCAGACGCTCGGCCAATATCGCGTCGGGATGGATGCCGGCCGGGGGTTCAACCCGATCGCGGTCGATCCCACGCTCGACGCGGTCTATGGTTTCGACGATGCCGACGGGCGGCGCGCGGTGTTCCGCATTTCGCTCGACGGCAATCTCACCAAGCAATTGATCGTCGCGCACCCCGAGGTCGACGTCGACGATCTGATCCGCATCGGACGCCAGCAGCGCGTCGTCGGCGCATCCTGGGTGACCGACAAGCGCCGCGCGCAATTCTTCGATCCCGAGCTGGCGAAACTCTCCGCCGCGCTGGGCAAGGCGATCCCTAACCTGCCGCAGATCCGCTTCGTCGATGCCAGCGCCGACGAAAAGGATCTGCTGCTCAGCGCCAGCAGCGACGACGATCCCGGCCGCTATTATCTGTTCCACAAGGATACGCGGAAGATGGAGGAGGTGCTCGCCGCGCGCCCCGAGCTCGCCAATATCAAGCTCGCGACGATGAAGCCGATCAGCTACCGCGCGGCGGACGGGACGATGATCCCCGGCTATCTCACGCTGCCGGTGGGGAGCGACGGGAAGAACCTGCCGACGATCGTGATGCCGCATGGCGGCCCGGGTGCGCGCGACGAATGGGGCTTCGACTGGCTGGCGCAATTCTTCGCCGCGCGCGGCTTCGCGGTGCTCCAGCCCAATTTCCGCGGGTCGAGCGGCTATGGCGAGGCGTGGTTCCAGAAGAACGGCTTCCAATCGTGGCGCACCGCGATCGGCGACGTCAACGACGCCGGCCGCTGGCTGACCCAGCAAGGCATCGCCAATCCCGGTAAGCTGGCGATCGTCGGCTGGTCCTATGGCGGCTATGCCGCGCTGCAATCGGCGGCGCTCGATGCCGATCTGTTCAAGGCGATCGTCGCGATCGCGCCGGTCACCGATCTGGAAACGTTGCGCACCGAAGCGCGCGCCTACATGAGCTTTTCGATCGTCGATCGCTACATCGGCAACGGCCCGCACGTTCGCGAAGGATCGCCCGCGCGCAATGCGGCGGCGATCAAGGCACCGGTGCTGCTGTTCCACGGCGACGAGGATTCGAACGTGCGCGTCAACGAATCGCGGCTGATGCGCGATAAGCTGCGCGATGCGGGCAAGAAGGTGGAACTGGTCGAATTCAAGGGGCTGGATCACCAGCTCGACGATTCTGCCGCACGCGCCGAGATGCTCGACAAGGCGGACACCTTCTTGCGCGCCTCGCTCGGGATGTAGATACGAAAAGGGCGGCTCCGTCGCCGGAGCCGCCCCTTCGCTGGCCGGATGGCCGATCGATCAGCGCGAATAGAATTCGACGACCAGATTCGGTTCCATCTTCACCGGATAGGGCACTTCGTCCAGCGTCGGCACGCGGATGAAGGTGACCTTGGCGGTGCCGTCCGGCGCGACATAATCGGGGATCTCGCGCTCGGCGAGGCCCTGCGCTTCGAGCACCAGCGCCATTTCCTGCGCCTTCTTGCCCAGCGTGATCTCGTCGTTCACCGACACGCGGCGCGACGCGATGTTGCACTTCACGCCGTTGACGTAGACGTGACCGTGGCTGACGAGCTGACGCGCGGCGAAAATCGTCGGCGCGAACTTGGCGCGATAGACGATCATGTCGAGGCGGCGCTCGAGCAGGCCGATCAGGTTCTGCGAGGTATCGCCCTTCATCCGGGCGGCCTCGTCATAGCAGTGGCGGAACTGCTTTTCGGTCACATCGCCATAATAGCCCTTGAGCTTCTGCTTGGCGCGCAGCTGGATGCCGAAATCCGACATCTTGCCCTTGCGGCGCTGGCCGTGCTGGCCGGGGCCGTATTCACGCTTGTTGACCGGGCTCTTCGGGCGACCCCAGATGTTTTCGCCCATCCGGCGGTCGAGTTTGTACTTGGCGCTCGAGCGCTTCGACATGATCTTTCCTTCAATCTGCGAACGACGGTTCGTCCCGGTATCGCTCTGACGCTTCGCTTATGGAAACGCAGGGCCACCGCTTCACCGGGGATACGGGGCCGATTGCGAAGGCGCGCGCCTAGCGGGCAGGGGCGCCGGAGTCAAGACGAGGGGGCGCTGCTATCTGGGACTGTTGGCCGCGCCGCTCTGCTGAAACGTATCCACCGCGCGCTGCGTTTCGCGCTCCTGCGCCTTCCATTGCGACGGCGTCAGACATACGCGCTTGGTCGCGACGAGGCTGCCGGTTTCCTGATAGGTCCGGCACCTGACCTTCTCCGCCGGCTTTTCCGGTGCAGGGGCGGCCGGCGCGGGCGCGGCCTGTAGCAGCAGGAGGACGCTGAAGATCATGATTCCCCTCGATTATCCGTGAACCCGCAATGAGTGTGTTGTGACAGCGCGTCGCGGTCAAGATCCGGTCGCGGCGACTGGACAGCGCGGCCTTGGCTCGCCACAGCACGCGGCATGACAATCCTTCCCGGATCGCAATGCACCACGATGGCGGAGGTCCGCACCGGCGTCGATCAGCTCGACCGCGAGCTGGTCGCGCTGCTCCGCCGCCGTTTCGACTATATGGACGCCGCCGCGCGGATAAAGCCCGAGCGCGGCGCCGTCCGCGACGAGGCGCGCAAGGCGCAGGTGATCGCCAACGCCCGTGCCGCCGCGGAAGCGGCTGGCCTGCCGGGCGCGGCGATCGCCGATTTGTGGGACCGGCTGGTCGAGGCGTCGATCGCTTACGAATTCGAAGCGTTCGACCGGCGGTAGGATCCAGATCCTCCGTCACTCCGGCCTTGTGCCGGGGTCCACCGGGACGCATCGGCTGAACAAGAGGGTCCTGCGGAAAGGCCTGTGGCTCCGTGGATTCCGCCACAAGGCCGGGGTGACGATAGTTGCGCCGCTGGCTGTTGCATAAAAAATCCGGCGCTAACCGGTCCTTAGGAGGCTTGCGTGCATCAGCGTGGCGGAAAGGAACCGCCCGACGATGCAGCGCCTGCCACTGATCGCCCCCAATCCGCCGCGCCTTGCGGACTATCGCGACGCGCTGGAGCGGATCGAACGATCCGGGATCTACAGCAATTTCGGCCCCGAGGCGCGCCGCTTCGAGGAGGCCGCGACCGCGCGGCTGTTCGGCGGCCGCGGCGCGAGCCTGACGGTCGCCAATGCGACGCTCGGGCTGATGATCGCGCTCAAGGACGCCGTCGGCGAAGGAGGCGGGCGCCTTGCCGTGATGCCCGCGCTGACCTTCGCCGCGACCGCCGAGGCGGCGTGGTGGGCCGGGCTGACCCCTTTGGTGTGCGATGTCGACCCCGACGACTGGACCACGAGCGCGCTCGCCGAGGAGCAATTGCTGCTGCGCCACGGCGAGAAGATCGCCGCGCTGGTGCCCTATGCGACCTTCGGGCGCGCGATCGATCTCGATCGTTATGCCTGGCTGGCGCGGCGCCACGGGGTGAAGGTGGTGATCGACGCCGCCGCCTCGCTCGGCACGACCGACGCGGATGGCCTGGGCTTCGGCGCCGGCGCGCCCTTCCCGGTGGTCTTCTCGATGCACGCGACCAAGCCGTTCGCGGTCGCCGAAGGCGCGCTGATCCATTGCGGCGACCGCGATACGATCGAGCGGCTCCGCGCGATGGCCAATTTCGGTTTCGCCGGCGCGCGCAGCGCCACGCTGCCGGGGCTCAACGCCAAGCTGCCCGAGGTGCTGGCGGCGATCGCCAATGCCCAGCTCGACCGGTTCGACGCGGTCTGCGCCGCGCGCGAACAGGTCGCCGCGGCCTATCGCACCGCGATCGCCGGCCATTATGCGATCCAGCCCGCCCCGATCGGGCGGCAGGCGCTCGGCTTCTTCCCGCTGATGCTGCCCGAAGGGGTCGATCGCGAGCAGGTGATCGCCGCGCTCGACGCCGCGGGGATCGGCTGCGGCAAATATTTCAGCCCGCATCTCGGCGAACAGCCGTGGGTGCGCGAGGTCGCGACGATCGAGCCGACCCCGGTCGCGGACGCATTGGGCGCGCGGATCGTCTCGCTGCCGCTGAGCGACCGGATGACCGCGGCCGATGCCGAGCGGGTGATCGCCGCGCTCGACGCCGCCTGCGCCATCCCGCGGATCGCGCGGGTCCACGCCGGCCAGCCGCGCATCGCCGAGACGCTGATCGTCGGCGGCGGCCCCGCCGGCACCGCGCTGCTGACCGCCGCGAGCAAGCACGGGCTGCTCCCCGCGCTCGCGCCGGGGCTGGTGGTGGTCGAACGCGACGCGACGATCGGCGGCGGCCAGCTCGGCCGCTATGCGATCACCTCGGATTCGACCGCGCAGACCTTCCTCACCGCGGTCAACGGCAACCCCTGCCCCGAAATTTCCGCGCTCACCGAACATCCCAGCGCGCGCGCGGTGGCGCGCTATCAGGATGCTCTGGGAGTGCCGCTGGTCGAGGTCGGCCCGCTGCTCCGCGTGACCGGGGACCGGCTGCACCGCATCGTCACCGATCACGGCGGCAGCGTGCTGACCGGGCATGAGGTGGTCGCGATCCGCCGCGACGACGACGGCCTGTGGCGCGTGCGCATCCGCGATCTGGCGACCGACGCCGAGCATGAGCAGATCGCGCGCAACGTGGTGGTCGCGACCGGCGGGCACCAGCCGCTCGACCGGCTCGTCGCGCAGCGCGTCGCGGGCGCGCCGCTGACCGAGCTCGCCCCCGATCGGCTGATGCAGTCGGACGATGTGCTGACCGTCGGCGGATTCGAGAAGGTCGCCGATCTGCTGCGCGCGATCCGTTCGCCGCGGATCGCGGTGATCGGCGGATCGACCAGCGCGCTGACCACGATCGCGCTGCTGCTCAAGGGGCAGCCGGCGCTGCCGCTGGGGGTCGGCGCGATCACCCTGCTCCACCGCCGCCCGCTGCGCCCCTTCTATCATTCGGTCGAGGCGGCGCAGGCGGAAGGGTTCGACGATTTCGGGCCGGACGATATCTGCCCGGTCTCGGGGTTCGTCTATCGCCTCGCGGGTTTCCGGCTGGAGGCGCGCGAACTGGTGCTGCGGATGTTGCGGGTCGATGCGCGCGAGCCCGATCCGCGCGTCGCGCTCCACCGCATCGGCGACGACGAGGCGCGCGCGCGGGAGATCATTGCCGGTGCCGATCTGGTGATCGCCGCGCTCGGCTATCGCCCGCGCGCGGTGCCGGTCGAGCGCGTCGACGGCGCCCCGCTAAGGCTCGCGGCGGACGAGGGCGGCGCGCTGGTCGATCGTCACTGCCGCGTGCTCGACGCGTCGGGCGCGGCGGTGCCGGGGCTCTACGGCATCGGGCTCGCCGCCGGGTTCGTGCCGTGGGGCAAATTGGGTGGCGAAGCGAGCTTCGTCGGGCAGGCCAACGGGCTGTGGCTGTGGCAGAATGACGTCGGCATGATGATCGTCGATCAGTTGCTCGCGTCGCGGGGACGGCAGGCGGCGTGACGTCGCCCGGCGCCAGCCCCCCCACCGCCAGCCCCCCCACCGTCAGCGTGATCATGGCGGCGTATAACGGCGCCGCGCTGATCGGCGAGACGCTCGACAGCCTCGCCGCGCAGACGCTCAGCGATTTCGAGGCGATCGTGGTCGACGATCGCTCGACCGACGATACGCTGGCGTTGCTCCGCGCGTGGCCCGACCCGCGCGTCCGCGTCATCGCTTTGGACGAGAATGGCGGCCCGGTCCGCGCGCGCAACCGCGCCTTCGCCGAGGCGCGCGGGTGCTATATCGCCGCGCTCGACCAGGACGATCTGTGCCGCCCCGAGCGGTTCGCGCGGCAGGTGGCGTGGCTCGACGCCAACCCCGATGTCGCGCTGGTCGGCAGCGATACCGGGATGCTGTCGAACGGGGTGATCCGCCCCGCGACGCGCCACGCCGCGCACAGCACCCCGCGGCTGGTGGAATGGCTGCTCAGGATCGAGAATCCGCTGGTGTGGTCGTCGGTGATGATCCGCGCCGATGTCGCGCGGCGGCTGGAGCCGTTCACCCGCCCCGAATTGCTCTATGCCGAGGATTTCGACCTTTATCACCGCATCGTGCGCATCGGCGGGCGGGTCGCGCGGATCGACGCCGATCTGCTGGTCTATCGCCAGCACGAAGGCGGTGCCTCGCAACGCTATACGACGACGATGGAGGCCAGCGCCGGGCGCGTGCTGGCGGAAAGCTATGCCGATGTGCTGGGGGATGCCGCGCCCGAAGCGGCGGCCCTGGTGGTGCGCCACCTGATGGCACGCGCCGCCCCGCCCGATCGCGCGACATTGCACCGACTGGGCGAGATATTGGTGACGCTACAGGCGGATTTCCTCGCGCGACACGCGTGCGACCCGCATGATCGCCGGCTGATCCGCTGGGAAACCGCGCGGCGCTGGGCGGGGGTGGCGCGCGCCGGGCTCCGCGCCGGCAGCCTGTCGCTCAGCGACGCGCTGCGCACCCGCCCGCAGCATCTCGGGCTGGGCTATGCTGGGTTCGAGGAACTGATCGTCTCGCGGCTGATCGGCTTCGGCCGTCAGACCGCGCGCACCTCGGTCACCTCGGGGACGTAATAGCGCAGCAGCTGCTCGATCCCGTTCTTGAGCGTCGCGGTCGAGGAGGGGCAGCCCGAGCAGGCGCCCTGCATCTTCAGATACACCTTCCCCTTGTCGAACCCGCGATAGATGATGTCGCCGCCGTCATTGGCCACCGCGGGGCGGACGCGGGTGTCGATCAGATCCTTGATCTGCGCGACGATTTCGGCGTCGGCGGGATCGTCGGCGATCTCCTCCTCGGCGGGGGGCACCGCAAAATCGGCCGAGCCGCCGCGGAACAACGGCATCTGCGCGGTGAAATGATCGAGCAGGATCGCGAGCACATCGGGCTTGAGCGCGTGCCACTCGACCCCCGGCGCGGCGGTGACCGACACGAAATCGCGCCCGAAGAACACCCCGGTGACGTCGCCGAGCCCGAACAGCGCCGCGGCGAGCGGCGAGGCTTCGGCTTCCTCGGGCGAGGCGAAGTCGCGCGTCCCCTGCTCCATGACGGTGCGGCCGGGCAGGAACTTCAGCGTGGCCGGGTTCGGGGTGGGTTCGGTTTCGATCAACATGCCGCCCATGTGGCGACCCGACCGCGTCGGATCAAGCGGCGATCGCACGCCCTTATCGTCAGGGTTGACCCGCCGGCGCCGGCGCCTCGGCCTCCCACCCGCCGCCGAGCGCGAGGAACAATTGCGCCTCGCTGTCCGCCACCCCCGCCTGCGCCGCGGCCAGCGACACTTCGGCATTGGCGAGCGTCGCCTGCGCGCTGAGCAGATCGAGGAAGCCGCCGCGGCCGAAGCGGAACAATTTGCCGGCCTGCCCCGTCGCGGTCGCCGCGCTGTCGCGCGCGCGGCGCAGCGCGGCGACCTGCTCGCGGCCGCGCGCATAAGCGGCGAGCGCGGTCTCGGTCTCGCGCAGCGCCCCCAGGACGCTACCGTCGAACGACGCCAGCGCAGCATCCGCCGCCGCACCGGCCTGCGCGATCTGCGCGCGGGCGACGCGGCGATTGGGGAAGCTCCAGCTCATCAGCGGGCCGAGGTTGAGGTTGAAATCGCTCCCCTCGCCGAACCCCTTGAGCGGGCCGATGAAGCCGAGCGACCCGGCGAAGCTGACCTGCGGATAGAGATTGGCGGTGGCGACCCCGATCCGCGCGGTCGCCGCGGCGAGCCGGCGCTCGGCGGCGCGGACATCGGGGCGGCGGCGGAGCAAGGCGGCGCCGTCCCCCACCGGCAGCGGCCCGGCGATCGCGGGGAGCGCGGCACACGCCTCCACCGCGCGCGGATAATCCGCCGGGGGCCGCCCGAGCAGGGTCGCGAGCTGGTAGAGCGCCGCCTGCCGCGCGACGACCAGCGCCGGCACCTGCGCCGCGCTCTGCTCGACCGCGGTGCGCGCGCGCGTCGTATCGAAGGCGGTGCCGCGCCCGCCCTTTTCGAGCCGCCGGGTCGCGTCATAGGTCTGCTGCTGGATATGGATTACGCGCTGCGCCGCGGCGATGCGCAGATTGGCGGCGCAGGCGGCGAGATAGGCGCGGGTCGTCGTCGCGGCGACCGTCACGCGCACCTCGTCGCGCACCGCCGCCACCGCCGCGGCATCGGCCTGTGACGCCTCGATCGCACGGCGGATGCGCCCGGCCAGATCGATCGGCAGCGTGCCGTTGACCGTCGCGTCATAGGTCACCTGCCCCGGCAGCGGCAGCCCGGTGGCATAGGGCCGCGCCAGCGCCACCCCGCCCTCGACCGAGGTCTGCACGGTGCGCTGCGCCTCCGCCTGGAGCACCACCGCGGTCGCGGCGCGCAGATTGGCGTCGGCGGCACGCAGATCAGTATTGGCGGCGAGCGCCTCGCCGATCAGCCCGTCGAGCGTCGCATCGTTATAGAGCCGCCACCAGCGAGCGGGCAGATCGGCGCCGCTGAACGACGTGTCGTTCGCTGCATCGAACTTGCCCTGCGCCGCCGGGGCATTGATCGCCGCGCGCTCGGGGAGGTGATAGTCCGGCCCGGCGGTGCACCCCGCCAGCCCGGCGGCCAACATCAGCACACCAACCCCCGCGCTACCGCCCCGGCAAAGGCCGGGGTCCAGTCGCGGCCGGCCCGTTGCTGGACCCCGGCCTTCACCGGGGTGGCGGAAACCGGGAGAGAAGCGGCTTCTCACTTCTTCGGCTCCGCATGCGGCACGATCGTCACCGTCGCGGTGCGGCCCGAGACGAGGCGCAGGTCGGCGGGCACCTTGTCGAGCTTGATCCGCACCGGGATGCGCTGCGCCAGCCGCACCCAGTTGAAGGTCGGATTCACATTGGGCAGCAGATTGCCGGTGTTGGTCAGTTCGCTGTCGCTGATCCCGGCGGCGATGCTTTCGACATGCCCCTCGACCGTGCGGCCGTCGCCCATCAGGTGGATATGCGCCTTGTCGCCGATACGGATCGCGCCAAGCTTGGTTTCCTCGAAATAGGCCTCGACGCGCAGGCTGTCGCGATCGACCAGCGCCATCGCCTGCTGCCCCGCGCCGACGAAATCGCCGGGGTGGAGATCGAGGTTGGTCACCGTGCCGTCGACCGACGCCTTGATATTGGTGCGCGCAAGATTGAGCCGCGCGCCGTCCGCCTGCGCCTCGGCCTGCGCCAGCGCGGCTTCGGCGGTGGTGACGCGCGCGACATTCTGCTCATGCGCCTCGGCCGCGACGAGATTGCCGAGCGCGAGATCGCGCTTCGCCTCGCGCCGCGCCTGATTGAGCGTCGCGCGGGCGGACTGGATCGCGGCCTGGGCCTGTTCCAGCGCGAGCGCGTAGCGCGGGCGATCGACCACGAACAGCACGTCGCCGACCTTGACCTCCTGGTTGTCGCGCACCTTCACCTCGGTGACGAGCCCGCCGACATCGGGGGTCACGCGCACCACATCGGCGCGCACGCGGCCGTCGCGCGTCCAGGGATCGACCTCGTAGCGGCGCCACAGCCAGAGCGCGATGAGCACCGCGATCGCGACCAGCAGCAAGGTCGCCGCGATGCGGCCGAGGGGAGCGAGATAGCGGTTCATGGCAGCGGCGCGTCCGGAACGAAAAGGAGAACGAGCCCGCCGAGCACGATCACATAGAGCGCGACATCGACGAGCGGGCGATAGGCGATCAGGCGATAGAAGCCGACGACGCCGAACAGGCGGGTGAGCACGCCGGTGACGACCAGCGCGACGATCGCCAGCACGAGCAACCCCGGCATATAGACCCCGGCGATGCTGACCTCGCCCCTCATGCCGCCACCCCATAAGCCGGCGCGGCGGGGAACAGGTTGCGGCGCAACCCGGTCAGCGCGAGCACGGCACGGCGGCGCACAACGGTGTCGGTATCATGCGAAAAGGCCTCCATCGCGCGGTCTATCCCTTCCAGCAGCGCCGGATCGTCGGGCGGCGGCCGATCGAGCCGGCGCGCGCCATAATAACGCCCCACCCCGCCGAGCACCGGCGTGATCAACTCCCCCGCCTCGCTGCCGGCATCGAGGCGCAGGTCGCGCAGTTCGGCGACCGTCACCCCGACGCGCAGATCCTGCAACGCATCGAGCATCGGCCGCCCGGGATCGTCGCCGGTCGCGGCGAGCCGCGGCGCGAGCAGCCCGATCCTGTCGAGCATCTTGCTGACCCAGCCGGTGACGTCCGATCGGCTGGGGAGGTTGCTGCGCCGCGCGAGATCGCGCCAGCCGGCGGTGATGATCCGCGCGGCGCTACGCTCCGCGCCGATCACCTGAAACAGCCCGACCGTCACCACCGCGAAACCGGTCCCGACGATCTGCGCCAGCGATCCGTTGACGAAGGCGGCGAAATCGGCGGAATAACGCGCATTGAGCCCGACGATGTTGATGAATCCCATCACCGTGCCGAGCGCGATCAGCGAGGCGGTGGGGACGGTGAGGAAATAGCCGAGAAGCAGCAGCATCGGCGACAGCACCGCGACCAAGGTGACGAAATCGGTGACGCGCGGCAGGATCACGTAACCGTAGAGCGCCGCGAGCACGACGCCGATGATCGTCCCCCACAAAAAGGACAGGATCATCGGGCGCGGATCGTCGCTCGCGCCGAACAAGGCGCAGGCGACCCCGGAGATCAGCACCGCCCCCGCGCCATCGGCCCAGCCGGTGCCGATCCAGAAAGCCGAGCCGAGCAGGATCGTCGCCAGCGTGCCGAGCGCGGCGCGCAACGCCGCCGGGCGATCGCGGTGGAAGGTGCGGCGCGAGCTTTGCGCCAGCGCCGCCGCGACCACCGGGCTGACCGCGCGGCGCGAGGGCGAGCGCATCTGCGCGTAGAGATCGCGCACCGCGCGATGCGCCGCGACCAGATCGGCGAGCCGCGCGGCGAGGCTGAGCAGCAAGGCATCGCGCCACGCCAGCGGCGCCGCGGCGGCGGGCTCCAGCGCATGCGCGTCGGCGATCAGCGCGTCGGTGAGCTCGGCGCGCTCGTCGACCCCGAGCAGCGGCATCGCCAGCCATTCGCGGATGCGCAGGATCAGCGCCTCGGCCGCCGGGGGAAAGGCGTCGAGCGCGCGCAACTGGCCGATGCGATCCTCCACCGCGCTCGCCAGCGGCAGGATCAGCGACAATTGATCCTGAAACGCGCGCACCGTGCGGACCCGCGGCAGGAAGCGCGCGGTGTCGAACGGCAGATGCGTCGACAGGACGTGCAATTCGTTGATGTCGAGCGCGAGCCGGCGGCGATCGCGGTCGAGCCGCTCGTCGCGCGCCTCGCCGAGCGCGTCGCGCGACCAGCGCTCGCCGTCGGCGAGGATCACCTCGATCCGCGCGAGCAGCTGCTTGGTCACGGTCTGCGGCAGGATCAGCGCCTGGACCAGACTGCCGCAGACGATCCCGAGCGAAATCTCCTGCACGCGCAGGATCGAGGTGGTGAAGATCGCGCCCGGCGCCTCGACGCTGGGGAAGCCGATGATGCTCGCGGTATAGCCGGCGAGCAGGAAGACATAGCTGCGCGGGGTGCGATCCTGCAGCGAGATATAGAGGCACAAGGCGAGCCACAGCCCCAAAGCAAGCGACAGCAATTCGGGCGCGTTGACCAGATTGGGCACCAGTGCAATCGCCGCCGCCGCGCCGAGCACGGTGCCGACCAGCCGATAGACCGCCTTGGACACCGCCGCCCCGGCCAGCGGCTGGGCGACGATATAGGCGGTGGTCACCGCCCAATAAGGCCGCTGCAGCCCGATGCGCAGCGCGATCCAGTAAGCCAGCATCGCGCCGATCAGGCATTTCAGCGAGAACAACGCCTTGCCGATGCCCCAGCGCTCGATCAACGCACCGCCCCCGCCGGCATGACGATCACGGTTTCGAACTCGACGGACACGCGCACCCTCGGACGGCAAACGACAACGACTCTGTCGTATCCGCGACTAATCAAAAGCAGCGGGGCTGGCGAGCCTGTTTTTTTGCACTGCACAAAATCAGGGGTTTGCCGCAGGCGCTCCGTCGCCGCCCCGGCCTTGTGCCGGGGTCCACTGCGCCTCAGGCTCGATGGCAAGAACCTCTTGTTCAGCCTTCGCCTCCCGGTGGACCCCGGCACAAGGCCGGGGTGACGATGGGTCGGACACCGTAACCGTTGCGAGGCCCGGACGACAGCCCTCTTGCGTCGCGCGCCGCAAAGTCCCACCCCTGCCGCCATGCCCGCCGCGCGGGCGACTCCCCAGTGAGGAATGATTGAATGGCTTATCGTTTTTCGATCGCAACTTTGTTGCTTGCCGGCGCGACCTGCCTCGCCGCCCCGGCGTCGGCCGGGCAGGCGGGCGCGCCGCGCGCCAACCCGTTCACCGCGCCGAGCACGCTGCCGTTCCAGGCGCCGCGCTTCGACCTGATCACCGATGCCGATTATCAGCCGGCGTTCGAGACGGCGATGCAACAGCATCTCGCTGAAGTGGCCCGGATCGCCGACAATCCGGCCCCGCCGACCTTCGACAATACGATCACCGCGCTCGAAAAGTCCGGCCGGATGCTCGAACGGGTCAGCCTCGCCTTCTTCGGCGTGGTGCAGGCCAATACCAACGACACGCTCGACAAGGTGCAGGAAGCGGTCGCGCCGAAACTGTCGCAGCATCAGGACGCGATCAACCTCAACCCCAAATTGTTCGCCCGCGTGAAGACGCTGTGGGAAAAGCGCGCCGCGCTCAAGCTCGACGCCGAGCAGGCACAGGTGCTCAAAATCTATTATGACGGCTTCGTCCACGCCGGCGCGCAATTGTCCGCCGCCGACCAGACCAGGCTCAAGGCGCTCAACACCCAGCTCGCCAGCCTCGAGACGAGCTTCCAGCAGAAATTGCTCGCCGCGGCCAAGGCCGGCGCTTTGGTGGTCGACGACAAGGCCAAGCTCGCCGGGCTCGACGACGGCAAGATCGCCGCGGCGGCGGCCGCCGCCAAGGATCGCAAGCTCGACGGCAAATGGGTCATCCCGCTGCAGAATACGACCCAGCAGCCCGATCTGGAGGACATGACCGACCGCGCGACGCGCGAGGCGCTGTTCAACAACGGCTGGACCCGCGCCGAAAAGGGCGACGCCAACGATACCCGCCCCGCGATCCAGCAGATCGCGCAGCTCCGCGCGGAAAAGGCCAAATTGCTCGGCTATCCCAATTGGGCGGCCTATACGCTCTACGACCAGATGGCGCGCACCCCGGAAACCGCCTCCTCGTTCATGCGCCAGCTCGCCGCCGCCACCGCGCCGGCGCAGAAGCGCGACGCCGCCGAGCTGCAGGCGCAGATCGATTCGACCGGGGGCAAGTTCCAGCTCAAGCCGTGGGACTGGGATCATTATGCCGCGCAGGTGCGCAAGGCGAAATACGACCTCGATCAGAGCGAGGTGAAACCCTATTTCGAATTGAAGACGGTACTCGAACAGGGCGTCTTCTATGCCGCCAACCAGCTTTACGGCATCAGCTTCAAGCCGCGCACCGACATCCCGGTCTATCAGCCCGACGTGACGGTCTATACCGTCTACGACAAGGACGGGTCCGAGCTCGGGCTGATGTATTTCGATTATTTCAAGCGCGACAACAAGAATGGCGGCGCGTGGATGTCGAACTTCGTCAACCAGTCGAAGCTGCTCGGCACCAAGCCGGTGGTCTATAACGTCGCCAATTTCACCAAGCCCGCCGCCGGCCAGCCCGCGCTGATCAGCTCGGACGACGTGACGACGATGTTCCACGAATTCGGCCACGCACTCCACGGGCTGTTCGCGAGCCAGACCTATCCCACCGTCTCCGGCACCAATGTCGCGCGCGATTTCGTGGAATTCCCGTCGCAGTTCAACGAACATTGGGCGTGGGATCCCAAGGTGCTGGCGCATTATGCCAAGGATTACCGCACCGGCGCGCCGATGCCCGCGGCGCTGGTCGACAAGATCAAGAAGGCGGCCAAGTTCAACCAGGGCTATGCCTTGGGCGAGGTGATCGCCGCGGCGATGCTCGACATGGACTGGCATTCGCTGCCGGCCGACGCCCCCAAGCAGGATGTCGACCAGTTCGAGGCCAAGGCGCTCGCCGCGACCGGGCTCGACGTGACCGACGTCCCGCCGCGCTATCGTTCGAGCTATTTCCTCCACATCTGGGCCAACGGCTATTCGGCCGGCTATTACGCCTATCTGTGGACGCAGATGCTCGAGCATGACGCCTATCACTGGTTCGTCGACCACGGCGGGCTGACCCGCGAGAACGGCCAGCGCTTCCGCGACATGATCCTCAGCAAGGGGCATACCGAGGATTATGCGCCGATGTTCAAGGCCTTCTACGGCAAGGACCCGGATGTCGGCCCGATGCTGGAGGAGCACGGCCTGACCCCGCCGGCGAAATAAGGCGCAGCCGAGATATTGGGGGCGCCCTCTCGCCGTTCGCCCTGAGCTTGTCGACGGGCTGCCCTTCTTCCTCGGAAGGAAGTGCAAGGCTTCGACAGGCTCAGCCCGAACAGCGAGAGGTGCTCGCGCGATAAACAATCAACCGCCGGTGCGACGCCCTCGCGCCGGCGGTTTCCTTTTTGTCCGCCGACTCGCCAGGCACGGCCGCGCAGACAAGATAGGTTTTACTATCGATTATCCGATTTCATGCTCGGTTAATCTGTATATTTCGTTCTATTTCAATGAATTATGTGAGATTGCCAAAACGATATTTTTTGCTATCGTTCACGCATAAACATCGCTTCGGGGAGAGGCGCTCGTGAACAAGCAGCTATTGAGCATCGCCATTTCAGGGATGGCGCTCGCCATCGCGCAATCCGCCGCCGCCGAACAGGCCGCGCCGGAACCCGCCGCCGCCACTGCGCCGCAGGTGCAGGACGTGATCGTCACCGCGCAGAAGCGCAGCGAAAAATTGCAGGACGTGCCGATCGCGATCACCGCGATCACCGCCGAGGCGATCCAGAACCGCCGCACGCTCGATCTGGTCGATCTGTCCAATCAGGCGCCGGGGCTGCAGATCAAGTCCGACGACAATGGCGCCAACCCGCGCATCTTCATCCGCGGCATCGGGGTCAATGATTTCAACCCCGCGACCAACAGCGCGGTCGGCATCTACGCCGACGGGGTCTACGTCGCCTCACCGCTGGCGCAACGCCTCGCCTTCTTCGATCTGCAGCAGGTCGAGGTGCTGCGCGGGCCGCAGGGGACGCTTTACGGCCGCAACACCACCGGGGGCGCGATCAACGTCGCGAGCCGGCTGCCGGGCGACGTGCCCGAGGCGGATATCTCGGCCGAATATGGCCGGTTCAATTCGGTCAACGTGCAGGGCGGAGTCAGCGTCCCGCTGATCGCCGACAAGCTCTCGGTCCGCGTCGCCGGACTCTACCAGCGCGACGACGGCTATACGCTCAACCGCGTCACCGGCAATCACGGCAACAATACCGATCGCTGGGCGGTCCGCGGCACGATCCATTTCACCCCCACCAGCAACGTCACCGACAATCTGGTGATCAGCACCGGGCGATCGCGCGGCGGGTCGATCTGGGCGTATAATCGCGCCCTGCTCCCCCAGACCCCGGCGGCGACCGGGCCCGACGGGCTATGCCTCCCGGCCTTCTACACCTCGGGGCAGTGCACCACGGTGATGGGCTATGCCAACACCAGCAAGAACCTCTATCAGGGCGATTACGGCTTCGAGGGGAAGGACAAGGTCGACCTCTTCACCGTGGCGAACACGCTGACGATCGATCTCGGCCCGGCATCGATCGTCTCGGTCACCGGCTATCAGCACGCCAAGCGCAACGATCAGGAAGACACCGACGCCAGCCCGATCCCCACGATCACCGCCAGCTATATCGCGCGGCAGAACACCTTCAGCCAGGAATTGCGGCTGCAGTCGAACGGCCATACCCCATTGCGCTACGTGATCGGCGGCTATTACGCGCACGATTATCTCAACAACAATTCGTCATACAACGTGCTGCCGCTGCTCCAGGCGGGCGATCCGGCGTCCGAGGTGCCGCAGGGCATCGGGGTGTTCAGCTGGCCGCTGACGCAGAAGGTCGACAGCTATGCCGCATTCGGCCAGCTCGATTACGACCTCACCAGCCGGCTGACGGTGACCGGCGGGCTGCGCTATTCGGCCGATCGCAAGACCTATCATTATGTCAGCGACGCCGCCGGGCTGCCCGCGCCGATCTTCACCTACGACAGTGAAAAGACGTTCGAATCCGTCACAGGCAAGGTCGGGCTGCAATATCGCGTCTCCGCCGACGCCAATATCTATGCCAGCTACAATCGCGGCGCGAAGAGCGGCGGTTTCTTCAGCGGGCAGGCGACCGATCCGGTGTTCATCGGCCCGTATAAGGACGAGACGGTCAACGCCTATGAGATCGGCGCCAAGACCGAGTGGCTCAACCGCACGTTGCGCGCCAACATCACGGCCTTCTACTACGACTACAAGAACTTGCAGGTCTATACCACGGTCGAGGAAGGCGCGCTGACGATCCAGCTGTTCACCAACGCCTCGGCCGCGCGGGTCTATGGCGGCGAGCTGGAGCTGCAGGCAACCCCGACCCGCGGGCTGACCGTGTCGCTCAACACCGCTTATCTCAACGCCACCTATCGCAACTTCAAATCGGCCGGGAACGATTATTCGGGCAACACCCTGCCCTCCGCCCCCAAGATCAGCGTGCAGGGCGCGATCGACTGGCAGCATGAGACACCGCTCGGCACGATCGTCGCCAACACCAGCATGTCGTTCCGCAGCAAGGTGTTCTTCGACACCTCCAACGCCGCGCGGCTCGCCGATCAGGCGCGCGCCTTCGTCGATGCCCGGCTTGGGCTGCGCGTCGCGCACGACCGGCTGGAGATCGGCGTGTGGGGCAAGAACATCTTCAACGAGACCAATATCTCCGACATGACCCCGATCCCGACGCTGGGCTTCGACGTATTCAGCGTCGGCCCGCCGCGCACCTACGGGCTGTATCTCAAGGCGCATTATTGAAGGCGGCTGAGGATGCGCGCGTTCCTCGCCTCGACACATCGTTCCTCCCCTCCCGGGAACAGGGGAGGGGTCGAGGGTGGGTTGGCCTGCGAGGCAACGAACCACTGCCCCCCACACCAACCCACCCCCAGCCCCTCCCTTGTTCAAGGGAGGAGAGACACTGCCGCCAATCGAGACGCGCACAATGACCGCGGCTGAAACCGGCGTGTGGCTCGGGCCGGCGCCGTCGGTGCGCGAGCGGGCGGCGACCTTGTTCGCCGGGGTCGCGGGGATCATGTTCGCCGGGGTCGGCCCGCTGCTGCTCGGCGCGCTCGAACATGCCGGGCGGCTGAGCGCGGCGCAGATCGGGCAGGCCGGGACGGTCGAGTTGCTGACGATGGGGCTCGCCGCCGGGCTGACCGGCGCATTGGTGGGGGCGCAGCGGCTGCGGCTGCTGACGATCTTGTGCGGCGCGCTGATGGCGCTGCTCAATGCCGCGACGATCTATTGCGACGGCTGGGTGCTGGTCGCGGTGCGCGGCGTCAACGGCGTGCCGAGCGGGGCGCTGATCTGGCTGATGACCGCGATGATCGTCCGCGCCCCGCGCCCCGAGCGCTGGGCGGCGATCTATCTGACGGTGCAGACGCTGGCGCAATTCCTCGTCGTCGCGACGCTCGGGCCGTGGGTGGTGCGGCCCTATGGCGCCGACGGCGGCTTTGCGGTGCTCGCCGCGCTGGGCGTGCTGACCGTCTTTGCCGGCTTCGCGGTGCCGCGCGGCTTCGCGCCGCTGCCGGTCGCGGCGGACGAGCCGAGCGGGCTCCCCGCCCCACGCGGGCTCGCCGCGCTCGGCGGCGCCTTTTGCTTCAACGCCGCGATCCTTGCGGTGTGGATCTATGTCGAGCCGCTGTCGCGACAGGCCGGACATCCCGCCGGGACCGCCGATACCGCGCTGTCGCTGTCGCTCGCCGCGCAGGTGACCGGCGGGTTGCTCGCCACCTTGCTCGCCGGGCGGATGCGCTGGCTGCCCGCGCTGCTCGCATCGCAGGTCGTGATGGCCGGGCTGATGCTGGTGTTCGCGCAATTGCCCGGCACCGGCATGTTCCTCGCCGCCTCGGCGTTGTTCGGCGGGCTGTGGATGTTCGCCGCCCCGCTGATGACCCCGTTCGTGATCGAGGCCGACCCCACCCGACGCGCCGCGGTGCTCGGCTCGGGCGCGGCGCTGCTCGGCTGCAGCAGCGGGCCGCTGCTCGCCTCGCTCGCGGTGACCGACAGCGACGTGCGCGGCTGCGCGTTGCTCGGCGGCGGGGTGATGGCGGCGGCGATCGCGATCGTCCTCGCGGTCCATTTGACTCGCCGCAGCGTAATCCTCACCGCGGCGTCATGACGACATCCGCCGCCACCGATCGCGCGCGCAAGCCGCGCACTCGCAAGCCGCCGCTTGCCACCAAGCTGCGCCCGCGCCAGGCACGCTCGCAGGATACGTTCGAACTGATCCTCGAAACCGCCGGGCAATTGCTCGAGCGCGTCGGGTTCGAGCAGCTCACCACCAATCTGATCTGCGAGGCGGCGGGGCTCTCGCCGCCCGCGCTCTATCGCTATTTCCCCAACAAATACGCCGTGCTCAAGGAATTGGGCGACCGGCTGATGCGCGCGCAGGATGACGAGGTGATCGCCTGGGCCGACGCCGGCGGACTGACCGGCGACACCTTCGAGGAACGGCTGGCCAAGACGCTGGCGATCCACGAGCGGATGGTGGCGATCCAGCGCGAATTTCCCGGCGGCTCGGCAATCGGCCGCGCGTTGCGCGCGGTGCCGGTGCTGCAGGACCTGCGCTTCCGCTCGCGCGACATGGTGGCGGGACATTTCTTCCGCCACATGCGCGAAATCTACCCCAATACCGATCCGCGTCGGCTCGAAGTGGTGACGCGGATGACGGTCGAGCTGAGCTACGCGGCGATGGAAATGGTGGTCGAGGAACCCGATCGCGACGCCGATATCATCAACAGAGAAGTGTGCCTGCTGTTCGCGCATTATTTCGCGAGCTTCAGCTAGGCGCCGCAACGAAAGAGACGGGCGGATGGAATGGCATAATTGGTCGGGCAGCGTTTCCGCACAGCCGCGCACGATCGCGCGGCCGCGGAACGAAAGCGAATTGCGCGCCGCGATCCTCGCCACCCCGCGCGTCCGCGTGCGCGGCGCCGGTCATTCGTTCATGCCCTTGTGCGAGACCGACGGCACGCTGATCGACATGAGCGATTATGATGCGCCGATCGAGATCGCCGCCGATCGCGCCAGCGCCTGGGTGCCCGCCGGTTGGAGCCTCGCGCGGCTCACCGAAACATTGTGGAAAGAGGGCGTGTCGCTGATCAATCAGGGCGACGTGAACCCGCAATCGCTCGCCGGCGCCACCGCCACCGGGACACACGGCACCGGCAAGGATCTCGGCAGCCTTTCGACCCAGGTCATTGCGTTCGAACTGATGCTCGCCGACGGCTCGCTCGTCGTCTGCGACGCGGAGCATCACCCCGATCTGTTTCAGGCGCAGCGGCTGTCGCTCGGGCTGTTCGGGGTCGCGACCCGCATCCGCATCAACGTGCTGCCCGCTTATTATCTCGAGGAACGCGTCGAGGCGCGGCCGCTGGGCGAGATGGCGGAGCGCTGGCAGGAGCTCGCCGCCGCGACGCGCCATTTCGAATTCTTCGTCTTTCCCTATGCCGATACGGTGATCTTCAAGAGCCTTCACCCGATCGCGGGCGAGGACGAGATGCCGCACTCGACCGATATCGACGAACGCCCGTTCCGCGTCGCGTGCGAATTGGGCCGCAAAGCCAATTTCCTCATCCCGCCGCTCCAGCGGCTGATGATGCGGCTGAGCAGCAAGCCCTCGCGCCGCGTCGGCCCGGCGTGGCAGATCTTCCCCGGCGAGCGCACGATCCGTTTCGAGGAAATGGAATATGAACTGCCCCGCGCCGACGGGATCCCGACGCTGCTCGAAGCGATCGGCTATATCCGGCGCAAGAAGCTCCCCGTCGCCTTCCCGTTCGAATTCCGGCTGGTCGCGGGGGACGATATCTGGATGTCGCCGTTCAACCGCGGCGTGGGATCGTCGATCTCCTTCCACCAATATGCACGGATGCCGTGGCGCGCGCTGTTCGCCGAGATCGAGCCGGTGCTGCGCGGCGCCAACGGGCGGCCGCATTGGGCCAAGCGCCACACGCTCGGACCCGATCAGGTCCACGCGCTTTATCCGAAGACCGGCGATTTCCTGAAGGTCCGCGCCGAGGTCGATCCGGCGGGCAAGTTCGTCAACGCCGATCTCGCGCGGCTGTTCGGCATCGAGAGGAAGTGACGTCATGACCGACGAGGAACTCCACCGCCATCTGGTCGGCCGACAGGGATCGCGGCGCGATCTCAACACCCCGGTGCTGGTGATCGACCGCGACGCGCTCGATCGCAACATCGCGCGGATGGCCGAGTTCGCCGCCGCCAACGGGCTGAAATTGCGCCCCCATTCCAAGACCCACAAGAGCGCCGACGTCGCGCGGCGCCAGATCGCCGCCGGCGCGGTCGGGCAATGCTGCGCCAAATTGGGCGAGGCCGAGGCGCTGGCCGATGCCGGGATCGCCGGGCTGCTGATCACCTCTCCGGTGATATCGACTCCCGCGATCGAGCGGCTCGTCGCGCTCAACGAACGCGCCGAAGGGCTGATGTGCGTCGCGGACAACCCGCACGGCGCGCGCGCGATCGCTGCGGCGGTGGCGGCGCGAGGGGCGCGCCCGCTGACCTTACTGATCGATGTCGATCCCGGAATCCACCGCACCGGGGTCGCCTCACCCGAGGCGGCGGTCGAGCTGTATCGCACGATCGCTGCCGAGCCGATGCTGCGTTACGGCGGGGTGCAATATTATTGCGGGTCGCAGCAGCATATCGAGAGCTTCGCCGAGCGCGCGGCGGCGATGCACGACCGCGCCGCCTATCTCCGCAGCGTCATCGCCGCGCTCGAGGCGGCGGGGGGCAAGCCGCCGATCGTCTCGGGCGGCGGCACCGGCACCCACCGGATCGACGCGACGCTCGATCTGTTCACCGAGCTTCAGGTCGGCTCGTACATCTTCATGGACGATCAATATCGCGTCTGCGCGCTGACCCCGGAAGACGGCGACATCCCCTATGAGACCGCCTTGCTGGTCGACACCCGCGTGATCAGCGCCAATTCGCCGGGGCTGGTGACGGTCGATGCCGGGATCAAATCGCTCGCCACCGACGCCAAGCCGCCGCTGATCAACGCCGGCGCGGCGGAAGGGACGGTCTATTTCTTCATGGGCGACGAACAGGGGGCGTTGGTCCACCCCGCGGGGGATCTGCCGGCGCTCGACACGATCGTCTCGCTCAACGCGCCGCATTGCGACCCGACGGTCAACCTCTACGATACCTATCATGTCGTGAGCGGGAATACGCTGGTCGATCTCTGGCCGGTGACGGCGCGCGGGCGATCGCGCTGATTTTTCCCCTGTTACTCCCCTCCCTTGAACAAGGGAGGGGGCGGTGGTGGGTTGGCCGGCGAGGAAGCGGACCGATAACCCCCACACCCACCCACCCCAGCCCCTTCCTTCGCCAGGGAGGGGAGTGGAAGGACGAAATCGCCCTTTACACGCGCGAAGCGATCGGGCTCACTTCGCCCCGCAATAGCGGGGGATGCGGTTGATGCGCCTGTTGCGATGGTCGTTGCTGTGCGCCGCCACCTTCGCCGCGCCCGCCGTCGCCCAGACCAACGCCCCGCTGACGCTCGATTTCAACGCCGCGCAGCAACGCCTGCTCCAGCGTTCCGACGCGATCGAAGCCTCCGCCGCCGCGCTGCGCGGCAAACAGGCGCAGGAAGGCGCCACCCGCACGCTCGGCCGCCCCGATGTCGATCTCGAGGCGCAATTGCTCGAATATCAGAAGACGCTCTACCTCCCGCTCGGCTCGCTCGCGCCGGTGGCGGAATCGTTCGGCATCCGCGATCCGCTCCGCTTCCGGCAGGAGCGCACCAGCAGTCGCCCGATCGTCACCGCGACCCTCCCGCTCTACGCCGGCGGGCAGATTTCCGGCACGCAGGCCGGCGCGCGGGCGCAGGTCGCGCAGGCCAAGGCCGATCGCGACATTGCGGTCGACAATGCGCTCGTCCAGCTCGTCCAGGCCTATTACGGCCAGCAGCTCGCCGAACGCGCGCTCGGCATCCGCCGCGACGTGCTCGACGGACTCAACCGCCACGTCGCCGATGCCGCCAAGCTGCAGCAGGAACGCTTCATCAGCCGCGCGCAATATCTCCAGGCGGAGGTCGCGCGCGACGATGCGGCGCGTGAATATGAGAAAGCGATTTCCGATCTCGCCACCGCCAATGCCGCGCTCGCCGGGATGCTGCGCGCGCCCGACGGGGTCCACCCGCTGAGCCCGCTCGGGGTCAATTCGCGCCCGCTCGAACCGCTCGACACGTTCAAGGCCGCCGCGCTCGATGCCCACCCCCAGCTCGCGCGGCTCAAGGCGCTGGAGGATCAGGCGCGCGCCGGGGTGACGATCCAGCAATCGAAGCTGCGCCCGACGATCTACGGCTTCGGCCAGTATAATTTCGATACGCGCAATTCCTTGCTCACCGATCCCGACTGGTCGGTGGGGGTCGGCGTCAAATACAAATTGATGTCGGGCGCCGGCCGCCGCCAGCAGGTCGATGCCGCGCGCGAAACGGTGGCGCAGACCGAAGCGGGGCTGCGCGAGGCGCGCACCCAGCTCGAAATCGGCGTGACCAAGGCATGGGGCGAGGTGGAGGCAGCGCGCAAACGCTTCAAACTGCTCGACAGCGCGCAAGCCTCGGCGGCGGAGAATCTTAAGCTCCAGACGCTCTCCTATCGCGAGCAGCAGGCGACCTCGCTCGATGTCGTCGACGCCCAGCTCGGGCTCGGCCGCGCACGGATTCAGCGCGCGCAGGCGGCCAACGATTATGTCCAGGCGCTCGCGCAATTGCTCAGCATGAGCGGCCAGATGGACCGCATGCCCGATTATCTCGCGCGGATGGATGAGGTGATTCCATGACCGATACCGCGATCGACGAAGCCCCGTCCCCCGCCCGGCGCAAGCTGACGCGGCCGATCGCGGCGATCGTGGTCGTCGCCTTGCTCGCGCTGGGGCTATGGCTCGCCTATCGCCCCGCGCCGGGGCAGATTCAGGGCATGGTCGATGCGCGCGAGATGCGCATCACGAGCAAGGTCACCGCGCGGATCGCGGCTTTCCATGTCGAGGAGGGCCAGCAGGTCAAGGCCGGGCAATTGCTCTATACGCTCGACAGCCCCGAAGTCGCCGCCAAGTCCGAACAGGCCGGCGGCGCGCTGGCGGCGGCGCAGGCGGTGGAGAGCAAGGCCGACGAAGGCGCGCGGCTCGAGGATATTCGCGCCGCCGAGGCGCAATGGCGCCGCGCCCAGGCCGCCGCCGATCTCGCGCAGACCACCGCCGCGCGCACCGATCGGCTGTTTCGGCAGGGGGTAATCGCCGGGCAGAAGGCGGACGAGGCGCGGACCAATGCCGTCGCCTCGGTCGAACAGGCCAAGGCGGCGCGCGCACAATATGATCTCGCGCTCGCCGGCGCGCGGCGGCAGGACAAGGCCGCGGCGAGCGGGCAGGTGCAGCAGGCGCGCGGCGCGGTCGCGGAGGTCAAGGCCGCCGCTGACGAGACCCGCGTGGTCGCTCCGGCCGACGGGGAGGTCGGCAAGCGCCTCGCCCAGCCCGGCGAATTGGTGCCGCAGGGTTTTCCGGTATTCATGCTCACCGATACCGCGCATCCCTGGGTGACGCTCAACGTGCGCGAGGATCAGCTCCACGGGCTTGCGCGCGGCAAGGAGCTGGAGGGGACGGTCCCCGCGCTCGCCGACCGTCGCGTGCGGTTTCGCGTGATCTACACGGCGCCGGCGGGCGATTTCGCCACCTGGCGCGCGACGCGGCAATCGAGCGGGTTCGATATCAAGAGCTTCGAGGTGCGCGTCATCCCGGTCGCGCCGGTCGAGGGGCTGCGGCCCGGGATGACCGTGCTGTTCGACTGGCCGGCGTAGCCCGCGTGGCAGGCGCCTTCGCCAGCGCATTGCGCCGCGAAGCGCGATTCCTCGCGACGCATTTCTGGGATCTCGCGCTGGTGACGTGGGTGCCGCTGGCGCTGATGGCGCTGGTGGCGGTCCAGCTTTCGGCGGGGGTGATGCGCGAGCTGCCGATCGTGGTGGTCGACCACGACGGCACGGCGATATCGCGCGAGCTGACGCGGCGGCTCGATGCCGCGCCGGGGATCAGTGTCATCGCACGCCCGGGGGAAATGGGCGCGGCGGAGCGGCTGGTGCGATCCGGCAAGGCCTATGCGGTGGTGCTGATCCCGGTCGATACCGAGCGCGCGGTGCTGCGCGGCACGACCGCCAGCATCACCACCTTCTACAATGCGAGTTATTCGACCCCCTCGGGCGCGGCGCTGCGCGAGGTGGGCAATGTCGTGCAGGGCTATGCCGCGGCCTTGGCGCCGACGCAGACCGCCGCGGTCGCCGGGCCCGGCAAGGTGCGCCGCCCGCCGATCGCGGCGCAGAGCGCCGTGCTGTTCAACCCGCAGGGCAGTTACGAATTGCAGCTTGTCGCGCTGATCCACCCGGCGTTGCTGCATCTGATCTTCATGGTCGCGGCGGCGAGCGCGCTCGGCCGCGAATTGCGCGACGGGACGATCGGGGCGTGGATCGGCGATGAGCCGCCCGCGCGCGCCGCGGCGGCGGTGGCGGGGAAGCTCGCGCTCTATCTCGCGATCTTCACCGGCTGGGGGCTGCTCGCGATCGGCTATGTCGCCGGCCTGCGCGGCTGGCCGGTCGCCGGGAGCGTGGCGATGCTGATCGCCGGCTATGCCGCGATGTACCTCGCCTATATCGGGGTGACCCTGCTTGTCGTCGGGCTGACGCTGACGATGGGCAAGGCGCTGTCGGTCGCCGGCCTCTATGCCGGCGCGTCCTTCGCCTTTGCCGGGGCGATCTTCCCGATCGAATCCGCCTCCGCCTTCGCGCGGCTGTGGAGCGCGCTGCTGCCTTATTCGGCCTTCGCCAAATTGCTCGCCGAACAGTGGATCATGGCCGCGCCGGTCGCGCAGTCCGCGTGGCAGTTGCTGGCGATGCTCGCCTTCCTGCTGGTCGGCGGCGCGATCGGGTTGCCGCGCTATCTGTCGGCGGCGCGGCGGCCCGAAACCTGGGGGGGGCGATGATCGGGCGTGCCTTTCTCGCCACCTTTCGCGCGATCCTGTCGGACAGTTCGGCGATGATGCTGCTGATCGGATCGTGCATCCTCTACGCCTTTTTCTACCCCTCGGCCTATTCGGGCGAGGTGGCGGAGCGGATGCCGGTGGCGGTGGTCGATATGGATCACAGCGGCACCAGCCGCGCGCTCGAAACCCGGCTGCGCGCGGTGCAACAGGCCGAGGTGACCGCGCGCGCGCCCTCGCCCGCCGCGGCGTTGCGCTTGCTCAAGGCACGGCAGGTCGGCGCGATCGTCGTGATCCCGGAGGGGTTCGAGCGCCGCATCCTCTCCGGCGGGCAGGGCGTGGTCGCGCTCTACGGCAACGGCGCCTATCTGCTGCGCACCAGCACCGCGCTCGCCGGGGTCGGCGCGGCGCTCGGCGCGGTCGGGCGCGAGGCGGCGGTCGATCAGGCGATGGCGCAGGGCGCCCCCGCCCCGCCTGCGCTGGCGATGATCCAGCGCCCATTGTTCAACACCCGCGAAGGCTATGGCGCGACGATCTTCCCGGGGGTCGCCTTCCTCATCATCCAGCAGACGCTCCTGATGGGGCTCGCCCTCCTCGCGGCGACGATGCGCGAGCAGCAAGGCGCGCTGAGCTTCGCCCCGCGCACATTGTTCGGGATCGCGCTGGCGTTCTTCGTCATCGGCTGCGCCAATGTCGCGTGGTTCACCGGCTTCGTCTTCTGGTTCCAGGATTATCCGCGCGCGCAGGCGGATCCGCTCGCCTTGCTCGTCTCCGCCGCTTTGTTCGTTGCGGCGACGGTCGCGGGGGCACTCGCGCTCGGCAGCTTCTTCCGCACGCGCGAGCGGCCGATCCAGTTGTGGATCGTCACCTCGGTCCCGATCTTCTTCCTTTCGGGCCTGTCATGGCCGAAGGAAGCGACGCCGCACTGGCTGACGCTCGCCGCCAAACTGCTGCCCACCACCCCCGGGATCCGGCTGATGGTCGGGGTCAATCAGATGGGCGCGTCGCTCGCGGAACAGCGCGGCGAACTGATCAATCTCGCCGCGCTGATCCTGCTCTACGGCGCAATCGCGCTATGGCGGTATCGCCCGCGCGCCCCCTGACTTATTTCGCGATGCCCGCCGCGCCGATCACGGTCGCAAGGCTCATCGTCATGTAACGCACGGTCTCGTCGCGATCGAGCAGCAGCCGCTCGTCGGGCGCGTGCGAGCGTTCGGTGTGGAAGCCCGAACCGATCGTCACCGCCGGGATGCCGAGGCTCATCGGCAGGTTGGAATCGGTCGAGCTGCTCTCGAGTTCGGGCTTGCCGCCGCCGATCGCGATCGCCGCCATCGCGGTCTTGACCAACGCCACATCGGGCGCGGTGTGGCCGACCGGGCGATCACCGATCAGTTCGAGCTTATACTCGATCTTGCCCTTGGCGGTGGAGCGCGCCGCATTCTCGCGCGCGACCGCGGGGTCGAGGATCGATTTCAGATAGGCGTCTTCCTTCGCCAGCTCGCCGGCATCGACCGAGCGCATGTCGACCGTCATCGCGGTTTCGAACGGGATCGAATTGACCGAGGTGCCGCCCTCGACCACGCCGACATTATAGGTCGTCTTGGGGTTCGCCGGCACCTTCATCTTGCCGAATTCGACCATCGCATCGGCCATCGCATAGGCCGGGTTGACCAGCCCGAACGCGCCGAAGCTGTGCCCGCCGGGGCCCTTGAAGGTGATCTTATAGCGCTTCGAGCCGACCCCGCCGTTGGTGACGCGGTCGCGCCCCGGCTCGACCGAGATGAACTGCGCGATGCGGCCCTTATACTTCCCCTTGTTGAACAGATGCCGCATCCCGCGCAGATCGCCCGGCCCTTCCTCGCCGACGTCGCCCATGAACAGGATGTCGCTCCTGGTGCGGATCCCCGCCTTGTCGAGCGCGCGGATGAAGGCGAGCAGCACCGGCAGGCTCGAGGTATCGTCGCCGACGCCGGGTGCGTTGAGATAATTGCCCTCGCGGCGCACCTTGGTGTCGGTGCCCTCGGGGAAGACGGTGTCGAGATGCGCCGCGACGACCAGTAGCGGGCCGCCGCCGGTCCCCTTGCGCAGCCCCATCACATTGCCTTCTTCATCCGCCTCGACATCGGTGAGCCCGGCAGCGCGCAGCATCTCCAGATAGGCGGCGGCGCGCTTGGCTTCCTTGAATGGCGGCGCGGGGATTTCGGTCAGCGTGGTGATCTCGCTGACGATGCGATCGTAGTCCGCCGCAAGCGACTGGCGCGCGACGTTGAACGCGCGGCTGCCGTAAAGCGCGCGCATCATCGCCTCGGTATCGCCGGCCGGCTTGGCGGCGGCGGGCGTCGCGAGCACGGCCGCAACGGAAAGCAACATCGAAAAACGCTTCATCAGATCCCCTCTTTTATCTTCACGACACCATTCACCGTCATGCCGGGCTCGACCCGGAAATCAGAGTCGCGAACTCCTTCGCCCATTGCTCTGGATGCCGGATCAAGTCCGGCATGACGATAAAATGTCGATTGGCTCAACCTATTTCGCCGCGCCCGCAAGCCGGATCACGCCGACGCCCTTGTCGATCGCGATCTTCGTCCCGAACGGCTGCGACAGCCGCGCGAGCCGCTCGAGGATGCGCGCGCCGGTCGCCGGGTCGGCGAGGTGCGGCACGCCGCGGTCGGCGCCCTTGGCGGTTACCCCCAAATCGACCGGATAGAGCCGGATTTCCGCGACATTGCCGTCGACATAGCGGCTCTCCGCGATCACCGTTTCATAAAGATTGGGATCGCCGAAGATCGCCGAGCCGCGCGCCTGGAGGAATTCGGGCGCGGTCACCTTCGCCGGATCGACGCCGAACTGCTCGTACATATCGGCCGGCAGATGATCGAGCGAGTTGTTCATCATCGCGAAGTTGCCGAGCGAATAGAAGATCGGCCGCCCCTTGTAGATCTCGATCCCGCGCAATTGGTGCGGGCCGTGAGTGATGAAGGCATCGGCGCCCGCGTCGATCGCGCGATGCGCGAAGTCGACCGTGAATGCCGGCGGCTGCTGAACCGCCTCGCTCGGCTCGTGATTGTGGAGCGAGAAGATCACGAAATTGCCGTTCTGCTTGGCCTGACGGATCGAACGCAGATTGCCTTCAACGTCGCGCCCATTCGCATCATAGTCGAGCGTCATCGGTGACTGCGGCGACGGGGTGGCGCGATAGACGCGCTCGCCGAGCTTGACCGCCGCATCGGGCTTGGTCCCCGCGATCCGCGCCAGCGTGGCGAGATCGGCGTCGGACACCAGCCCGATCTCCTGCGTGCGGATGACATTGGCGCCCGGCCGCCCCGGCACCATCCCGAGCGGATCGGCCGCGGGGGTCATCGGGGTGAAGGTCGAGGTGGCGGCGACCAGCCCGACGCGGCCGTGCGGCGCATCGAGGTAACGCGGGCTGCGCGCCTCGGCCATCGTCCGCCCGGTGCCGGCATGGACCAGCTTGGCCGCATCGAGCCGCTTGATCGTTTCAAGCAGCCCTTCGGCGCCCCAGTCGGTCGCGTGATTGTTGGCGGTGCTGACGACGTCGAACCCCATCGCGACGAGATCGTCGACCACCTTGGGATCGCCGAGCATCCAGGTGCCGCCGGACTCCGCCTGCGGCGCGCCTTTGAAGGTCGGGAGATCGAACACCACCTCCTCGAAATTGCCGAAGGTTACATCGGCGCGGCGCAGGATGCGCAGCATCTCGGGCGACTTGCGTTCGATCGTCGCGAGCATCGGGCGAAGATAGATCAGGTCACCGACCGCGGTGAGCGTGAACGCGCCGGAGATCGGCGCGCTCGGCACCGGGGTGATGGTCAGCGCATTGCGCTCCTTCGCCGTCGCATTGGTGCCCATGAGGCAGGACAGCGCCACCGCCGTCGCCAATGCTGCGATCCGCCCGAAATGCCGTGCCGCCATCCGTCTTTCTCCCTGTTCAGACGCAAAATGACCCCCTCGCCTGAGCCTGTCGAAGGGCTGCACTTCTTTCGGGGGAAGAAAGTACAGGGCGTCGACTGGCTCAGCCCGAACAGGTTTGGGTAATCCCCATTCAACGACGCGACCCTAGCTCAAGAGGCTGTCGGCAACCTGTCACGCCGCCACGGGCGACGCATCCTCCGGCACCCGGAAATCGACCGTCACGCGCAGCCCGCTCCCGTCTGCGCAATCGCCCAGCGCGACCCTCGCGCCGATCCGCTCGGCAAGCGCGCGGACGATCGGCAGCCCGAGCCCGCTGCCGAGCGGCGCATCCTCGCGCGCGATGCGGTAGAAACGCTCCCACACCTTTTCGCGCTCGCTTTCGGGGATGCCGGGGCCGTCATCCTCGATCGTCAGCCGCGCCGCGCCATCTTCGCGCGCCACCGTCACGCGCACCCCGCCGCCGGGGCGATTGTAGCGGATCGCATTATCGATCAGATTGCCCGCCAGCTCGCCCGCCAGCGCCGGATCGCCGAGCGCCGCCACCGGCCCCCTGGCGGCGAAGGAAATGTCGATCTCGTCATCCTCGCCCTGTGCCGCGCGATCGGCGGTGACGCGCCCGGCGAGCGCGGTAAGGTCGAACGGCTGGAGCGGCTGGATCGATTGCTCGTCGGTTCGCGCCAGCGCGATCAGCTGGAGCAGCAGCCGCTCGAGCGATTCGACCGCGTGGGTGATATCGCCGATCGCGTCGCGCGCCGCCGGCGCATGCGGCCCGGCGCGGCGCAGCACGTCGAGATGCACCCGCGCCACCGCCAGCGGGGTGCGCATCTGGTGCGAGGCGCTGGAGGTGAACTGACGCAGCGAGCGATCGGCCTTTTCCAGCCGGGTCATCAGCCCGTTGAACGAATCGACGAACGGCATCGTCTCGCGCGGCATATCGGGCTGTGGCCGAAGACGGAATTGCAGCGAGGGATCGTTCTGCGCGTCGCGCACCTGGCGGGTCAGCGCGGCAAACGGGCGCAGCCCCCAGCCGATCGCCAGCCAGATCAACAGCGCCGCCACCGCGAGCACCGCGAGCCCCTCGCCCGCGATCTGCACCGCATAGCCGCGCGTATAGGCGGTCTGGTCGTCGACATAATCGGCGATCTGGATCGCGACGAGATCGGGGCCGCCGTCCAGCCGGCGGATTTCGGTCGCGATCCGCACCGGGCGGCCGTGGAGCATCCCGTCGCGCAGATAGGCCGCCTGGGTCACGCTGTCGGCATCGCCCGGATCGATATAGCCGCGCACCATCTGGGTATCGCGCGCCTGTTTCTTGAATTGCGCCGGCGGGTGGCGATCGATCGGGCCGTCGTCGCGCACGCGATAGTCGGCGGGCGGCGTGAGCCCCGGATCGCCCATCAGCACCTCGCTGCCGCGATAGACGCTGAAATTGACCACCGGCCGCGCGCGTCGCTTGAGCAGATGGATGACGAGCGGCGCGATCCGCTGGCGCACATCGGGGGGCTGATCGAAGGCGAGGCTCAAGGTGCGCACCGATCCCACCAGCACGCGATCGAGCGTGTCGGCATCGGTCGCCCCGACGACCCAGCCGGTGATCCCGGTGAGCAGCGCGACGAGCAGCGCCAGCGGCAGCATCACTGCCGCGATCAGCCGCGCCTGCAACGATTTGTAGCGCCGCACCGCCACCGGTCAGGCGGCCTCGATCATATAGCCGAGCCCGCGCACCGTGCGGATCGCCGGCCCGTTGTCGCCGAGCTTGCGGCGCAGCCGGCCGACATAGACCTCCAGCGCGTTGATCCCGACATTGTCGTCGAAGCTGAACACCTCCGCCGAAAGCTGCTCCTTGCCGACCAGCCGGCCGGGGCGCGTCATCAGCGTTTCGAGCACCGCCAGCTCGCGCGGGCGGAGCGGCACGACCACCCCGTCGAGAAACACGGTGCGGCTCGACCGATCGAATTCGAGCGTGCCGAGCCGCAGCACCGGCGCCGGGGTGCCGTGCGCGCGGCGCATCAGCGCGCGGACCCGCGAATGCAGCTCGCGCGGGTCGAACGGCTTGACCATATAATCGTCGGCGCCGCCGTCGAGCCCGAGGATGCGATCGTCGACGCGATCGCGTGCGGTGAGGATCAGGATCGGGGTCGCCACCCCCGCATGGCGCAGCCGGCGGAGCAGATCGATCCCGTCCATCCCCGGCAGCCCGAGATCGAGCACGATCGCGGCATAAGGCTCGCTCGGCGCGATCATCAGCGCATCCTCGCCGGTGCCGAAGATGTCGACCGACAGCCCCTCCGACGCGAGCGACGAGGCGATGCCACGCGCGAGCGCCGCGTCGTCCTCCACCAGCATGATACGCATGACAGCCTCCTTGGGACGCGATTGCGTCCGAAACGGGATCACCTAGCCCCGTTCGGGCTGAGCTTGTCGAAGCCCTGCCCTTTTCTTCCGAAGAAGAGGTGCAGCCCTGCGACGGGTCCCATGAAAATATTACTTTCATGGGTGCCCTCACAAGCTCGGGGCGAACGGATGTGTCTCGTGCGCGATCCCTAGGGTCCAAAGCTGTTCCGGGCAACGCAACGGTCATCCGGTGCGCCCGATACGAAAAAGGGGAGCGACCGCTTCGGCGATCGCTCCCCCGATTTTCGCATCAGCTGCGCCGGCGCCTCAGAAGTGAACCTTCGCGCCGACGTTGATGTAGCGACCGATCGAATCGTAGAAGATCGAGCCATAAGTGGTCAGCGGCGGCTTGCGATCGAACAAATTGTTGACGCTGGCGAACCAGGTCAGCCCGCCGATCGTCGCCTGCCCGCCGAGATCGAAATAGGTGCGGCTGTTGATCTTGTTGTTGGCGATATCGCGGGTGTGGTCATAGACCCCGCCGCCGACGTAACGCACCCGCGCATCGATCGAGAAGTCGCTGTTCGAATAGCTGATCGAAGCGTTGCCGCGCCACTTCGGCGTGCCGAAGGTGGTGTCGTCGCCCACATCGCCGGCGCGCTGGAATACCGCGACGCCGTTGCTGAATTCGACCTTGGGCACATAAGTCGCCAGCGCGCGGAAGCGCAGCGAGCCGGGCAAGCTGCTGATCCGGCTCATCGGCAGCGTATAGGACGCCTCCATATCGAGCCCGTGGGTCTTGAACTGCGCGAGGTTGATATAGGTCGAGCGAACGATCGTCGGTACGATCCCGTCGCGGGTGATCTGCGCGCACGCCGCGCCGTTGCCCAGCCCGCAGCTGTTGACGATATCCTGCGCGGTGAGCGAGACGATCGCGTCCTTGATCTCGATCTTGTAATAGTCGACCGACAGGTTGAGCCCGGGGATCGCGGTCGGGGTGAGCACCGCGCCCAGCGTCAGCGTGCTGCCGATCTCCGGCCGCAATTTCGGATTGCCGCCGGCATAGCGCGTGACCGGATAGGGCTGGCCCCTCTCCGTCACGGTGGAGAAGGTCGTCGCGACGGTGGTGTACATCTCGGTCAGGCTCGCCGAGCGGATATCGCGCGAGCGCGAGAAACGGAGCAGCAGATTGTCGAAGATGCGATCAGTGGCGCCGACCTTCCACGACCAGATGCCGCCGCTGCTGCTATAGTGGCTGTAGCGCGCCGCGCCGTTGATATCGAGCTTGCTGAACGGCTGATCGAGCAGCGGGATCGCGACCTCGCCAAAGCCTTCCTGGACGTTGAACCCGCCGTCGAGCGGCGAGAAGTTAAAACGGCTGAAGCCCTTCGACGCCGACGTCGGATCGAGCGAATTGGTGGTGATGCTTTCCCACCGCGCCTCGCCGCCGATCGCGACCGAGACCGGCCCGGCCCAGGTGTTGAACGCGTCGCCGCGCAGCGAGAAGCCGGTGGTGTCGAGCTTGGTGGTATAGACGACGCGCGCCTGGTTGCCGAAGACATAGTTCACCGCCGCCGGGTCGGCGCGACCCGCGCCGAGGATGTTGAGCGGGCGGCACGCGGTGGTCGGGTTGGTCAGCGCATCGCGGCAGACGATATTGCCGTTGCCGTCGTACACGGCGTCAAGCGCCTTGGTCAGGTTCGCGCCGGTGATCTGATTGTCATAGCTCTGCATGTTGCGCAGTTCGCCATGCGCATAATAAGCGCTGTACTTCCACTTGCCGTCGCCGATCGTGCCGTCGACGCCGATCGCGCCTTCGATGTTGCGGCGGCTGAACCCGAAGGTACGCATACCGTAGTCCTCGAACACGCGCCCGACGGTGATGTCGGTCGCCCCCGCGCCCAGCGCCTGCTGGACATAGGGGTTGCTCGCCTTCAGCGCATATTCCCCGGTTTCGGCATAGAAGGGATATTTCGCCCAGATGCGGCTGAACGTCGCATCGGCCCAAAAGGTCGCCTGCCCGACGTCGTAGCTGACCCGCGCATAGCTGTTATAACGCTGATAGGGGTTGGTCAGCGTATGCTCGCTGTTCGACGAGACGCCCTCGCCGCCGACCATCCACTTGCCGGTTCCGTCGAGCTGGCCGAACTGGAACGGACGCATCGAGCCGTCGGCGTTGAAGGTCTGCCCCTTGAATGCGCCGGCGCTGGTAATCAGACCGTTGGTGCCGAAGTTCCCGTAAAAGACGTTGCGCGACAGGATCAGCGCATGACCGTTCGATCCGCCGACCGGCGCGAATAGATCGCTGCTGCCGACGTTCGGCCGCGAGAAGCGGTTGAAGATGCCCATATCCTGCTGATATTCGCCGCCGATCATGAAATGACCGCGGCCGCCGGCGAAGCTGGTGCCGAACGAGCCGTTGAAGCTGTAGCGGTGGCCGTCGCCGCGCGAGGAAATGCCGTTCTGCGCGCCGACCGTCAGGCCCTGCAATTTATCGTCGAGGATCAGATTGACCACGCCGCCGACTGCGCCCGAGCCCCAGGCCGCGCTGGCGCCGCCGGTGACGACCTCGACCCGCTTGAGCATGTTCTGCGGGATCGTGTTCAAATCGGCCGAGCCGGTGAAGCGGCGGTTGTTGAGCAAGGTCAGCGTGCGCGTCACGCCCAGCCCGCGCAAATCCATCGCTGAGGAGGAGGAATTGGTGTTGGCGACGGTGCTGGTCGGGGTCTGCGTCGCGCGGAACTGCGGCAGATCGTTGAGCGCCTGCGCGATGCTCGGACGCGCGCCGATGCGCAGATCGGCCTCGCCGACCACGGTGGTCGGGGTCGGCGCGTCGAAGCCCGCCTTGTCGATGCGCGAACCGGTGACGACGATATCAGTCTGCGCCTCGGCGGCGGTCGATTCCCCGGCGGCGGGCGCCGGCGCGGTCTGCGCGATCGCCGCGCCGGCGGCGAGCGAGGTCAGCAGGATGGCGGTGCCGGCGGTGCCGCGAAGCAGCGCGCCGCGCAGGCGGTCACAACGGTTCGACATGATAACTTCCCTTTTGATCGAGCCAGTTCGCCGGGAATTCGGGTCTGGCGTTTTGTGGGTTTTCCTCTCCGGGGGATGTTTCGCCCGGTTCACTCGGCGCGTTTGAACAGCATGTTGAAGGCCCGCGTCTCGCCGAGGCGCAGCGCGTCGACGCGCCCCGCGGCATCGCGCTGGAATTTCAGCACCAGCTCGGGCGCGACCGGCTTGGCATCGCCGGTGAAGACGTCGCGATACGCGGCTTCGAGCGGCTGGCCGTGCCAGCGCGGACCGCTGAACGTCAGCCGCGCGCCCTCCGCGGTCACGGTGACGCACGCGTCATTGTCGACGCTGCAGTAACGCCCGGCGTAAGCCGCAAGATCGCTCACCGGCGGCGCCGCGCGATCGGCGGGAAGCCGCTCGCCCTCGCGCGTTTCGCGGATCAGCGCATCGCCGGCAAAGGCGAACACCGTCTCGCGTTGCCGCCAGCGCCCTGCGCCCACCGGCACCAGCACGGCGCCGTTGACGGTCAGCCCGCCTTTGCTGTCGGCCGCGACGCGATAGGGGAAGCCGGTCAGCCGATCAGCCCACACGCCCCGGGGCAACGGCCCGCGCGGGGCATAGGGCTTCTCCGCCTTCACCGGCAGATAGAGGTCGGCCACCGCGCGCCCGAGCGTCACCGTATCGGCATCGCCGGTGTTGCACAGCAGCGAGACCGCGATCTTCTGCGCCGGATAGCGCGCCATCCACGCGCGATAGCCGCCGGTCGAGCCCGAATGGCTCACCTCGAACACGCCCTTGTGATCGCCCGACATCAGCGCGAGGCCATAAGCGATCCTGGTGCCGTCCTTGAGCAAGGCCGGCTGCTGCATCTCGGCAACGAAGCCCTTGCCGAAGAAATCGCTGTCGAGCGCCGCCTGCCATTTGACGAGATCGCCCACCGTGGTGAGCAGCCCGCCATTGCCATAAGCGTCCTCGATCACCTGCTCGTTGCGATAGCCCTGCGGCGACGCCTCATAGGCGCCGGTGCGGCCGAGGACGAGGCGGTGGTGATCGTCGCGCCAGCTGGTGTGGGTCATGCCGAGCGGCACGAAAATCCGCTCGCGGGTGAAATCGGCCAGCGACTTGCCCGAGACGCGTGCGACGACGATCGCGGCGAGGTTATAATTGCTGTTGCTGTAGAGATAATGCGTGCGCGGCGCGAAGTTGAGTTCCTTCTGCCGCGCGACCAGCGCGAGCACGTCGTCATTGTCGGCGGTGCGGCTGTTGCGCGGCCAGCCCTCGATCCCCGCGACCGATCCCCAGTCGCGCAGCCCGCTGACGTGGTGGAGCATGTCGCGCAGGCTGATGACCGCGCCGTAATCGGGCAGCTCGGGCAGGTACTTGCGCACATCGTCGTCGAGCGACAATTTCCCCTCGCGCGCGAGGATCAGCAGCGCGGCGGCGGTGAATTGCTTCGAATCCGATCCCGCTTCGTAGATCGAATCGACCGTCGCCGACACGCCCTGCTCGAGATCGGCCATGCCATAAGCGCGCGACACGATCGCCTGCCCGTCGCGCGACACCGCGACCGCGCAGCCCGGCGTATCCTTGCTCGCCCAGCGCGCGAAGATCGCGTCGAGCCGCGCAGTCGCCGCGTCGTCGGCCGCCCGCGCGGGCGCGCTGCCCAGCGCCGCGACGCCGAGCGCCGCAACGACCGGCATCATCTTTATTCCCCGAGCAGCACCCCGCACCCGCTTCCTCCGATTCGCGTCTCACCGTCCCCCTGGGGACAATCCGATCGGAGCCCGATAATCGGGGTCGCTGTCATCAACCTGTCATCAACGGTGTAAATTTTGCAGGTTTATGTCGCGCGCAGCCCCGACGGCGGCAGATCATCACCCGCAGCGGGGTTCCTCGGGTCGATCGGGAGCCGTGCCAGCGCGCCGAAGCCGTTATGGATAGCAGCCCTGGCTCTCATCCGGGTGCGTCGCGAAATATTGCTTCCGCGCCATTTCGTCGGCCTTGCGATGAGTCCGGCCGGCGAGGAAAAAATGCCGCTTGATCGTGCCCTGCTCTGCCGGCGTGTTAATCGCCTTAGGGTTCTCAGTATATTCGCGCATGAGCGTGCGGCACATCATCGCCTGCATGTCGACACTGACATTGTTCTTGCCGATCCGGCAATTGTCCGCCCGGCCCCTTTCATCGATGTCGAGATAGACGTCGGCCCATTGATCGCCCGTCATGATCTCGCTGGTCTGCCAAGGATAAAGCGCGCCCGGCTTGAGATCGGGGCACGCGGCATATGCAGGCTGGAAAGCAAAGAGGCTGAAGCACGCAAGACGAACCGTCGACATCGATCGAGGTTTCATACCCCGCCTCCTCCATTATGCGGACGAAGGCTATCATCTGCGCAATCTCGACGCCAAGCGGCAAGCGGTGCCATTATGGAGATGACCGGCTTCGAGCGATCGGCGCGCCGGACAAGGCGGCGCCCCCGTTGGCGCGACCGGCTCGTCCCACATCGAGCCAGCCGCGCCTCCCTCCGGGGTTCAAGGAAGGGGTCAGGCGCCCCCCGACGCCTGACTTCATAACCTTGCAACGCCGCGCCGCGCCGCGCTTTGATCTGCGTCAAACGAAACGCGATCTTAAAAAAATTGGTTACATTTGCGGCAACGATCGCCCGAGCGGTTGAACAGGTTCTGCATGTATCGTATCCGGTATACTATAGTTCCCGCTTCGGAGCATCGACATGACCAACGGCATCGGCGGCTCGACCGCCGCTCGCGAACTGGAGACTCTGTCGCTCTGGGCCGATGCGGCCCCGTCGATCAGCGGCGCGGAGCGTGAAGAGCGGCTGGAAAAGGCGCGGCGGCTGATGCGCGAGAACCGCGCCGACGCGCTGCTGATCGGGGCGGGCGCGTCGCTGCGCTATTTCGCCGGCGTCCCCTGGGGGGCGAGCGAGCGGCTGGTGGCGATGCTGTTGCCGCAAACCGGGCGACCGATCGTGATCGCGCCGCGCTTCGAGCAGGGCACGCTGGAGGCCGATCTGTCGATCGACGCCGATCTGCGCTTGTGGGAGGAGGACGAGAGCCCGTCGGCGCTGGTCGCCGCCGCGCTGCACGAGACCGGCGCGACGCGGCTCGCGGTCGATCCGGCGATGGCGCTGCTGTTCGTCGAGCGACTGCGCGCCGCGGCGCCGTCGCTCGACCTCGTCGAGGCGAGCGCGATCGTCGACGGCTGCCGCATGTACAAATCGGCCGCCGAACTGGCGCTGATGCAGCAAGCCAAGTCGATGACGCTCGAGGTGCAACGCCGCGCCGCGCGCATCCTCCACCCCGGCATCCGCGCGAGCGAGGTGGCGCGCTTTCTGGATCAGGCGCATCGTGCGATCGGCGCGCCGGGCGGCAACGGCTTCGTCATCGTCCAGTTCGGCCGCGCCAGCGCCTTTCCGCACGGTCTGCCCGGCGACGCGGAGTTGCGCGAAGGCGATGTCGTGCTGATCGATACCGGCTGCGTGATCGAGGGCTATCATTCCGACATCACCCGCACTTATGTCTTCGGCGAGCCGAGCGCCGAGCAACGCCGCATCTGGGCGCTGGAGCAGGAGGCGCAGGCCGCGGCATTCAACGCCGCGCGGATCGACGTGCCGTGCGAGACGGTCGATCATGCCGCGCGCGCGGTGCTGGAGCGCGCCGGGCTCGGCCCTGATTACCGGTTGCCCGGCCTGCCGCACCGCACCGGCCACGGGATCGGGCTGTCGATCCACGAACCCGCCTATCTGGTACGCGGCGACAAGACCCCGCTCGCCCCGGGGATGTGCTTTTCCAACGAGCCGATGATCGTCGTCCCCGACAGCTTCGGCGTGCGGCTGGAGGATCATTTCTACATGACCGAAGCCGGCCCGCGCTGGTTTACCCAGCCGTCGCCGTCGATCGATCGCCCGTTCGGTTAGGGCACAGCGGGCACGATAAGACCGTTCGCCCTGCGCCTGTCGAAGGGCGTCCTGTCATTCGAGAGCGGGGGCCGCCCTTCGACAGGCTCAGGGCGAACGGGATGATTGTGGCGGGGAGTTACGCCGCCTGCGCGGCGAACTGCACCTTGAGATCGTCGAGCGTCGCCTGGATATGCTGGCGCAGCAGCGCTTCGAGCTTGTCCCCCTGCCCGGCCAGAAAGGCATCGAGCAGCATACGATGCTCCTTGTGCGCGCGCGATTCGCGCCCCGCCGGCTCGAGATGCGCGACGACATAGCGTTCGGCGATCACCGACAGCCGCTCGACCAATTGCGTCGTCAGCAATCGCCCGCCGGGGCGCACCAGCGCGACATGGAAATCGCGGTTGCACACCGCGACCTCGGCGAGCTTGCTGTTCGCGGCATTGTCGAGCGCCTCGAACGCCTCCACCGCCGCGGCGCGCGCCGCATCGTCGGCGCGCGACGCGGCATAAGCCGCCGCCGCCGGCTCGACCGCGAGGCGCAGCGCGTAGATTTCGTCGACTTCCTCCATCGACATCGGACGGACGAAATAGCCGCGATTAGCGTGGCTGGAGAGCAGCCCCTCCTGTTCGAGCCGCGCCAGCGCCTCGCGCAGCGGGATCTTGCTCACCCCCAGTTCGGCGGCAAGCGCATCCTGCCGGATCGGCAACCCGGTGGGCAGGGTGCCGTCCACGATCCGCTCGCGCACCACTTCGAAGACGCGCTCCGAAAGCGTGCGGACGACGATGCTCATCCCAATTTCCTCCGGGAAGGTGACGCGACTAGCGCGTCACTTGACCTGAAAGCCATTCCAGAAACGATCATCGCGATCAATCCAGATCGTATTGAATCCGGTGGCGATCGCGCTTCCCTCGATCGAGGGGATGATCGCCGGCCGGTCACCCAATATGGTCGCGGCCTCGACCCGGCCGATGAAGCGGCTGCCGATATAGCTTTCGTGGACGAAGCGATCGCCGACCTTGAGCCGCCCGCGATCGGCGAGATGTGCCAGCCGCGCCGAGGTGCCGGTGCCGCACGGGCTGCGATCGATCGCCTTGTCGCCGTAGAACACCGCGTTGCGCCCGTCGGCGCCGTCGCTTTTGGGCTTGTCCGCCCACAACATATGGCTGACCCCGCGGATCGTGGGGTCGAGCGGGTGGACCGGTTCGACCTTGGCGCGCACCGCCTCGCGAACGCGGCCGCTCAGCTCGATCAGCCGCGCGGCGCCGAGATCGTCGAGCCCGGTATAATTCCCCTGCGGCTCGACGATCGCATAATAATTGCCGCCATAAGCGACATCGATCGTCAGCGTGCCGATCCCGTCGACCTCGACCGTCACGTCGCGCGCGGCGACATAAGAGGGAACGTTGGTGATCTTCACCGACGTCACCCGGTCGCCCGCGGTCTCGTAAGCGATGTCGATCACCCCCGCCGGCACCTCGACCCTGAGCCGCCCGGCAACCGCCGGCTGGATCAGCCCGTGTTCGAGCCCGAAGGTGACGATCCCGATCGTGCCGTGCCCGCACATCGGCAGGCAGCCCGAGGTTTCGATGAACAGGATGCCGATATCGGCATCCTCGCGCGTCGGCGGATAGAGGAACCCGCCCGACATCATGTCATGCCCCCGCGGCTCGAAACACAGCCCGGTGCGGATCCAGTCGAAACGGTTGAGGAAATCCTGCCGCCGTTCGGACATCGAACCGCCCTTGAGCAACGGCGCCCCGCCCGCAACGAGGCGGACGGGGTTGCCGGCGGTATGGCCGTCGATGCAGAAGAAGGTGTGGCGCATGGCCCCTCAGGCGGCGTTGGCGATGCCGAGCGACGGGCGGGTCGCCGCCGCCTTCTCGACCATCGCGATCACCTCCGCACGGCGCGCGCCTTCGAGCACGTAACGCGGCGGGAGAACGCGTTCCGAGCCACGGCCCATCACCTGCTCCGCCAGCTTGATCGACTGGACCAGATCATGCTCGGCATCGAGGTGGAGCAAGGGCATGAACCAGCGATAGATTTCCATCGCCTTGGCATGATCGCCGCGCTCGAACGCGCGCACCAGCTCGACCGATTCCTTGGGGAAGGCATTGGTGAGGCCCGACACCCAGCCGCGCGCGCCGAGATACAGTCCCTCAAGCGCGACATCGTCGAGCCCGGCGAACAGCACGAAGCGATCGCCGAAAATATTGCGGAAATCGGTGAAGCGCCGCGTATCAGGCGCCGATTCCTTCACCGCGACGATATTAGGCACGTCGACCAGCGCCGACAGCACATCGCGATCGATCACGGTGCGATAGGCGGGCGGGTTGTTGTAGAGCATGATCGGCAGCCGCGTGCTCGCCGCGACGCCGCGGAAATGCGCGACCAGTTCGTTGGGCTTGGTGACATAGACCATCGGCGGCAACAGCATCAGCCCGTCGGCACCGGCCTTTTCGGCGGCCTGGGCATAGCGCACCGCGCGGCGCAGATCATATTCCGACACCCCGGTGATCACCGGCACACGCCCCGCGACGACCTCGACGATCGCCGAGAGCACCGAGACCTTCTCGTCATATTCGAGCGAATTATTCTCACCGACGGTGCCGAGCGCGATCACCCCGGTCACCCCGTCGCGGATCAGATCGTCCACCACGCGCTGCGTTTCGGGAAGATCGATCGACAGATCTTCGCGAATCTGGGTCGTCACCGCGGGGAATACGCCGCTCCATCCAATCGACATCGCAATCAAGCCTCTTTTCAATAATTGGATATCGTATACGATAGTCCTGCCGCTTGTGCAACAGCTTTCGTCGCGCGTCTGGCCGTTCCAATTGGAATCGGGACGATAATGCGGTGAAACCGAACGAGAAGGGGAGAGCGAATGGCCGGCGAGACGATCACCCAGCTAAGCGTCGTCGACATGCATACGGCGGGGGAGCCGGTGCGGATCGTGGTGGCAGGCTATCCCGAACTCGCCGGCGCGACGATCCTCGACAAGCGCCGCGCGGCGCAGGCGCAGCACGATGCGTTGCGCCGCGCGCTGATGTTCGAACCGCGCGGCCATGCCGATATGTACGGCGTCATCCCGGTCGCCCCGACTCATCCCGAGGCGGTATTCGGCGCGCTGTTCACGCACCACGAAGGCTATAGCACGATGTGCGGCCACGCGACGATCGCGCTCGGCAAGTGGCTGGTGGAAAGCGGGCGGGTGGCGGCGACCGAGCCGGAGACGCGCTTCGCGATCGAGCTGCCGTGCGGGTTGGTGCGATTGTGCTGCACAGTGCAGGACGGGCGCGTCGTGCGCACCGCGTTCGACAGCGTCCCCGCCTTTCTCGCGCAGCGCGACGCGGTGATCGAGGTGGCGGGATTCGGCGCAATCACCTGCGATCTTTCCTATGGCGGGGCCTTTTACGCATTGCTTCCCGCCTCGCGCCTCGGGCTCGATTTCTTCGATACGCCGCTCGACCGGCTGGTCGCGGCGGGCAAGGCGATCACCGAGGCGGGGCGGCGCACGCTCAACATCGTCCACCCCGACGCCGCCGATCTCGGCTTTCTCTACGGGACGATCCTCACCGACGACGCGCCGCCGCCCGCGCCGAGCTACAATCTCTGCGTCTTCGCCGACGGCCAGGTCGATCGCAGCCCGACCGGCAGCGGGGTCACCGCGCGGATGGCCGCGGATCATGCGCGCGGGCTGATCGCGGCGGGGGTCGAACGGTCCTTCTCCGGCCCGACCGGCATCCCCTTCACCGCGACGGCGATCGGCGAGACCAAGGCCGGCACGATCCCCGCGGTGCAGGTGCGCGTCGCCGGGCATGCCAGCTTCACCGGCACCGCGACCTTCGCGATCGACCCGGCAGACGCGCTCGGCTTCGGCTTCACGCTCCCCGCAAGCTACGGCGCGCTACGACGCTGATCGCGACGACGGCGGCGCCGGCGATCACCGCGGTCCAGCCGACCGTCGCGAAGGTCTCGACCGCCGTCCCCCCGGCGCTGGCGCGCGCGATCAGCCCGGCGGTGAAATTCCCCGCCGCGGTGGCGAGGAACCAGGTGCCCATCAGCAGCCCCGCCATCTGCGGCGGCGCGAGCCGGGTCATCGCCGCCAGCCCGATCGGCGACAGGCACAATTCGCCCAGGGTGTGAAACAGATAGAGCAGCACGATGAAGATCAGCGGGGTCGGCGCCCCGCCCGCGCCGCGCGCGCCCGCGACAAGGATAAGGAAGCCGAGCCCCAGCAAAGCCAGCCCCAGCCCGAATTTGGTCAGCACCGCGGGCTCGCGCCCGAGCCGCGCGAGGCGCAGCCAAAGCCATGCCATCACCGGGCCGAAGATAATGATATGGATCGCGGTGAGCGACTGGAACACCGCCGCGGGCATCGCGATGCCGAACAGCCGCCGGTCGACGTGCCGCTCGGTATAGACGTTGAGCGACGATCCGGCCTGTTCGTAAAAGGCCCAGAACAGGATCGACAACAGGATCAGCACGAGCGCGAGGAAGATGCCGTTGCGCTCGGCCCTGGGCAGCCGGACCACCGCGGTGAACAGGATATAGCCGACGACGATCGCGCCCCCGGCACCGAGCGCGAGGCCGACGAGCTGCTGATATTGGATCAGCCACCACACACCCGCCACCCCGACGAGCCCGGCAAGATAGACGCGATATTCGCGGGTGATGCCCCAGCGTCGCTCGCCCAATCGCGCCCCGGCCGGCGGCCCGCCGCGCCCCATCAGCCAGCGCCGTCCCCACAGGAACACCGCGAGCCCGGCGAGCATCGCCACCCCCGCCGCGCCGAAACCCCAGCGCCACCCGATCGCCTGCCCGAGATAGCCCGCGACGATCGCCCCCAGCGCCGCGCCGCTGTTGATCCCGATATAGAAGATCGTGAACCCCGGATCGCGCCGCACGTCGGCGCGGTCGTAGAGATCGCCGACCAGCACCGAGATATTCGCCTTGAGGAAACCGGTGCCGGTGACGATCAGCGCCAGCGCCGCCCAGAACCAGCCGATCCCGCCCTGCGCGCCCTCCCCCTCGATCGCCAGCAGGATATGGCCGCATGCCAGAAGCACCCCGCCGTAAGCGACCGCCCTGCTCGCCCCGATATAGCGATCGGCAAGATAGCCGCCGATCGCCGGCGCCAGGAATACCAAAGCGGTATAGGAACCGTAGACGACATAGGCGCGGTCTTCGCCGAACCCCCAATGGCCGATCAGATAGAAGATCAGCAGCGCGCGCATCCCGTAATAGGAAAAGCGCTCCCACATCTCGGTGAAGAACAGCACGAACAGCCCGGCGGGGTGGCCGAGCAACGTCGGTCCGTCCACAGCGGGGACCGCGCCCGGATCCGTCGCGCTCGGGGCTGCTACCGTCATTCTTTCCCTTCCCTCGAATTACGTATACGATATACACATCGATCGCCGGAGCAATCCCGTAACCGACAGGAAGTGTGAATGGACGAGACGATCACCCTCTCGCTCGACGAGGTTCGCGATTTCGCCCGCCGCGTGCTCGCGCGGCTTGGGCTGTCGGCGCGCCAGATCGGGCCGGTCGCCGAAACGATCGTCGCGGGGGAACGCGACGAATGCGGCGCCCACGGCATCTATCGCCTGCTCAGCTGCGCGCAGACCATCAGCGCGGGCAAGGTCGCGCTCGATGCCGCACCGATGCTCCACGATACCGCCCCGGCGCTCGCGCGGGTCGACGGGAACCGCGGCTATGCCCAGCTCGCCTTCGAGATCGGGCGCCCGGTGCTGATCGAAAAGGCGCGCGCATGCGGCATCGCCGCGCTGGGGCTCAACAATTGCGTCCATTTCGCCGCTTTATGGCCCGAGGTGGAAGCATTGGCGCGCGCCGGGCTGGTCGCGTTCGCCTTCACCCCCAGCCACGCCTGGGTCGCACCCGCAGGGGGCACCCGCCCCCTGTTCGGGACCAACCCGATCGCCTTCGCCTGGCCGCGCCCCGCCGCCGACCCCTTCGTGTTCGATTTCGCGACCAGCGCGGTGGCGCGCGGCGAGATCGAGCTTCATCGTCGCGCCGGCAAGCCGATCCCGCTCGGCTGGGGCGTCGACCCCGAGGGCCAGCCGACCACCGATGCCGCGGCGGCGCTGGCGGGCGCGATGCTGACGTTCGGCGGGCACAAGGGATCGGCGCTGTCGGCGATGGTCGAGCTGATCGCCGGCCCGCTGATCGGCGACATGACGAGCGCGGAATCGCTCGCCGACGATGAAGGCACGCGCTCCTCGCCGCGCGGCGGCGAACTGATCATCGCGATCGACCCCGCCGGGTTCCTCGGTGCGGCGACGGCCGAGCATCTCGCGCGCGCCGAGCGGATCTTCGACGGTATTCTCGGGCAAGGCGCGCGGTTGCCGTCTCGGCGACGCTATGAAGCGCGGGCGCGGAGTCTGGCGAACGGGGTGACGGTCTCGCGAAAGCTGTACGACGATATCGCGAACTATCTCGACTAACGCCCCGTCCGCGAAGTAGCGACCCGTTCGCCCTGAGCTTGTCGAAGGGCTGCCTTCCTTCCTTGCGAAGAAAAGTGCAGGGCTTCAACAAGCTCAGCCCGAACGGGGAGAGGGCAAATGCATCCCCCGGGTCAACCGAAACGCCGCAGATCGAACGGCGCCAGATCCAGCCCCGGCGTCTCCCCCGCGATCAGCGCGGCGATTGCCTCGCCCGTCACCGGCCCGAGCGTCAGCCCGAGATGCTGATGCCCGAAGGCATAGAAGAGATTGGCCGCGCGCGTGCTCGCGCCGATCGCGGGTAGGTAATCCGGCAGCGTCGGGCGCGCGCCGATCCATTCCTCCCCGGGCAGCGCGAAGGGCAGCCCGAGCGCCGCAACATGATCGCGCAGCCGCGCCCATTTGCGCGGGTCCGCCGGGCGCGACACGCGGGAGAATTCGACGATGCTCGCCGCGCGCACATGGCCGCGGAACCGCGTGACGATCATCGAGCGATCCTCGAACACCAACGGCGGCATCTCCGCCGGCCATGTCGTCTCGGCGCTGCGGATATGATAGCCGCGCTCGGCGATCAGCGGCACGTGCAGGCCGAGCGGCGCCAGCAATTCGCCGGCACGCGCGCCGGTCGCGACCAGCACGGCATCGGCGCGCAGCAATGTGCCGTCGGCGAGCCTCACCGCCACCCCCGCGCCCTCGCGCTCCAGCGCAGTTGCAGCCTGAACCCGACGCACCCCGCCCAACGCCGTGAAGCGCCGGTCGAGCGCCGTCGCCAGCTCGCCCAGATCGGCGACCTGCCCGCTGCCGAGGAAGCGGATCGCCCCCGCGGGCCGCAATTTGGTCAGCGCGGCGATCTGCGCCATTTCCGCAGGAGTCACGTCGCGGAAGCGCGCCGCGCCGATATCGGTCGCCGCCCAGGCGGCGCGCCCCGCCGCCGCACTCTGCGGGGTTTCCCAGACGATGAAATGACCGTCCTCGACCAGCAGGTCGGCCGCGCCGGCGTTCGCCACCAGCCGCCGCCACGCCGGCAGCGCCGCCGCGAGCAGCGCGGCCAGCGCCGCCTTCCCGGCATCGAACCGCTTCGGCCGCGCCGCCGCCAGCAGCCGCAGCGAAAAGGGCAGCCACGCCGCAATGTCGCGCGCCGGCAGTGCCACCGCCCCGCCCCGGCTGAACAAGCGTCGCGGCAGGCTGCGCACCGTCCGCATGGACGCGAGCGGCTCGACCTGCTCGATCGCGATATGCCCGGCATTGCCCCACGATGCGCCGCGCCGCTCGGTCGCCGGATCGATCAGCGTGCAGGCCATGCCGCGCTCGAGCAACGCGATCGCGCTGCTCATCCCGACGATGCCGCCGCCGATCACCACCGCGCTCCGCGCTGCCGGCCGATTTTTATTTTGCATGGCTAAATATATAACGTATACGATTCATGTACAACGAACGATTGTATCGAGAGAAGCTGGATTGGCACAATTTCTACTTGGCCCGCGAAAGCCTTTTGCCGCGGCCGCCGCGCACCGCGAGGGGGAGCAGCTCCGCAAGACGTTGAGCTGGCCGCATCTGATCGCGCTCGGCGTCGGGGCGATCGTCGGCACCGGTATCTACACGCTCACCGGGGTCGGCGCTGACCGCGCCGGCCCCGCGGTGATCCTCGCCTTCGTCATCGCCGGCGCGGTGTGCGCCTGCGCCGCGCTCGCTTATGCCGAGCTGGCAACGCTGATTCCCACCGCCGGCAGTGCCTATACCTATTCCTATTCGGTGATGGGCGAGACGGTCGCATGGATCGTCGGCTGGAGCCTGATCCTCGAATATTCGCTCGCGTGCAGCACCGTCGCTGTCGGCTGGTCGGGCTATCTCGTCGGCTGGATCGAGTCCGCCGGAATCCATCTCCCCCCGATCATCCTCGGCGGCCCGCATGCCGGCGGCCTCATCAACCTGCCCGCCGCGGTCGTCGCGCTGGCGGTCGCCGGGCTGCTGATGGCGGGGACGCGCGAGAGCGCGACGCTCAATATCGTGCTGGTGGTGATCAAGCTCAGCGCGCTGGCGGCATTCGTCCTGCTCGCGCTGCCGGCGTTCAATGCGGGCAATATGGAGCCGTTCATGCCCTATGGTTTCGCCAGCGGGGTCGATGCCGCGGGCAAGACGCGCGGGGTGATGGCGGCGGCGGCGATCGTGTTCTTCGCCTTCTACGGCTTCGATGCGGTGGCCACGTCGGCGGAGGAGGCCAAGAATCCGTCGCGCGATCTGAAGATCGGGATCATCGGGTCGATGGCGGTGTGCACCCTGATCTACATCCTCGTCGCGGTCGCCGCGGTCGGCGCGGTCAATCATGCCGCGGTCGGCGCCTCGTCGGAGCCGCTGGCCTTCGTGCTGCGCACGCTCCACCACCCGTTCGCCGCCTGGGCGATCGCGCTTGCCGCGCTGGTCGCTCTCCCATCGGTCATCCTGGTGATGATGTACGGCCAGAGCCGGATCTTCTTCGTCATGGCGCGCGACGGCCTGCTCCCGCGCAAGCTCAGCCTCGTCTCGGCGCGCACCGGATCGCCGATGCTGATCACCGGGCTGACCGGATTGTTCGTCGCCGGGGTGGCGGGCTTCTTCAAGCTCGACGAGATCGCCGAGCTGGCCAATGCCGGCACGCTCCTCGCGTTCATCTCGGTCGCCGCCTGCATGATGATCCTGCGCAAGCGCGCGCCCGAGCTGCCGCGGGTGTTCGCCTGCCCCCAGCCCTATGTCGTCGGCACGCTCGCGATCCTCGGCTGCGCCTATCTCATCACCAGCCTGCCGACGCATACGATCACGCGCTTCATCGGCTGGAACGTGATCGGAATCCTGATCTATTTCGTTTATGGTCGCCAGCGCAGCACCGCTGGGCAGGCGACGCGCGCAAGCTCGTGACGCGGCACCGCCAGTCGATTTAAGTTTACGCCGGCCCTTCCGCTGAGGCGATGCCCGAGCCATGCTTATCCGGCGAAGGATTTTTTCCGAACCGGGGCAAGGAAACAGGGCATGAAGCGATTCTTTCTCTCCACCACGATGCTGATCGCGGGCATCGCGGCGCTGGGCAGCGCCTCGATCGCGCAGGATCACGACGAATGGGTGGCGGGGGGCGCGACCGGCGCGACGCCGGGGCCGGCCGGGCAATATGTGCCGGCGCCGGCGCGCAGCCCCGCGGAAAGCGTCGGGCCGTTTCGCAAATTGGTGATCCGCGGCGTCACGCTGATCGACGGCACCGGCGCCCCGCCGCGCGGGCCGATGGATATCGTGATCGAGGGCAATCGCATCACCGCGGTGATCCAGGCGGGCTGGCCCGGGCTGCCGATGAAAGCACAGCGCGAGCCGCGCGATGCCGATTACGAGCTCGACGCGACCGGCATGTACGCGCTGCCCGGGTTCGTCGACACCCATGTCCACGCCCCCGCCGCGGACAAGGCGCCCGACATGAGCTACGCCTATAAATTGTGGCTCGCGCACGGCGTCACCACGGTGCGCGGGGTGCCGCTGGCGCCTCCCGACATCGCCGGTTCGGAGAAGGATCGCTCGGCGGCGAACCAGATCGCGGCGCCGCGCATCTTCAATTATCAGACCCTCGGTGCGGGCTGGGCCGGCGGGGCGGTCGATTCACCCGACAAGGCGCGCGCCTGGGTGCGCTGGGCCGCGACGCACAACATCGACGGAATCAAATTCTTCAACCGGCCCGAGGAAACCCCCGCGATCATCGCCGCGGCGATCGACGAAGCGCATAAGAACAAGATGGGCACGCTGGCGCATCTCTCGCAGACCGGGGTCGCCAATTTCAACGCGCGCGACGCGGGCGACGCGCATCTCGACACCGTGACGCATTTCTACGGGCATCACGAAGCACTGCTGAGGGGCGCGACGATCCAGCAATTTCCGCTCGATTACAATTACAACAACGAACAGCATCGCTTCGGCGACATCGCCGAGATCTGGAACGAGGTCTATCCGCCCGAATCGCCCGAGTGGATGGACTATCTCCACCACCAGAAGGACAATGGCGTCATCTTCAACCCGACGTTCAATATCTATGCCGCGTCGCGCGATCTGATGCGCGCGCGCAATGCGGATTGGCACAACCGTTATACCACGCCGCAGCTGTGGAATTACTTCCAGTCGACGCGCGACAACCACGGCTCCTATTTCTACGACTGGACGACCGAGAACGAATTCGCCTGGAAGCGCTTCTATGCGAATTTCTTCAAGCTGATGAACGATTACAAGAATATCGGCGGTCGGGTCACGGTGGGCACCGATTCCGGGTTCATCTTCAAGACCTATGGCTTCGCTTATGTCGAGGAGCTCGAGCTGTTCCGCGAGGCGGGCTTCACCCCGCTCGAGATCGTGCGCTCGGCGACGATGTGGAGCGCCGACGAATTGTGGCGCCACAAGGGCGCGCCCGCGCCGGTCGGCGTGGTGCGGCCGGGGATGCTGGCGGATCTGGTGATCGTGAAGGAAAATCCGCTCGCCAATCTGAAGACGCTCTACGGCACCGGGCATTGGCGGCTGAACCCCGCGACCAACAAGCAGGAGCTGGTCGGCGGGGTCAGTTATACCGTGAAGGACGGGATCGTCTTCGACGCGCACAAGCTGCTCGCCGAGGTCGCCGATATGGTGGCGGGGGAAAAGACGCGGCTCGGCCAGCCCGGCGCCGCGCCGCCCAATCCGGGCACCGGGCAATGATGATGCGCTCGACCGGCGCTTGGTCTTCACGGGGACGGCGATGATCGAACTCTATCATTGCGTCGATGCGCGGTCGTTCCGCGCCTTATGGGCGTTGGAGGAAATGGGGTTGGCCTATCGCCTCCACCTCCTCCCCTTCCCGCCCCGCCTGTTTCAGCCGGACTATCTCGAGGTGAACCCGCTCGGAACGATCCCGCTGATGATCGACGGCGCGGTGCGGATGACCGAATCGGCGGCGATTCCCCAGTATCTGGCGACGCGATACGGGCCCACGACGCTCGCGGTTCACCCGGACGAGGCAGATTACGGGCTATGGCTGGACTGGCTGCACCGCAGCGAGGCGACGCTGACTGTCGTTGCCCCCTAATTGCCTGACGAGGCCTCGCGGGTTTGGGTGATGTACTCGCGGGGTGATCGGTAGCCTAGCGCCTTGTGCGGATGGACCTCATTGTAGTGGGTTAGCCAGCGGGGCAGTTGC
>Ga0209930_1000826_pt1 | contig 60187 bp, 57 predicted proteins | sample ThiBiot_500_biof_2_FD_183948 | JGI IMG/M metagenome (GOLD analysis project Ga0209930, IMG submission 183948) | Wastewater bioreactor microbial communities from Cape Town, South Africa - Thiocy_cont_500_biof (SPAdes) | ecosystem: Engineered > Bioreactor > Thiocyanate-remediating >...
GATGCCCCCCGGTCTGGCCCACCGCCGAAATCGTCTCCGCGCGCAGCTCGTCCGCCACCTCGCGCAACCGCTCAGGCGGCAAACGACGCAGCGCCAACGGATCGGCTATCGTGTCAAGCAATGGCGTTTCGAAGCTAATGGTCATGGGGCGCCTTACTTAATTCGTCATATCCCTGAAACAATCGTCGTGATCAGGGCATCAATGCGGCACGGGTGAGGCGGGATCGGTTAGCGGATCCTGCAATTCCCGTGGGTTATCGGATTTAGCCGCCGGCGGCGCGGTGCCGGCGCCGGGATCGTGCAGCGGATCGTCGAGTTCGGTCGCGGGCGTTTCTCCCGTGCCGTGATCATGCAGCGCCGCGACTTCCGCCGCGCGGTTCTGCAGCCAGACCGAACGCAGCGTCGCATAAGGATCGACCGCGCCGCTGAACAGCGCACGCAGATCGGCATCGGATTCGGCGCGCAGATCAAGCCCGGTGACCGCAAGGCTGCCGAACTGATAACGCCAGTTGGTGAACGGCTCGCCGATCACCAGCGGCCAGCCGATGCCGTCGAGCGGACCGCCCAATATGTCGCGCAACGTCGTCGGGCCGACCAGCGGCAGGAACAGATACGGGCCGGGGCCGACGCCATAATAGGCCAGCGTATCCCCGAAGAAATTGTCCTTGTGCGGGATATGGAACGGCTTGCGCTTCGCGACGTCGAACAGCCCGCCGATCCCGATCGTCGAATTGACCAGAAAGCGCGCGAACGGACGCAGCGCTTTTCCGAAGCGCAATTGCAGCAGATAATTGGCGAAAACGACCGGCTCGGTCAGGTTGCTGAAGAAATTGCGCACCCCCGACCGCACCGGCTTGGGCACGATATGTTTGTAGCCCATCGCCGCCGGGCGATAGATCGCCTTGTCTAGCCCCTGGTGGATGCCGAACATCGCGCGATTGAAGCCTTCGAGCGGGTCGCCGGGATAATGGCGCGATGCCGCGGGGGCGGGCGGCGCGGCGGCGGTCGTCGTGGCCGGATCGGCGAGCGGATCGGCCAGCTCGCGCGGCGCCTCTGCGCTCGCCGGCGTTGCGGCCGGCGGCGGTGGCACGACGACGACCGGCGGCGCGGCCTGTGCCGGAACGACGACCGCCGCCGGGGGCGCGGTGTCGATCGGTTGGGCCTGCACCGGCGCGGCGACCAGCACCGCGACGGGAAGAAGGAATGGGACCGTCAAAAGCTACCCTTGGCGGCGAGACTGTCGAGATGCGCGACCAGCGCCTTCGCGCCGCCCCTGGCGAGCACGCTCGCGAAATCCGAGCGCCGCGTCGCGACCTGGCTGATCGAATTGCGATAGAAGACGTCGATGATCTTCCACGCCCCGCCGATCTGACGCAGGCGATAGCTGATCGCGATATCCGCCTTGCCCGGTGCGGCGAGCGTGGTGCGGACCAATTTGTCGCCGCCGCGCGCCTCGATCCGATCGGCGATGACGAAGCGTTCGCCCGACCAATCGTCGAAATTGGTGGCATATTGCGCGATCGTCATACGGCGGAACGCGGCGACCAGCGCTTGCTGATCGGCGGGGGCGGTGGTGGTCCAGGCCGGGCCGACCGCGAGCCGCGTCATCAGCGGCAGATCGAAGGCGCGGTCGATCACCGGGGCGATCGACGCGGCGCGGCTCTTGACCGTTCCTTTCGCCTTCATGATCGCGAGAAGGCCGTCGTCCAGCCCCTGCACCGCGGTGCGCGCGGGATCGGTCTGCGCCTGGGCGGGAACGGCCGCGATCAGCGCGAAAGGCAAGGCGGCAGCGAAGGGGATACGCATCGAACACTCCGAAAACGGTTGCCGCTAGAGTAACGTGTTCAATGCAGGGGCGTCCACCCCTCGACGCGACAGGGACTTGCGTCGCCTCGCATATTTCTTTCTTTTGTAAGGAGGATAGAGCGACTATCTGCAGCGCACGGGAGCCGGTAAATGATGGTGTTTAGCGTAAGATGACCGGTGATTCTGCTTCATCCCCGCTCAATGTGTTGCTCGCCAGCCCCCGCGGTTTCTGCGCCGGGGTGATCCGCGCGATCGATATCGTCGAACGCGCGCTCGAGCTCTATGGCGCGCCGGTCTATGTGCGGCACGAAATCGTCCACAACCGGCGGGTGGTCGAGCGGTTGCGCGCGATGGGCGCGATCTTCGTCGAGGAGCTCGATGAGATTCCCGCCGGCGCGCCGACCGTGTTCAGCGCGCACGGAGTCGCACGTTCGGTCGAGGAGGCCGCCGCCGCGCGCGATCTACCGGTGCTCGACGCGACCTGTCCTCTGGTCACCAAGGTCCACGTGCAGGGGCGCCGCTACGTCAAGGCGGGGCGGACGCTGGTGCTGATCGGCCACGCCGGCCACGCCGAGGTGATCGGCACGATGGGGCAGATCGATGCGCCGGTCCATCTCGTCTCGACCGCCGAGGACGTCGTCGCGCTGCCGCTCGCGACCGATACGCCGATCGCTTATGTCACCCAGACCACGCTGAGCGTCGATGATACCCGCGGGGTGATCGCGGCGCTCCACCAGCATTTCGACGATGTGGTCGGGCCGGACGTCGCCGATATCTGCTATGCGACGCAGAACCGGCAGACCGCGGTGCGCGATCTGGCGCGGCAGAGCGATCTCCTGATCGTCGTCGGCGCGCGCAACAGCTCCAATTCGAGCCGGTTACGCGAGATCGGCGACGAGATGGGCGTGCCAAGCTATCTGGTGGATGACGGGAGTGCCGTCGATCCGCTATGGCTGAACGGCGTCGGGACCGTCGGCATCACCGCCGGGGCATCCGCGCCTGATGAACTGGTGGAGAATGTGATCGCCGCGCTCGCCGCGGTGCGCCCGGTTGCCGTGCGGCAGCTGGACGGTGTTAAGGAAGATATCGAATTCACCCTGCCGGCCCAGCTCAGACGGGCAATGGCCGCGGAATAGGATTGATCGGATGAGTTTACCGCTTGCGCAAGTCGCCCGGATCGGCGCCTACACGCTGAAGCAGCATATCAAGGGCGGGCGCTATCCGCTGGTGCTGATGCTGGAGCCGCTGTTCCGCTGCAACCTGGCGTGCCCCGGCTGCGGCAAGATCGATTATCCCGACGCGATCCTCAATCAGCGCATGTCCTATGAGCAATGCATGGAAGCGATCGACGAATGCGGCGCGCCCGCGGTTTCGATCGCCGGCGGCGAGCCGCTGCTGCATCGCGATATGGCGCGGATCGTAAAGGGCTATATCGCGAAGAAGAAATTCGTGATCCTTTGCACCAACGCTTTGCTTTTGAAGAAGAAGATCGACGAATATTCGCCGTCGCCGTTCTTCACCTGGTCGATCCACCTCGATGGCGACCGGCAGATGCACGATCATGCGGTCGATCGCGAGGGCACCTATGAGGTGGCGATCGAGGCGATCCAGCTCGCCAAGTCGAAGGGGTTCCGCGTCCAGGTCAATTGCACCGTGTTCGACGGCGCCGACGCCGGGCGGCTGGCGGCATTCTTCGACGAGATGGAGGCGCTGGGCGTCGAGATCACGGTCTCGCCCGGCTATGCCTATGAGCGCGCCGCCGATCAGGAGCATTTCTTCAACCGTGAGCGCACCAAGCGCTTCTTCCGCGACGTTTTCGCGCGCGGCGACGGCGGCAAGGCGTGGACCTTCACCAATTCGCCGTTGTTCCTCGATTTCCTCGCCGGCAACCAGACCTATGAATGCACCCCCTGGTCGATGCCGTTGCGCACGATCTTCGGCTGGCAGAAGCCGTGCTACCTGCTCGGCGAGGGCTATGTCGCGACCTTCAAGGAGCTGATGGAAGGCACCGACTGGGAGCAGTATGGCGTCGGCAAGTACGAGAAATGCTCGAACTGCATGACGCATTGCGGCTTCGAGGGCACCGCCGCAACCGATGCGATCCGCCACCCGCTCAAGATGTTCAAGCTCGGGCGCAACGGGGTGAAGACCGAGGGGGCGATGGCGCCCGACGTCGACCTTTCGAACGCGCGGCCGGCGGAGGACGTCTATTCGAGCCACGTCGAGCGCGAGCTGGAGCGGATCAAGGCCGCCGACCCCGAGGGGTATAAGCGCGTCCAGAACGCGGCGTGACGGTTAGAGGCGATCGATCCCGGCGCGGATGATCGCCTCGAACGCTTGTGACAGACTGCTGAACGCGCGGTCGGCCTGCCGCCCGGTGCGGATCAGTGCGGGAAGCTGCGCGGGGTTGCGTGCCAGCGACGCCAGCACCGCACCGAGCGCCATCCCGCCGTCGGGGCGCATTCCGACCAGTGCGGCGGGCGGCAGATCGTCGGTCGCGCGGTCGGAGATCACCCGCAACGCAGCGAAGCGCAGCCCATGTCGCGCGGCGACACGCGCGGCGACATGGCTCTCCATATCGACCGCGAGCGCGCCGGTGCGCTGGGCGAGCGCCCGTTTCTCGGCGACGGTCGCGGCGATCGTGTCGCTCCCGGCGATCGTTCCGCGATGCGCGCGGGGCAGCGCCTGACCCAGTCGCTCGACCACAGCCGCATCGCCGTCGATCACTATTTCGCCGGGTTCGAGCGACGGCACAAGCGCGCCCGCGATGCCGCACGACAGGATGATAGCGGCAGATCCTTCGACAAGCTCAGCGCGAGCGGCGGATGCCGCACGCTCCAGCGCCGCCTCAAGCCGCATCGCATCGCCGCCGCCGATCACCGTCACGACATCGCCGCTGGCGCGGGCAACGATCCGCGCCTCGCGCTTCAGCCCGCAGGCGACGATCAGCGTCACATCCCGACCGTGACGCGCTTGGTGTTCGATCGTTTGAGGTTGCGGTAACGCGCCATCGCCCACAGCGGGAAATATTTCGGATAGCCGTGGTAGCGCAGGTAGAAGACCCGCGGGAAACCGCCGCCGGTATAATATTCCTGCCCCCACAGCCCGTCGGCTTCCTGATGCGCCGCGAGCCATTCGATGCCGCGCCGCACCGCCTCGCTCTCCACCTCGCCCGCGGCCATCAGCCCGAGCAACGCCCAGGCGGTCTGCGAGGCGGTGGACGGGGCGGGAACATGCCCGGTGCGTTTGAGGTCGTAGCTGTCGCAATCCTCGCCCCAGCCGCCGTCGGGATTCTGGATCGCGCGGAGCCACGCCGCCGCGCGCGCGACCATCGGCTCCTCGGGCTCCAGCCCCGCCGCATTGAGCGCGCACAGCACCGACCAGGTGCCGTAGATGTAATTCACCCCCCAGCGGCCGAACCAGCTCCCGTCGGGCTCCTGTTCGCGGCGCAGATAATCGAGCGCGGCGGCCATCCGGGGACTGTCGCGTCCTTCGCCGAGCTGCGCGAGCATCGACACGCAGCGCGCCGAAACGTCGGCGGTCGGCGGATCGAGCAACGCGCCGTGATCGGCGAAGGGCAGGTTGTTGAGATAGTCGTAGCTGTTGTCAGCGTCGAACGCACCCCAGCCGCCGTTCTTCGATTGCAGCCCGACGGTCCATTCGACCCCGCGATCGATCGGCATGCGATCGGCGACCGCGGCGCGGTCCATCGCCATCACCACCACCGCGGTATCGTCGAGATCGGGGTAATGATCGTTGTTATACTGGAACGCCCAGCCGCCCGGCCGCACACCCGGGCGCTCCTCGGCCCAGTCGCCCTCGACATCGAGCACCTGGCGCGGCTTGAGCCAATCGAGCGCTGCTTCGGCGCGGGCCTGATTGACCTCGCCGCCCGCTTCCATCATCGCATGCGCGGCGAGCGCGGTATCCCACACCGGGGAGACGCAGGGCTGGCAATAAGCCTCCTCCTCGCCGATCACGAGGAGGTTCTCGACCGACTGGCGCGCGATCGCGCGCGTCGGATGATCCTCGGGATAGCCGAGCAGGTCGAACATCATCACGCTGTTCGCCATCGCCGGGTAGATCGCGCCGAGCCCGTCCTCGCCGTTGAGCCTTTCGACCACCCAATTTTCGCAGGTCTTGATCGCGCGTTCGCGCAGCTTCGTCGGCCACAGCCCGTCGACCGCCTTGAGCACGCGATCGAGCGCATTGAACCCCTTGGTCCACAGCCATTTGGGATCGGCGGCGCGCGTCTCGAGATGTGCGGCCTTGCCGGTGTACAATTCGTCGACCCGGATGTTCTTCGCATTTCGAGCGACCGGCCGACGCGCGGCGAGCACCAGCAGCGGCACCACCACGGTGCGCGCCCAATAGCTCATCTTGGAGAGATGGATCGGGAACCAGCGCGGCAGCAGGATGATCTCGGGCGGCATCGTCGGCACCGCCGACCACGGCCCGGCATCGAACAGCGCGAGCTGGATCCGGGTAAAGACATTGCTCGCCGCCGCGCCGCCCGCGGCAAGGATCGCGGCGCGCGCGCGGGCCATATGCGGCGCGTCCACGTCGTCGCCGATCATCTTGAGCGCATAATAAGCCTTCACGCTTGCGCTGAGATCGAAACCGCCGGCGTGGAACAGCCCCCAGCCGTGGTGCGTGGCAGACTGGATACGGCGCAGATAGCGCGCGATCTTCGCCTCCAGCACGGCATCGACCGGCTCGCCGAGATAGTGGCGCAGAAGGACATATTCGGCCGGGATCGTGCAATCGGCTTCGAGCTCGAACACCCAATGCCCGTCGGCGCGCTGCGCATCGGTGAGCGCGGCGGCGGCGCGGTTGACCGCGGCGTCGACGGCGGCAAGCGGGTGGTCGGCGGCTGGGGGAGCGAGCGTGGCCATGCCCGCCTGTTATCGTCGGTCGGTGGGTTAGGGAAGCGCTACGCATGCCACCGTCATGCCGGGCTGACCCGGCATTCAGAACCACAAAGGGTATCGGTCATTACTCTGGATACCGGATCAAGTCCGGCATGACGAAAAGTGAGGTGCTGGCCCTTGGCTATTTCGCCACCATCCAGATCGCCATCGCGACCATCATTACATTCTCGGTCAGCGACAGGAAGCCGAGCGGGACGTTGCTCGATCCGCCGACGCAGGCGCATTTGAGCTCGCGCCGGTCGATATAGACCGCCTTGAACACCGAAACCGCGCCGATGCTGCCGATGAACAAGGCGACCGGCACCGAGACCCACATCAGCACGTCCGCGGCCATCAGCACCCCGGCCAGCCCCTCGGCGAAGGGGTAGATCGTGGCATAGGGCACCCAGCGCTTCGCGAGCAGATCGTAGTTGAGGAACATCGACGAGAAGCGCTCGACATCCTGCAGCTTGAGCATCGCCAGCACACACATGCTGAACGCGATGAACCACTCGCCGGCGTGGATCGTCAGCGGCGTGCCGAAGGCGGCAAAGCTCGCCGCGAGCGCCATCAGCGCGGTCATCGCGAACACCGCGATCACCGGGCGGTAGCTCGTCTCGCCGGGAGCGGCGACATGCATCCCGAAATAGCGGCGCAGCGCGTCATAGCCGCCGATGCGCTCGCCCTCGACGAATATCTGCGGGGTCGTCTGCACCTGCTGCTGCGCCTTGAACGCATCGGTTTCGTCGCGGGTAGTCAGCCAGTGATCGTCGACCGTAAACCCCTTTCGACGCAGCAAATGGAGCGCCTTCAACCCATAGGGACAGGTGTGGCCGGGCATCACCATGCGATAGAGCTGGGCTGTGCGAGGAGAGGCGGTCGTCATGATTGGCACCGGCTTGTTATTGGTTGGTGCCGGCGCATATAGGGTCCGTACCATAGTACGGAGTCAAGCCTTGACCGCGATGACGATTGCAAAACTGGCCGAATCCGGCGGCGTCGGGGTGGAAACGATACGTTATTATCAGCGTCGCGGGTTGTTGCCCGAGCCCGAGCGCCCGCTTTCCGGGGTGCGACGCTACGGGAGCGACGACGTGCGCCGGCTGAGCTTCATCCGTGCCGCGCAGGCGGCAGGGTTCACGCTGGAGGAGATCGGCGAATTGCTCCGGCTCGACGCGGTCGACGATCGCCCGCGGGCGCGCGAACTGGCGCTGCGTCGCGTGGCGGAACTCGATCGGCGTATCGCGGAATTGCGTGGCGCGCGCGAAGCGCTGGTGCGGCTCGCGACCGAATGCGGCAGCGGTGAGGGCCGGGCCTGCCCGATCCTCACCGCGTTCGAGAGGGTGGAGGGATAGGGGCCCTCAATAACTCCGCGGCAGGCCGAGGACATGTTCGGCGAGGAACGACAGGATGAGGTTGGTCGAGATCGGCGCGACCTGATAGAGCCGCGTCTCCCTGAACTTGCGCTCGACGTCATATTCCTCGGCGAAACCGAACCCGCCGTGGGTCTGGATACAGACATTGCCCGCCTCGACCGAGGCATCGGCGGCGAGCATCTTCGCCATATTGGCCTCGGCGCCATTGGGCTTGCCCGCCTCGTAGAGCCGCGCCGCCTCATGCACCATCAGCTCGGCCGCGCGCATATTGGCGTAGGCGCGCGCGATCGGGAAGGAGATGCCCTGGTTCTTGCCGATCGCGCGGCCGAACACATGGCGTTCGCCGGCATAATCGACCGACTTTCTGGTGAACCATTTGGCATCGCCGACGCATTCCGCGGCGATCAGCACGCGTTCGGCGTTCATGCCCGAGAGGATGTAGCGAAAGCCCTTGCCCTCATCGCCGAGCAGATTGGCGGCGGGGATGCGCATATTGTCGAAGAAGATCTCGGTCGTCGCGTGGTTCATCATCGTGCGGATCGGGCGGATCGTCAGCGAGCCGTCGGCGAGCGCCTGTTTCATGTCGACGATGAAGGTCGAGAGGCCGTCGGTCTTCTTCGCCACCTGGTCGCGCGGGGTGGTGCGCGCGAGGAGCAGCAGCAGATCGGAATGTTCGGCGCGGCTCGTCCAGATCTTCTGCCCGTTGACGACATAATCGTCGCCGTCGCGCACCGCCGTGGTGCGCAGCGCGGTGGTGTCGGTGCCGCTCGTCGGCTCGGTCACCCCGAACGCCTGTAGCCGAAGCTCGCCGGTGGCGATCTTGGGGAGATAGGCGCGCTTCTGCGCCTCCGACCCGTGGCGCAGGATCGTTCCCATCGTATACATTTGCGCGTGGCACGCCCCGCCGTTGCAGCCTTCCGACTGGATCGTCTCCAAGATCGCCGCCGCGGCACTGAGCCCGAGCCCCGAGCCGCCATATTCCTCCGGGATCAGCACCGAGAGATACTCCGCGGCGGTCAGCGCCTGGACGAAGGCGGTGGGATATTCGCGCTTCTCGTCGAGCCTGCGCCAATAGTCGCCGGGGAATTCGGCGCATAATTTGCGTACGCCCTCGCGGATTTCGGGGAAATTCTCTTCGTCGAAGGGGCTGAGGATCATCGTCACCGTCCACATCAGGGCTCGCGCCGGGTGCCGCAGGCCTCCGGCACGCGCGCGAAAAGGGCAAGGCGCTTTATGCAACAGAGCGCAAAAATCGGAAACGCAGCGTCTCTTCGGGCCGGGCTGTGCCGGCGCGAATAATCATCTATCTTCCGTGCCATATTTGCGAGGGAAGGACGGGGTATGACGCAGCTTCTGGCCGCTTGGCAGCCGCGGATGTTGAGCGTGTTGAGGATCATGGCAGCGTTGCTGTTCATGGAACACGGGCTGATGAAGCTCTTCGCCTTCCCGCTCGCCCGGCCCGGCGTGCCGAGCCCGTTGCCGACGATCCTCGTCGTGGCGGCGGTGATCGAGGTGGTCGGCGGCGCGTTGCTCGCGCTTGGATTGTTCACCCGCATCGCGGCGTTCATCTGCTCGGGGCAGATGGCGGTGGCCTATTTCACCGCGCACATGCCCAACGGCTTCTGGCCAGGCGGCAACGGCGGCGATGCGGCCGTGCTGTTCTGCTTCATCTTCCTCTATCTGGTCTTCGCCGGGCCGGGCGTGTGGAGCGTCGACGCAGCGCGCGGGCGCGGCTGATAAGCGATGCTCGCGTCGCCGCGCGCCTGAACCGCCAGGAACAAGCCTGATCCGGTCGGGACGACGCGGCCATGCGTCACCTGTTTCATGTTCACACGGAGCATGAAATCGCCGAGCCGCTTTGCGGCGATCGCCTTGCGCGCGGAGCCGATCACCTTGTCGTAATCGCGCGCGAAATCCTGCGTCAGCGATTGGCGGATCGCTTCGACGACCTCGGGGGTCTTGAACAGGTCGATCAGCAGGTTGACCGCCTCTCGATCGGTCTCGGCGGCGATCCGCAGATCGTGGATCTCGACCTCTTCCGAATTGGCTTTATTGTCCGGCACCCCGGTCAGCCATACGCGGCCGCGCGTCTTCTCGATCACCCCGCTGCGCAATTTCGCCTCGACCGTGATCCCCACCGCCAGCCGGTTGTCGGTGGTGGCATAGATGGTGACATCGTCGAATTTGGCATCGACCGGGCCGGCGCGGGGGATCGTGATGCCGCGCGCGGCGAGCTTCTTCAGCGCGCGCGCCAGCACCGGCTCGAGCTGCGCATAATCCGCCACCACCGGGATCTGGAAGGTGAGGTGCGGCTGTTTTGATTGCCGCACCAGATTGGGTAGTGGGGTGGGGGTGGGGTCGGCCGGGCGGTCTCCGACGAAGGTCTGGGTCAGCGCCTTGGCGATCGCGGTCAGCCGCAATTCGCGCCCTACCACCCGATAGCCGGCATAGCCGATCTCGGTCGGGGTGATGCGCAGCCACACCGGCGGATTGTCTTCGTTGAGTTGGAGCACGGTGAAGCCCTCGCGCCACGCCGCCGCGGCCTGGCCGCGCGCATCGAGCGCGCGCAATTCCTTCGGCAGATCGCGCTCGAGCCCGGCGATCACCCCGGCAAGCTTTTGATCGGCCTTGTCGACGAAAGTGATGCGTTTGCCGAACAGCGTGACGCCCGGCGGTGTCGTCCAGTCGTATCGGATCGAAACCTTGGCGGTCGGCGTCCAATCGGGGTTTACCGACAGCCGGACATCGCCGTGAACCGACGCCGCGCCGGTCGCGGTTTCGCGGCGGATGATCCCGCCGACATCCTCCGCGCTGATCGTCGCGTTGACCGGCAGGTTGATCCGCAATGTCTCGCCGCTGCCGCTCAGCGTGATCGGCCCGCGGCGCACCGTCCCGACGATGCGGCAGGCGAGATCGGGGGTGACCTTGATCCGCTCGCCGAACACCTTGACGCGCTGTGCCGACACGCAGCGCGGCTCTTCCCGGTCGATCGACCACAAGGTCTGCGGCACCGCGCGATTGAGCGCGCGTTCGAGATCGGCGAGCTGGGCGGTGATCGGCACCACGACGGTGGAGGCGGTTTCCGGCAAATGCACGGGGATTTCGAGCCGCGGCGGCGGGGGGACCGCGGGCTTGCGGTGGCAGCCGGCCAATGTGGTCGCAGCGGCAAGCGCGAGCCACGTCGCAAGTGCCGGCGAGCGGCGTCGATCGGATGCGCGAGGCGTCGCCATGAACACCTTGCCTATCGCGGGCGGCGCCGTCCGTCGATAGCGATGAACGACAATGGCCCGGCCGATATCGCGGCCGGGCCGGATCACGTCACCAGTTCAGGCCGACGCGGGCATAGATGTAACGCCCGTTGAAACCGAACGGCGAGAAGTAGGGGAAGCCTACCACACCGGTCGAGTTGTTTGCCGCGATCGTGCGATCGGGGTAGACGTCGAACAGATTGCTTACGCCGATGCCGATCTGTGCGCCCTTAGGCGCCTGATAACGCAGTTCGAAATCGGTGATCGCGTGGCGGCCGGTGTTGATGTCCGCCGCCGGCGTCGTGCCGGGCTGGTTGACGTTGCCGTAATAGGTCACGCGGGCGAGCGCGCCGATCTTGTCGAGCGACCAGTCGACCGTGCCGGTCAGCTTTTCGCCGGGGGTGCCCTGTTCGATCGTCAGGATGCGGCTGCGCGCGAACAGCGCGGTCGGCGGGATCAGCGCGCCCGCCACACCGGTGATGTGGCGCTCGACCTTGATCTTGTTGACGTTGCCGGCGAGCGTGAAGTCGAACGTGCCCGCGGTCGCGGTGTTGAGCCGGTAATGCGCCACCGCATCGATGCCCTGCGTTGTGGAACGCAGGCCGTTGATGAAGAAGCGCGCCGCCGACACGCTATAGGGCGCGAGCAAATTGCCCACCGTCGTGCCGGGCGCCCCGGAGATATTCTCCGACAGGCCGAGCTGGTCGCGGATCTTGATGTAATAGCCGTCGACCGTCAGCTCGAACCCGCCCGCGCGGATTACCGTGCCGGCGGAGAAGTTGGTCGACTTCTCCGGCTCGAGCGGCAACCCGCCCAGCGCCCGCGCGACGGGATCGGTGGAAGGATAGGTGCCCGTCAGGATCGGCGTGCCGTTGACCACCACCGACGCGACCTGGGTGAAATATTGCTGCTGGAGCGCCGGCGCGCGGAAACCGGTGGAGACCGAACCGCGCAGCGCGAACCATGGGGTGAAATCGTAGCGCGCCGAAACCTTGCCGTTGGCGGTCGAGCCGAAGTCCGAATAATCCTCGATGCGGCCGGCGACGCCGATCAGGAAGGCATCGGTCACCTGCGCTTCCAAGTCGACATAGCCGCTGATGTTGCGGCGGCTGCGGTCGATCACGTTGCGCGGGGCGAAGCCGCCGAAGCCCTGTGCGCCCGGCGTGCCTGAGGGATTGTTGGGATCGAAATAATCATAGGACGCGCGCTCGCCCGCGCCGATCGAGAACCATTCGCGTCGCCCTTCGACGCCGAAGGCGAGGTTGAGCGACTGAAACACGTCGAACTTGCGCGACACATCGGCCCCGGCGACGAATTGCTGATAGGTCAGCCGCCCGTCGTAGAAATTACGCGGCGAGGCGGTGCCGTAGGAATAATTGGCCGAATTGAGCGTGCGGAAATCGATCTGGTTGCGGCCGTAGCTGACGTTGAGATCGATCTTCCACTCGCCCAGATCGCCGCGCAGCCCGAGCGCGCTGTTGATATCCTTCGACCGGGTATTGATCAGCGGCAGGAACCCGTTGGGATAGAGCGTGCCAACCCCGTTCGCCGCCGCGGTCGTGGCGAGCCGCGGGAAGGCGGCGCTGCTCGATTCACGATGCTGATAGCCGGCCCAGCCGTAGAGCTGCCACGTATCGGTCAGCGCCACCGCGGCATTGGCGAACACCGTATATTGCTCGACCTCGGGATCGCCGAACCGCCCGGTGACGCGCGTCGGGGTGACGCGCGGATCGTAATCGGCGCGGTTGGTCGGCTCGCGCTTCATATATTCGCCGGAAATGGTCAGGAACCCGTCCTCGCCGAGCTTCAGCCCCTGCCAGGCCGATGCGGTGACGGCATGTTCGCCGTTGACGCTGCGGCTGCCGCGCGCGGTGTCGATGTCGGTGTTGTAGAAACCGTAATTGACGCTGGCGCCGCCGCCGCTGCTCGCCTCGCGCAGCCGCAGATTGACCACGCCGGCGATTGCATCCGAGCCATATTGCGCCGATGCGCCGTCGCGCAGCACCTCGATCCGGTCGAGCGCGACGGTCGGGATCGTGTTGAGATCGACCGCCGCCGCGCCGCGGCCGACCGAGCCGTTGGTATTGAGCAACGCGGCGGTGTGGCCGCGCACGCCGTTGATCAGCACGAGCGTCTGGTCGGGCGAGAGCCCGCGCAGCGTGGCGGGGCGGATCGCGTCGGTGCCGTCGGTCGCCGAGGGGCGCGGGAAATCGATCGACGGCGCGACCGAGGCGAGCGCGGTGGCGAGTTCGGTCGTCCCCTGGCGCTGGAGGCTGTTGGCCGACAGCACGTCGACCGGCGCGGCGCTGTCGAGCCGGGTGCGTCCCACGGCGCGGGTGCCGGTGACGATGATGTCGTCCTGCGCGGGCGGCGGCGCGCTCTCCTGCGCCTGCGCCGTCTGCGCGGCGGAAAGCGCGATGAGCGATACGGTGACGAACCTCGCGATACGCTGACTGTGCATGAAGGAATCCCTTTTTCGGTTGTAATTTATCTGGCGCGGCCGGTTGCGGCGGCCCGAAGTCTATGTGGGGCTTCGAAAATCCAGATTAAGGGCCGGGGCCTTCCGCAGCGCAGCAAGAATTTCTTGCAGGCCGATAAGGCGACTTCGCGGCGCTCTTTCGATCAGTCTCACGGAATTTAGCGATTGGACAGCGCCTCGCCGCCGCGCAATCATCGCTTCGCCTACCCCCGACGAGCTGAAGCTTAGGAGAGAGCCATGGACGCCGAATCGAAATGTCCGGTTACCGGTGCGAAATTGGATGGCGCCGCCGTTCTGTTTGAAATGACCAACCGGCTGTGGTGGCCGAACCAACTCGATCTTTCGGTGCTGCATCAGAATCCGCCGGCGGGCGATCCGATGGGGGCTGATTTCGATTATGCCGCCGAATTCAAGACGCTCGATCTCGCCGCAGTGAAGCGGGACATCTTCGCGCTGATGACCGAATCGCAAGCGTGGTGGCCGGCCGATTACGGCCATTACGGGCCGCTGTTCATCCGCATGGCGTGGCACAGCGCGGGTACCTATCGCATCGGCGACGGGCGCGGCGGCGGCGGGCACGGCACGCAGCGCTTCGCCCCGCTCAACAGCTGGCCGGACAATGCCAATCTCGACAAGGCGCGGATGCTGCTGTGGCCGGTGAAGCAGAAATACGGCCGCAAGCTGTCGTGGGGCGATCTGATGATCCTCGCGGGCAATTGCGCGCTCGAATCGATGGGGTTCAAGACCGCCGGGTTTGGCGGCGGCCGCGTCGACATCTGGGAGCCGGAGAACGACGTCCATTGGGGCCCGGAGCGCGAATGGCTCGGCGACGAGCGCTACAGCGGTGACCGCGATCTCGCGCATCCGTTGGCCGCGGTGCAGATGGGACTGATCTACGTCAATCCCGAAGGGCCGAACGGCAACCCCGATCCGGTCGCCGCGGCGCGCGATATCCGTGAGACCTTCGCGCGGATGGCGATGGACGATGAGGAGACGGTGGCGCTGATCGCGGGCGGCCACACGTTCGGCAAGACCCACGGCGCGGCCGATCCCTCGCAATATGTCGGGCCCGAGCCTGAAGGCGCGGGGATCGAGCAACAGGGGCTGGGCTGGGCCAATAGCTATGGCACCGGCAATGCCGACGACACGATCACCAGCGGGCTGGAGGTGATCTGGACCGACGCGCCGACCACCTGGGACAATGGCTTCTTCAAGAGCCTGTTCGAGAACGAATGGGAGCTGACCAAGAGCCCGGCGGGCGCGCATCAATGGGTGGCGAAGGGCGTCGGCGAGATCGTTCCCGATGCGCATGATCCGTCGAAAAAGCATCGGCCGACGATGCTGACGACCGATCTCTCGCTGCGGTTCGACCCGGCCTATGAGAAAATCTCGCGGCGCTTCTACGAACACCCCGATGTCTTCGCCAAGGCATTCGCCGAGGCGTGGTACAAGCTGACTCACCGCGACATGGGGCCGCATGAGCTGCTGCTCGGCGCCGAGGTGCCGGCCGAGCCGCGGATTTGGCAGGATCCGGTCCCGGCGGTCGATCATCCGCTGATCGACGACGCCGACGCCGAGGCGCTCAAGGCGAAGGTCCTCGCTTCGGGGCTGTCGATCTCGCGGCTGGTCAAGACCGCCTGGGCCTCGGCCTCGACCTTCCGCGGGTCGGACAAGCGCGGCGGCGCGAATGGCGCGCGCATCCGGCTTGCGCCGCAGAAGGACTGGGCGGTCAATGAGCCGGCCGAGCTGGCCGATACCTTGGCCAAGCTCGAGGCGATCCAGCGCGACTTCAACGCGGGCGCGGGCGGCAAGAAGGTGTCGCTCGCCGATCTGATCGTGCTCGGCGGCAATGCCGCGGTCGAGGCGGCGGCGAAGAAGGGCGGGCATGACGTGAAACTGCCGTTCGCGCCCGGGCGTACCGACGCCAGCCCCGAACAGACCGATGCGCATTCCTTCGGGCCGCTCGAGCCGCGGACCGACGGTTTCCGCAATTATGCCGGCGAGCGCAGTTCACGGTCGCCCGAGGAATTGCTGATCGATCGCGCCAATCTGCTGACGCTGTCGGCGCCGGAGATGACCGCGTTGATCGGGGGGCTGCGTGTGCTGGGGGCCAATTTCGGCGGCTCCGAGCTGGGCGTGTTCACCGATCGACCCGAGACGCTGAGCAACGACTTCTTTCGCAACCTGCTCGAAACCAGCACGAGCATGAAATGGCAGGCGGGCGAGGGCGGCACCTTCACCGCGCACGATCGCCAGACCGGCGCGCAGAAATATGTCGCGACGCGGGTCGATCTGATCTTCGGATCGAACTCGCAGCTTCGCGCGCTGGCGGAGGTTTATGCGACCGACGATGCGGAGGGTGCGTTCGTCGATGCCTTTGCCAAGGTGTGGACCAAGGTGATGAACCTCGACCGGTTCGATCTGCGGTAACAACCCGTGTCCCCGCCTCCGCGGGGACACATCCTTGCTGTCGGTGTGCAGATGAGCGCGGCGCTTGCCGACCCGGCCCGCGCGCCCTATTTCCAGCCTATGGCCAGCGTCATATCCGAAATCGCGCTCACTCCCTCCGCCGCGGCGCGTGTCGCGGCGATCGCGGGGAAGCAGGGCAAGCCCGCGATCCTGCGGCTCTCGGTCGAGGGTGGGGGCTGTTCGGGCTTCCAATATCGCTTCGGCCTCGCCGATGCGGTCGAGCCCGGCGACATCACGGTCGAGACCGACGGGGTGACGCTGGCGGTCGACGACATCAGCATCGATCTCGTGCGCGGCGCGTCGGTCGATTATGTCGAATCGCTCGGCGGCGCGGCATTCAAGGTGGACAATCCCAATGCCGCGTCGGGCTGCGGCTGCGGCACCAGTTTCTCGGTCTGATCGCCGCGTGAAGATCGTCAGCTATAATGTGAACGGGATCAAGGCGCGCCTGCCGCGCCTGCTCGAATATCTCACCGAGCAGCAACCCGATATCGTTTGCCTTCAGGAGCTCAAATCGAGCGACGAGACCTTCCCCGAGGCCGATATCCGCGCCGCCGGCTATGGCGCGGTGTGGCACGGGCAGAAGGGGTTCAACGGCGTTGCCGTCCTCGCGCGCGGCGCGGATCCGGTCGAGCGCCAACGCGGGCTCGACGGCGAGGTCGAGGACGATCACAGTCGCTATCTCGAATGCGATGTCGACGGATTGGTGGTCGCCTCGATCTACCTCCCCAACGGCAATCCGCAGCCGGGGCCGAAATTCGATTACAAGCTGCGCTGGATGGAACGGCTCGCGCAGCGCGCTCGCGCGCTGCTGGCGGCGGAAGTGCCCGCAGTGCTCGCCGGCGATTATAACGTCATCCCCAACGATGACGACGTCTATTCAGTGCAGGCGATGGCCGATGACGCGCTGATGCAGCCGGGCAGCCGCGCGGCGTATCGCGCGCTGGTGGCACAGGGCTGGACCGACGCGCTGCGCACCCGCCACCCGCAGGGCCGGGTGTGGACCTTCTGGGACTATCAGGCCGGCGCGTGGCAGCGCGACGCCGGGTTCCGCATCGATCACCTGCTGCTCAGCCCGGCGGTTGCCGACCGGCTGGTCGAGGCGGGGGTCGATCGCGACTATCGCGGCCGCGAAAAGGCCAGCGACCACGCGCCGACCTGGGCGCAGATTCGGTAATCCACTTCCTGGTGTCCCCAGCGAAGGCGGGAGCCCAGTCTGGGTCCCCGCCTTGGGTTCCCATCAAAGTAATACTTTGATGGGGCCCTTCGCGGGGACACAGAGAAGCTTCCCAGCACCAAAATGTAGTCGCCCTCCGCGCGGCGCGATGGAGGAGTGGCGCGGCGAATGGCGAAATCCGCCGCAAACTCGCATCCTTCGCCAACAAGTAGCGAAAACAGAACGTTTTCGAAACTAAGATTTATTATAAATCAAAGACTTAACTGTTTGGCACGACTAATGCACTTCGATGATCGCAGCAGAACGATGCTGCCGGATTTTTCGGAGGAAGATGTCATGAAAGCCCAGTTTCTGATCGCCGCCACCGCCGCCGCCATCATTGCAGTCCCGGCTGCGGCGCGCACCGTCGCGCCTGCCCCGATCGCGCCGGCGCCCGTTTCGACCGCGACGCCGTCGCCGAACCAGCGGGTGTGCCTCGTCGACGAAATCACCGGTTCGCGCGTGCCGGTGCGGATGTGCCACACCCGCGCCGAATGGGCCAAATTGGGTATCGATCCGTTCGCCAAGTGAGAAGGCGGGCGGGGCGACCCGCGGCTTCTTTCCCTCGGCCGCGGGTCGCATCCCGTTTTTACAGGGTCTTGGCGTAAACCTGATAGACCTTGTTGATCTTGCTATCGATTGCGTCGGCGATCGAGCGCATCCCCTGATTGTCGTCGAGCACCCAGCCGATCTCCGCGCGGCTCGCGCCATAGCGCGCCACCGAGGGACGGCGGATATATTCGATCATCATGAAGGCGAGCTGGCTCGCGAGCCGCGTCGACTGGAATTCCTTGAGCACCCCCATCAAAGGCACGCGCATCGTGCGCGCCTTGGGGCGGCGCAGCCACAGCAGCAATTTGGCCCAGCCGAACGGAAGCAGATTGCCGTTGAGCGGCTTGATCGCTTCGTTGAGGTCGGGGAGCGTGATCATGAACGCCACCGGCCGCCCGTCGACCTCGGCGATGCGGATCAGATCGTTGAATACGATCGGCTTCAATTTGACGCCGATGTCCTTGATCTCGGGCTCGGTGAGCGGGATGAAGCCCCAATTGTCCGACCAGGCATCGTTGAGGATGCCGAGGATGATTTCGGCTTCCTCCATGAATTTCGACTTGTCGACCTCGCGGATGCGGATCCGCGGGTTCTTCTCGCCCGAGGCGACGATGCGATTGACGATCGGCGGAAAACCGTCGCTGATCGGCAGGTCATAGGTGTAAAGCGTCTTGACCGGCAGATAGCCCGCGCGCTCCACCCAGCCGCGATATTCGGGCTTGGCATGGCCCATCATCACCGTCGGGGGGTGGTCATACCCCTCGATCAGCAGCCCAGGCTCCTCCCACACCGATTGCGAGACCGGGCCGATCGCGCGCGTCATCCCCTGCTCGCGCAACCAGCCCTCCGCAGCGGTGATCAGCGCTGTGAATTGTTCTTCATTCTCCGCATCCATCAGCCCCCAGAAGCCGGTGCCGGGGCCGAAGCCGCGCTCGGCGGGCATTTCAAGCGCGAGCGTATCGATATGCGCAGAGATCCGCCCGACCACGCGACCATCCTGCTCGGCGAGGAAAAGCTGAGCCTTTGCATGGCTGTACCAACCATTCTTCTCGGGGGTGATCAGCCCCAGCGCTTCGCCCTTGAGCGGCGGCACCCAGTTCGGATCGTCGCGATAGAGGCGGAAGGGCAGGTCGACGAAGATCTTGCGATCGCGCTTCGTCAGAACGGGGCGAATGGTGAGCGGTGATGCCATGACGGTGATGCAATAATCGGCTTGCCCGATCATGGCGAGTGGCCTTTCCGTCATCGAGGCGCTGTAAAGGCCACCGTCTCGCCACTATCTTCCGGCAATGGACCACGCCATGACGACCATCACCCTCGACCGCGCCGGCGCCGCGCCGGCCGATCGCACGCCGATCGCGGACGATCGCGCGATGCTGAAGGCCGCTGCCGATCTGACGCGCGATATCAACGCGCCGCGGCCGGGGGTCTATTGGGGCGATTTCCTCGGTTCGGTCGCGGTCGGCTATGCCGCGCTGGTCGCGGCGATCGTCGTGCAATCCACCGCGCTGACGGTCGTGGCGGGGGTGGTTGCGGTGCTGGCGCTGTATCGCGCGCTGAGCTTCATCCACGAGCTGACGCATGTGCGTCATGCGTCGCTGCCCGGCTTCCGCTTCGCCTATAATCTGTTCATCGGCGTGCCGATGCTGGTGCCGTCGTTCATGTACGAAGGCGTGCATAACCTGCATCACGCGCGCACGCGCTACGGCACCGTCGACGATCCCGAATATCTGCCGCTCGCGCTGATGAAGCCGTGGACGCTGCCGGTGTTCATCATCGTCGCCGCGCTGGCGCCGGTGGCATTGATCTTCCGCTACGGGGTGCTCACGCCGCTGTCGCTGGTCAGCCCCGCGCTGCGCCGCGCGGTGGTCGAGCGCTACTCGGCGCTGACGATCAACCCCTCCTTCCGCCGGCGGATGCCCGAGGGCGAGTTCCGCGCGCAGTGGAACCGGATCGAGACCGCCTGCGCCTTGTGGGCGATCGCGCTGGTCGCGCTGGCGGCGACGGGCGTGCTGTCGCTGCGTGCGCTCGGCATCATGCTGGCGGTCGCGTCGGGCGTCGCGGTGCTCAATCAGGTTCGCACGCTCGTCGCGCACTTGTGGGAGAATGAGGGAGAGGCGATGACGGTGACCGCGCAATATCTCGATTCGGTCAATGTCCCGCCGCCGGCGCTGCTGCCGGCTTTGTGGGCGCCGGTCGGGCTGCGTTATCACGCGCTGCATCACCTGCTGCCGGGGCTGCCCTATCATTCGCTCGGCGAGGCGCATCGCCGGCTGATCGAGGTGCTCGAACCGGCGTCGACCTATCACAACGCCAATTATCGTAGCCTGGGCTATCTGGTCGGCAAGATCGCGCGGAGCACGATGCTGCCGCGGTAAGGCGTCACGAGCTTATCCTCACCGTTCGCCCTGAGCTTGTCGAAGGGCTGCACTTCTTCGGAAGAAAGCGCAGGGCTTCGACAGGCTCAGCCCGAACGAGGACAGGGAATCTCGATTTAACTGCTATTCCTCGGTGCGCAGCAGCACCGTTTCGCCGATGAACAGGAACAGCAGGAACGGCGCCCAGGCTGCGAGGAACGGCGGGTAGGCGCCGAGATTGCCCATCGCCAGCGCGAAATTGTCCGCGACGAAATAGGCGAAGCCCAACGCCATGCCGATCACCGCGCGGACGAACAACTTCCCCGATCGCGCGATCCCGAACGCCGCCACCGCGCCGAGCAACGGCATCAGCACCGACGACATCGGGCCGGACAATTTGTGCCACAGCGCGCCTTCCAGCGCCTTGGTCGGGCGCCCCGCCGCGGCGAGATCGTCGATCGCGGCCTTGAGCGCGCCGAACGACAATTCGTCGGCGTCGACCGAGGCGAGGGTGAATTGATCGGGAGTCACGCCGCGCGCCGTCACCGTCTCGCCGATATCGGCCATCTTGCCGGCCGCGACGTCGAAGCGCCGCGCGGGCCAGATCGTCCAGCCGTTCCCGCTGTAGCGGCCGTGCTGGGCGAAGATGACCGCGTGGAGATCGCCACCCTGGCGGTCATAGACCGTAATCCCGCCGAGTTGCGCCGCGCTGCCGCGGCCATTGATCTGCTCGACCTCGATCAGATCGGGGCCGGAGCGCACCCACACATTGGTCCGGTCGCCGCGATCGACCGGCATCGGGCCGTAATCGACCTTCTGCCATCGGTTGAGCGTCGCGGTGGCGCGCGGCACGATGCGGTCGTTGAACGCGAAGCTCAGCGCGGCCACCCCGATGCTCGCGACGATCAGCGGCGCGAGCACCTGATGCGCCGACAGCCCCGACGCCTTGAGCGCGATCACCTCGCTGTTCTGGTTCATCGTGATCAGCGTCAGGATCGTCCCGAGCAGCACCGAAAAGGGCAGGAAGCGCGCGATGATCTGCGGCGCGCGCAGCGAGACGTAATGCCACACCTGTGCGTCGCTGTTCCCGGGCACCGCGAGAATTTTGCCCGATTCGCCGAGCAGATCGAGCGCCTGGAGCACCAGCACGAGCCCGGCGAGGATGCCGAACGTGCGGATCAGGAACATCCGCCCCATGTACAGCGACACGGTGCGCGACGGGAAGAACGAGGTCATGCCGCGGCCTCCGTCCGGTGGCGGCGACGGCCGGGCAGATAGCGGACCACCGCCTTCCACGCCTTGCCCGCCACGCGTTCGAGCGCGCCGATCGGCTGCCCGCCGGGAACATAAGCGATCGTGCGATACATCCACAGCACCAGCCCGGCGAACATCAGGAACGGCACCCACAAGGCGATCAACGGATCGATCCCGCCAAGCTGCGCGACCGAGGCGGCATATTGGTTCACCTTGTGATAGGTGACGATCATCACGATCGACAGGAATACGCCGAGCGCGGAGGTCGAGCGTTTCGGCGGCACCCCCAATGCCACCGCGAGCAGCGGCAGCAGGAACATCGAGACGATCTCCGCCATGCGGAAATGGAATTCGGCGCGGCTCGCGTCGCGCTCGTGGAGCGTCTGCGCGCTGCGCCCCGATTTGACCAGCTCGGGCAGGGTCGCTTCGAGGCTGAGCCCGCTGCGGACGCGGAACTGCTCGAATTTGGGCAGGTTGATCGGCAGATCGTGGCTGTTGAAGTTCAGCACGCGCGGCACGCTGAAATCGCTGCGATTGTGGACCAACGTGCCGTTGCTGAGCCGCAGGATGATCACATCGGGATCGTCGGTGGCGAGGAAGCGGCCATGCTGCGCGGTCACCCCGATCCAGTCGCCTTTGGGGGTCTGCGCGTGGACGAAGATGCCCGAAAGCTGGCGTCCGTCGTCGCGGCTCTGCTCGATCCTCAGTGTCATGCGGTCGCCGAGCTTGGTGAATTCGCCGACCTTGATCGATGCGCCGAGCGCGCCGGTGCGCAGCTCGAAGCGGAGCTGCTCATAGGCGTAGCGCGCCTTGGGCTGGACATAGCCGACGATCGCCAGATTGAGCAGCGCCAGCGCGGTGGCATACATATAGGGGACGCGGAGCAACCGGCCGTAGCTCATCCCCACGCCGCGCATCACATCGAGCTCGGACGAGGTGGCGAGGCGGCGGAAGGCGAGCAGGATGCCGAGCATCAGCCCGATCGGGATGCCGAGCCCGAGATATTCGGGCAGCAGATTGGCGAGCATCCGCCACACCACCGAAACCGGCCCGCCCTCGGTCGCGACGAAGTCGAACAGCCGCAGCATGCGATCGAGCACCAGCAACATCGCCGCCAGGATCAGTGTGGAGAACAGCGGCAGCGCGATCAGCCGGGCCATGTAGCGGTCGATCGATTTCATGGGCGGGGAACGGACACTCGGCGCTGCGAAAGATAGCGGGGGTATAGGCGCGCGCGCGGCGGGCGTCAGCCGGAAATATCGGGTGGGTGGGCGATCGTGGCAAAAATGGCGCTAGGGTGGGTTGAAATTCGGCGGTTTCGAGAGGCGTGATCCGCCGCGCCGTTCCTGCGCCGGCGTCCATTGTGTCCGGCCTTCCGGGCGGATTCAGATAGATGTTCCTGCCTTCCCCACCGTCACCGCGGCCTTGAGCCGGGGTCCTTCGGGAGGCAAGCGCGGAGCAAGAGGTTCTGGCCGTGGAGCGTGCGGCACGATGGACCCCCGCTCAAGGCCGGGGTGACGGTCCGTGGTTTGGCAAAGTTCACGAAGTTCACACGAGGAGAATCGTGCCAAGGTATATAATATACCGAATTAATCCTATTCCGCAGCCACCTGATCCTCCCCGACCGGGCCGACGCCCCTGAGCGTCGTCGCGATCGCGCGTTCCAGCGCGGCGAGCGTGAAAGGTTTGCGCAACACCTGACGCCCGCGAAACGCCTCATGCTCCATCATCTCGCCCGCGAAGCCGGTGACGAACAGCACGGGCAGATGGGCATATTGCGGATCGAGCGCGGCAATCATCTCCGGCCCGGTACGCTCGGGCATCAGCACGTCCGACAGGATCAGCCCGATCGACTTATGCGTCGCAAGCAGCGCGGGGGCGGCGAGCGGGTCGTCGCACGGGATCGGCCGGTGCCCCAACTCGCGCAGCGCGCGGACGGTCGCGCCGAGCACGCGTGGATCGTCCTCCACCACCAATATGTCGACCGACGCGATATCGGCGCCAACGGGCGCGGCGGGCGCAGACGGCGAGGCGCTCGGGCCGTCCTCGGCGGAGACGACGCGCGGAAGGAACAGCGTGATCGTCGTGCCCTGGCCCGGGATGCTGTCGAGCGCGACCGCGCCGCCCTGCTGCCGGACGAAGGCGAAGATCTGGCTGAGCCCGAGCCCGGTGCCCTTGCCGACCGGCTTGGTGGTGAAGAACGGCTCGAACACCCGCTCCGCCACCTCCGCGGTCATCCCGCAGCCGGTGTCGGCCACCGCGATCGTCAGATAGTCGCCGGCCGGGCATTCGCGCGCACCCGCCGCGAGCGTGGTGGCGCCCGCGGTGATCGTCAGCGTCCCGCGTCCGTCCATCGCGTCGCGGGCGTTGACCGCAAGGTTGACGAGGCTGTTCTCGAGCTGGACGCGATCCGCGCGGAGCCGCCACCCCCGGCTCTCGTCGCGGATCACCACCGAGATGCGGTCGCCCAGGGTGCGATCGAGCAGATCGGACATGCCGGTGAGCAACTCGCCGACGCGCATCACCTCGGGGTTGATCCCGCCTTCGCGGGTGAAGCTGAGCAACTGGCGGGTCAGCGCCGCGGCGCGCTTCGCGCCTTCCATCGCACTATCGAGCTGCCGCGCAATCGCCGCGCGCGTCGCATCGCCGTTGACGCCGCGCTGCGCCAGCTCGAGTCCGCCCATAACAACCGCGAGCATATTATTGAAATCATGGGCGATGCCCCCGGTGAGCTGGCCGACCGCCTCCATCTTCTGCACCTGGCGCAGCCGCGCCTCCTGATCGCGCAGCTCGTCGGTCGCGACCGTGACCGCGGCGGCGAATTCGTCGGCGCGCTTGCGCTCGGCATCGGCCTCGGCGAGCGCGATGCCGCGCTCGGTCAGCGCGCGGACGGTGAGCATGCCCAGGGCGATCGCGCCGATCAGGATCAGGATGCCGAACGAGGAGAGTATCCCCGCGAGCCGCGTCGAGCGATCGATCGCCGCGCGCGTTTCGGCGGTGCGCCGATCGAGCAGATCGCGCTCGATCCCCGATATCTCCTCGAGGATCGTGTCGATCCCGGTCAGCGCCGGTGCCTTGCGCGCGGCATAATAGAGCGACAGCGCCTGATCGTTCTTATGATAATTGGTGCTGAGCGCGATCAGCGACAATTGCTTGCCGCGCTCCTGGTAATCGGCGCGCAGCCGCGCGATCCGCGACGCCTGGCTGTCGCTGTCGCGGGTCAGATCGGCGAGCCGTTCGATCTGCTTCCCGGCGAGTTGCCAGTCGTCATAATAACGCTGCCCGAGCCGCTTATCGCCCGAGATGACGAAGCGGCCGAGCGTCGCCTCGGATCGGGCGATCGTCCCCGTCAGCGTGCGCGCGAGGATCATCACGTCATAGCTGTGCGATTGCAGCTGGATCGCGCGGTCACGCTGGCGGTTGGCCTCGCCCAGCGTCAGGATCAGCCCGACGAGCACGGCAACGCCCAGCAGCCCCATTACAGCCAGCGCAATGGCGCGCAGCCTGGACACAGCCCCTTCCGGAATCGCTTCCCAGACGTTCCCGTTCACGGCGATCTCCCTACCAGAGCAGGCGATTCAGGGGAAGGATATGCGATCATACATATCCGTTCGCCCGGAGCCAGTCGAAGGGCAGGGCTCCGACTGGTTCAGCACGAACGGGACAGGGCATCCCGCTCTACCGCAAACCGGTCAGCCGATCGCCCCGGTCGCGCGGCCGGCGGCTTCGAACATCGCGATCACCTGCGCGATCTGCTCGTTGGTGTGCTCGGCGCAGACCGAGCAGCGTAGCAGGAAGGTGCCGGCCGGGGTCGCCGGCGGCCGCGCGACGTTGACGTAAAGCCCGGCCTCGAGCAGCGCGTGCCACATCGCCACCGCCTGCGTCTGATCTTCGAGCAGCACCGCGACCACCGCCGATTGCGGCTCATCGGTCGGCAGGCGGAAGCCGAGGCGCTTCAAGCCGCCGTGCAATTGGCGAGTGTTTTCCCACAGATGCGCGCGCTTGTTGTGCGCGTGCATCAGCTTGCGGATCGACGTGGCGGCGCTCGCCACCACCGCCGGCGGCAGGCTGGCGGTGAAGATATAGGGGCGGCAGACGAAGCGCAGGATCTCGAACTTCGGGTGGTTCGAGACGCAGAAGCCGCCGACCGTGCCGACCGATTTGGAGAAGGTGCCGATCACGAAATCGACCTGATCCTCCAGCCCCTGATCCTCGTAGACGCCACGCCCGTTGGGGCCGAAGAAGCCCATCGAATGCGCCTCGTCGACCAGCACCATCGCGCCATGCTTCTTGGCGACCGCGACCATCTCCTTGAGCGGGGCGACGTCGCCGAGCATCGAATAGACGCCTTCGAGCACGACGAGCTTGCCCGGCTCCTTGGGCAGCCGGCCGAGGCGCTTGTCGAGATCCTCGACCGAATTGTGGCGGAAGCGCACGATCTCGGCATTGCCCATCGCGCAGCCGTCGTAGATCGAGGCGTGGCTGTCGGCATCGAGGATGACATATTCGCCCTTGCCGGCGATCGCCGAGATCACGCCGAGATTGGCCTGATAGCCGGTCGAGAAAACGATCGCGCCGGTGGTGCCGTAGAATTCGCGCAGCGCCTGTTCGACTTCCATATGGTCGTGGAAGGTGCCGTTGAGCGCGCGGCTGCCGTTGGTGCCGGTGCCGAATTTGTCGAACGCTTCCTTGCCCGCGGCGATCACGTCGGGATCGAACGTCATCCCCATATAATTATAGGTGCCGAGCAGGATCGTTTCCTTGCCCTTGATCACCGCGACGGTGGGGGATTTCACCTCCTCCATCACGATCCCGAACGGATCGCGCACGCCGCTGGAGAGCAGCGCCTCGCGCTCGGCGATCAAGGGCGCGAATTTGTCGAACAGGTCGCGTTCGGCCGGCACCGCGGCGGCGGCGGGGGGAAGGTCGGATTGGACGCCGTCGTCGCTCATATCACGCCTTCAGCTTGGCGACGGCATCGACCAACTGGCCGACCGTCTCGATTTCCGCCTGCATGTTCATCGTGATGATGATGTCGAACTCATCCTCGATCGCGGCGACGAAATCCATCACGGTCAGGCTGTCCCATTCGAGATCGCCCTGGAAGGTGGTGGCTTCGGTGACGGTGACGCCCTTCTTGTTGAAGGGTTCGATCTGCGCCTTGACGGCGGTGAGGATGGTATCGCGGTCGCTCATATATCCCGGCCCTTAGAGAGTCGGGGGTAGATTTGCCAAGCGATTGCGGCCGAAGCTTGGCCCAATCGGGACTAGCAAATCCCGTTCGCCCTGAGCTTGTCGGAGAGCGAACGCAGAAATCCCGCCCGATCAATGCCCGCCGTTGATGAACGAGTCCTTGATCGAGCACGCCGCCGGGCCGAGGATGACGACGAACAACACCGGCAGGATGAACAGGATCAGCGGCACCGTCATGATCGCGGGGAGCCGCGCGGCCTTTTCCTCGGCGCGCATCATCCGCGCGTTGCGGAACTCGGCCGACAGCACGCGCAGCGCGGAGGCCAAGGGGGTGCCGTATTTCTCGGTCTGGATCATCGTCGTGACGATCCCCTTGATGTCGTCGAGCGCGATGCGCGTCGCGAAATTCTCGAACGCCTGCCGCCGGTCGGTGAGGAAGCCCAATTCGATCGCGGTGAGCGCGAATTCGTCGCCGAGCTCGGGATAGGCTTTGCCGAGCTCCTTCGCGACGCGATGGAAGGCGGCGTCGACCGTGAGCCCCGCCTCGGCGCAGATCACCAGCAGGTCGAGCGCATCGGGCAAGCCCTTGCGGATCGCCTGCGAGCGCTTGGTGATCTTGTTCTTGAGGAAGATGTCGGGCGCTTTGTAGCTGACGATGAAGGTGATCGCGACCAGCCCGTAACGTTTGAGCGGGGTCCAGTCGGCGAAACTGTCGGTGCCGTAGACGAGGAACACCATCAGCCCGCCGATGAAGATCGGCAGCATCAGCCGGCCGAAGATCACGCCGACCGCCCATTCTTTCGATCGGATGCCGGCCTGGAGCAGCTTGAGCTGGGCTTCCTTGAGCTGGCTGTCCTGCAGCACCTTGAGCGAGGAGAGAAACGCGCGCATGCGATCCGCGCCGTCGCTTTGGCGGACCAATTTGGCGCGGCGTTTGCCGCTGGGGGCGATGATCCCCGCCTTCAGCTGCTCGCGCCGCTCGTTGAGCGCCTTGACCCGCCGGGCCATCGGATCACGCACGCTGAGCGCGGCATAGATCGCCACCAGCACCGCGAGCGAGGCGATGCCCGACAGGATCGTCGCCACCAGATAGACGTCGACTCCAAGCAGCGTCGGGTTGTGGACCGTTTCCATCGCGTCAGATCTCGAAATTGATCATCTTGGCCATGATGAAGCCGCCGATCGCCATCCACACCAGCCCGCCGCCGCCCGCGACCATCAGCCGGGGATCGCTGAAGAAGTTCTGCATATAGGATCCGTTGATCGACCAGATCAGCGCGAAGACGATGAACGGCAGCGAGCCGATGATATAGGCCGACGCCTTTGATTCCGACGACATCGCCTTGATCTTGAGCTTCATCTGGCCACGCTGGCGCAGCACGGTGGCGAGATTCTGCAGCGTTTCCGCGAGGTTGCCGCCGGTTTCGCGCTGGATCGCGATAGTGATGCAGAAAAATTGGAATTCGGGCGTGCCGATCCGCTCCGCGGTTTCCTGCAGCGCGACGTCCATCGAGCGGCCGATCTTCATCTTGTCGGAAACGATGCGGAATTCCTCGCCGACCGGATCGGGCACCTCGGATGCCACCACCGCCATCGTCTCGGTGATCGGCAGGCCCGAGCGAAGGCCGCGGACGAGGAGCTCGATCGCGTCGGGGAATTTGGCGTTGAACTGGGCGATGCGGCGCTTGATGAGAAAACCGACGACGAGATGCGGAAGACCCGCGCCGATCGCCAGCCCGGTCAGCAGCGCGAGCAGCGTCGGCAGTCCCTTCACCATCAGCGCGAGCGCGATGAACAATGTGATGCCCAGCGTCGCCAGGCCATATTGGCCGACCGTCCAGCTCTTGCCGGTGCGCACCAGCCGCTTCTTGAGCTCGGCCGGCCGCGGCAGAAAGCGCATCGCGGCCTCGTCGGCCTTGCTGGTGTTCTTGCCGGTGATGCGGCGCATCTGCGCCTCCACCGCCATCGCGGGCGAGGTGGAGTGGCGCTCGCGCAGCGCGACCAGCCGGCGGCTGCTGGCACGCGCCGCCGACGGGCCGGCGAACGCGAACAGGAGCATCCCGATCACGGTCATCGTGCCCAGCGCCAGCATGACAATCGGCATCAACGGCATCGTGGCTTCATCCAATCGTTCGATGCGATCGAGCGCCGCGTGGGGCGCGACTCACGATCAACCCGCCTTCGCCCCGCCCGGTTTCTTAGGCAGAAAAGACTTAAGATCGGTGAACTTGCCGATCAGCGACGCGCCCTTGACCTTCGCGCTCGCGGCCTTGCCCTCGGGGGCGGTGCCGCTGGCGTCGCCGGCGGCGCAAAGCTGTGCGGCGAGATCGGCGAAGGGTGCGATGGTCTTCGATCCCTTGCCCGTCTCGGCGAGCGGCTTGCCCAGTTTCGCGGCCTGCGCGGCGAGCTTCTGATCGAACGGGATGATGAAATCGATCTTGCGCTCGATCGAACTCTCGAAATCCTTGCGCGAGATCTCGAGCTGCTGCCCCGGGTGGACGCGATTGGCGACGACAAGCGATTTGAGGTGCGGCGCGTTCGACCGCAGCCACGAGAGAATACGGATCGTGTCGCGCGCGGCGGCGAGCGTCAGTTCGGTCACGATCACCGCGGCCTGCATGTCGCTGACGAGATGCGGGTGCGCGACCAGCATGTTGCGCGGCAGATCGACCACCGTGCATTCGAACGCGGCGCGCATTTCCTCCTGCAATTGGTAGAAAGCCGCGCCATCGGTGACGACCGGGGTGTTGATCGGCGCCTCTGCCGACAGCACCGAGAGCCGCTCGGACGCGCGGACCATCGCGCGTTCGATGAACAGCCCGTCGATGCGCGCCGGATTCTCGATCGCGTCGGTGAGGCCGCGACCCGGCTCGAGATCGAGCGCGAGCGCGCCGGTGCCGAAATGCACGTCGAGATCGAGCATCGCGGTCGAGCGCTTTTCCTTCTCGCTCATCAGCCAGGCGAGCGAGGTGGCGACGGTCGAGGCGCCGGCCCCGCCGCGCGTGCCGATCACCGCCACCGCATAATGCGGCCGCTCGGTCACGCCGTCGTTCGCCTTCGGGGCGTTGAGCACTGCCTGGGCGTGCGCGAACGAATCGCGCAGCACGTCGGCCGACAGGGGCTTGAGCAGATAGTCCTGCAGCCCGCTGGCGAGCAGATCGCGATAGAGCCGCACGTCGTTGATCTGGCCCGCGGCGATCACGATCGTTCCCGGTTCACACACTTCGGCGAGCGAGTTGATGTCGCTCAGCGGATCGCCGGATTCGGCGAGATCGACGAACAGGATGTGCGGGCTCGCCGCGACCGACAAGGATTGCACCGCGTTGCGCAGCCCGCCCTTGTTCACCTTTTCCGGCAGCCATCCCATCTCGAGCGCGATCGGGCGGATCGCCTCCGCGGTCGTCTCGTCGCAGACGAAGGCGACGAACGGTTCGCGAAGCGCGGCTGGTTTCCACGGCGCGTTCATCTTACTTGCTCCCCGCCTTTTCGGCCTTGATCGTCGTGCCGCCGTTGCCGGTCGGCGTGGCCTTGCGATATTCGGTGATCGCGCGCGTGCCGGTGGCCGCGTCATAGACCTGCGTGCCCGGCTCGCCGCGCACCAGATCGAGCGGGTTGGCGACCATCGCCGCGAGGTTCGAATTGATCGCGCAACCCTGATTGGACGAGGTGTTGCTTTCGAATTCGGGCTGGCGCGTGCGCGAGAAATCGGGGCAGCCCGGCACCTGCGCGCGCGCGCGGCTGACGACGACGCGCAGCGTGCCCGGGGTGATCGGTGCGCCGGTGGTGGGGGCCTGGTCGGAGACGAGCAGCCCGAAGCGCGCCGCCTCGCGCGCCACCGCCTCGCGTGCCGGCTTGCCGCTGCCGCCCGGATCGTCGATCGCGACGCTGTCGCCGTAACCGAGCCGCAACGAGGCCATCCAGCCGGCGAGCCGCTGTTCCTCGCCCGGCGCAAGTCCGGTGCCGGCGGTGCCGACATCGAAACTATAATCGGTCCGGCTGACGACGGGTTGATGGACCGATTCCAGCCCGCGGTTCTTGGTGCCGCTGCACCCGCCGACCAACAGGGCCGGGAGGGTGGCGAGAAGCAGGGTGCGCTTGAACATGTTCACGTCCTCGTGCTGGCGCATCAATTGTTGGAGAAGCCGGGGGCCGGGGCGGGGGGCGCCTTGGCGTCCTTTGGCTTCGTCGCGGGCGCGCGGGGTTCGGGCGCGGGGGCCGGGGCGACCGGCGCGGTCGCGCCGAGCGCCGGCTGCGCGGGCGGACCCGCCTCCATCGCCGGCTTGGGCCGCGACCCGCCGTTGGTGCCGCCGCCCAGCTGGCCGAACAGCACGCGATCGAGATCGGTCGGCGCCTTATAGCCGTCGGTCGGCAGAACGATGTCGTTGGCGTTAACCGGCTTCACCAGATACGGCGTGATCACGATCACCAGCTCGGTTTCGTTGCGCTGGAAACCGTTGGAGCGGAATAGCGCGCCGAGCACCGGCAGGTCGCCGATGCCCGGCGTCTTGTCGATCGAATTGTTGTGGCTGTTCTGCAGCAGCCCGGCGATCATGAAGCTCTGGCCCGAGCCGAGCTCCACCGTCGTCTCCGCGCGGCGGGTGGTGATCGCGGGGATCGACGTGCCCTGGAAAGTCACCGCGCCGTCGGACGACAATTGCGACACTTCGGGCCGGACACGCAGGCTGATCCGCCCGTCGGCGAGCACCGTCGGGGTATAGGCCAGGCTGACGCCATATTGCTTATATTCGATCGACACCGCGCCCAGCCCCTGCGCGATCGGGATCGGGATCTCGCCGCCGGCGAGGAAGGTGCCGGTCTCGCCCGACAGAGCGGTCAAATTCGGGTTGGCGAGGCTGGTCACCTGCCCGATCCGTTCGCCGAGATCGAGCGCCTGAAGCACATCGAGGCCAAACAGCTTGCCCGCGAATCCCAGGGTCGTACGGTCGCTGCCCTGCTTGACGGTGGTTTGCGTGCCGGTGATGAACTGTTTGGTGGCCGGATTGAACGGCAGCGACAGCGTCCCCGTCGGCAGGCCGTAGAGCGCCGATGCGTCGGCCATCGGCAGGCCGGTGGTGTTATTGTTGGAAATGGTGCCGAAATTCGGACGCCCGGATGCGATGCCGAAGTTGAAGCCGGACGTCATATCGCGCGTCATGATGTTCGAGCCGATGTTCTTGACGAAGCTGCGGCTCACCTCGGCGAAGCGCACCTGCAGGTTGACCTGCAGCGGGGTCGCGGTGCGCAACCGGCTGACCACCTTGGTCCCTTCGCCGACGAAAGCGGTGACAAGCCGTTCGGCTTCGGCGCCGTCGTCGGGCTGCGCGACCGTGCCGGTGAGCAGCACGACCCCGTTCATCGTCGTCGCGGTGATCGCCGCCTCGGGCATCGCGAGCTTGAGCATCTGCCCGAGCGAATCGAAATTGTTGCCGACGCGGACCGTGGCCGCATAGACTACCTGTCCGCCGCGCGAGGTCGCCGAAACGGTCGTCTCGCCCGGCTTCTTGCCGAAGATATAGAGCTGGGTCGGCGAGCGGACCTGCACGTCGGCGATGTCCGAATTGGCGACGAACAAGTCGGTCATCGGCCGCGCCAGCGTGATCAACCGGCCGCGGCTGGTGGCGAGCTGCACCACCGCCGTGCCGGTCATGCCGGGCTGGGCCGGGGCGGCGGCCGGCGTCGCGGCGACCGCGACGGCGGTCAGCGCGACCGCGATCGGCAGGCCGATCGGCTTCGAACGAATACGCATGTCAGTTCTTCCCCCCCACCGGAACGGCGGTCACAGCAGTACCCCGGGCAACACGGACGATCGGGCCGATCGGCGGCGCGGCACCGGCGGCGCCCCCCGCCGCGCTGTTATCCTGCGCCTTGCCCGGCACGGTGCTGCGCTGGAACCGCGAGACGTCAGCGCCGACCGAATAGGTCGAATCGCCCGTCTGCGGCAGGCTGGCGAATTGCGTCATCAACGCCTTTTCGGCCTTGGGATCGCCATTGGTCGGCAGCTTCACCGCGCCCGAGGCGATCGCGCGATCGAATTCCCCCTGATTGTCGGCGATCGAACGCAGCGAGAGCGACAGCGTGCCGAGCGTCTGCGCCACCGCAATCTCCTCCGCGATCTTGGGAGTTGCCTCGATCGTGACGGTGGAGAAGGTGTGAACGATCGTATTGCCCTTTTCGTCCTTCTCGTCCGAGGTGCGCTGATCGGTGGCGAGCACGCGCAGGTTGCGCATGATCGTCTCGGACGCCTTGAGCGGCGGGCCTTCGCCGCCGCCGGCGACCGACTGGGTCAGCAGCAGATCGACGCGGTCGCCGGGAAAGATAAAGCCGGCGACCGACGATTGCGTCGAAACCGGCACCGTCACCGCGCGCATCCCCGGGCCGAGCGCGGCGGCGAGGAAGCCGCGGTCACCCGGCTTGACCAGCGCGCCTTGCGTGATCGGCTGTCCGGCGGTCATCGCGGTGCGCACCACCGTGCCGACGACATTCTTCATGTCGAAGCCGGCGCCCTCCTGGAAATAGGCGCCCTCGACCAGCTCCTTCGGCCACGGCTGAAACTTCACCGACGCCGGATCGATGATCGTTCCGACCGGCAGCGCACGCGTCGCGACCAGCACCTTGGGCCCCTCCGCCGGGGGCGCGACGGCGGCCACCGCCTGCGCTTGCGGCGCGGCGTTTCCTGCGATCAGGGTTCGCGCGAAGAATGCCGTAACAGCCGCGACGAACAGCGCCCCGACCAGCAATACGACCTTGCGAGTATCCATGACAAAACGTGCCTTTCAAGCGTCCGCCCGGCCGGATTTCGCGCCGGCTATGATTACGCAAACTGGTTAAGAAGGGGTTCGCGAAGCGCGGCGAGGCCGGCTATCGCGATCGCAACACCGTAGGGAATCTCCAGAGTCCGCTGGCTTTTCCGAAAATGGTGGTCGGCCAGCATCACCAGCGTCAGCACCCCGCCGGCCAGCGACATGAGGACGAGCATCTGCAGCACCGCGATCGGCTGCAGCCACAAGGCGAGCGCGCCGATCAGCTTGACGTCGCCGCCGCCCATCTGCCCGAAGTGAAACGCGACGCAGAATAATGCGAACACCGCCAGCGCCACGCCGATGCGCAGCGCGACGCCGGGCCACAGCGGCAGCCCGATCGCCAGCCACCACAAGGGCGCGAGCAACGCGATCGCGGCATTCTTCCAATTAGCGATCTCACGCGTGCGCACGTCCTCGATTCCCGCCGACAACAGCAGAAGCAGAAGCGCCACAGGCAGCGCGCCGGAAAGAAGAACCCACCCCATTGATGCAACTGACTAGACGGAATGGCTTTCCAAACCGTAACCATCCCCGATGACCATCGCAGCGCCCCTCCGCCGCGCGATTCCGGCCGGCGCGACGATCACCCAATGGTCGGCGCCCGACGGCTGGACGATCCGCCGTTTCGACTGGCCGGCGGAAGGCACCCCGCGCGGCGCGATCCTGTTTCAGGGCGGGCGCGGCGACGTGTTCGAGAAATATTTCGAAGCCTTCGGGCATTGGCACGCCGCGGGGTGGACGATCGCGTCGTTCGACTGGCGCGGGCAGGGCGGATCGGGGCGGCTGTCGCCCGATCCGCATGTCGGCCATGTGGACGATTTCGCACCGTGGATCGCCGATATCGCGGCTTTCTGGCACGCCTGGGATGCGCCCGGCCCGCGAGTCGTGATGGGGCATTCGATGGGGGGCTATCTCGTGCTCCGTGCGCTGCTCGATCGCGCGGTGACCCCGGCGGCGGCGGTGCTTGTCGCGCCGATGCTCGGGCTGCGCGCGCCGGTCGGGCCGTGGCTCGGCGCGACGGTCGCCCGGCTGATGACCCACATCGGCAACCCCGCGCGCGCGGCGTGGAAGGGCCATGAGCGTCCCGGCGCGCGACTCGAACGCCGCGCGCTGCTGACGCATGACGCGTCGCGCTACGACGACGAGCAATATTGGTATCGCGAAAAGCCCGAGATCCAGCTCGGCCCGCCGAGCTGGGCGTGGCTCGCGCACGCCTTCGCCGGGACGCGCGCGCTCCAGGCGGACCGGCGGATCGAATCGCTCGCGGTGCCGATCATGCTGCTGGTGGCGGAGGCCGATGCGCTGGTCGATCCGGCGGCGGCGCTGCGCGTCGCCGATCGGCTGCCCGATGCGACGGTCGTCCGCTTCGGCGCGGAGGCCGCGCATGAATTGTTGCGCGAGGCGGATCCGGTGCGCGATCGCGCGCTTGCGGCGATCGACCAATTCCTCGAAACGCGCGCGCGATGACCTACGATATCGCGATCGTCGGCGCGGGCATTGCCGGCGCCACCCTTGCTGCCGCGATCGGCGACCGCGCCCGCGTGGTGATGCTCGAGGCGGAGGATATCGCGGGTTATCACGCCACCGGGCGCTCGGCGGCTTTCTGGTCCGAAACCTATGGCGGGCCGGGCGTCCAGCCGCTCACCACTTTATCGGGGCCGGCGCTGCAGGCGGGCGGGTTCCTCGATCCGCTTGGGTCGCTGCATATCGGGCAGGCGGAGGATGCGGCGCGCGCCGAGGCGTTTCTCGCCGCGTTCGAGGAATCCGGGGTGACGCTCGAACGCGTCGACCCCGCGGCCTATATTCCCGGGCTGCGCCCCGGCTGGACGATCGGAATATGGGAGCCGAGCTGCACCTATATCGACGTCGCCGCGCTCCACGCCGATGCACTGGCGCGCGCGCGCAAGGCGGGGGCGGAGCTCGCATTGCGCAGCGCGGTGACCAGCGCGGCGCGCGTCGACGGCCGCTGGCGGATCGAGACCGACTCGGGCCGCTATGAGGCGACGGTGCTGGTCAACGCCGCCGGGGCGTGGGTCGATCTGGTGGCGCGGCAGGCGGGGGCGGCGCCGATCGGCATCCAGCCCTATCGCCGGACGCTGGCGCAACTGCGCGTCGATCCGCCGGTGGCGGCGGGGGTCCCGCATGTCGTCCATCTCGGCGGCGCTTTCTATTTCAAGCCCGAAGCGGGCGGGCGGTTGTGGCTTTCGCCGCACGACGAGACCCCGGTCGCGCCGGGCGATGTCCAGCCCGAGGAACTCGACGTCGCGATCGCGATCGACCGGATGGAGCAGGCGGTCGACTGGCGGGTGATGCAGGTCGAGCGCAAATGGGCCGGGCTGCGCAGCTTCACGCCGGATCGGTTGCCGGTCTACGGCTTCGCGCCCGATAGGCCGGGGTTCTTCTGGTTCGCGGGGCAGGGCGGGTTCGGCATCCAGACCGCGCCTGCCGCCGCGGCGATCGGCGCGGCGCTGCTGCTGGGCGAGGCACCGCCGTCGGGGATCGACATCGCGATGTATCTGCCCGATCGGTTTGCCGAATAAGGGAAGGCGCGCGCAAATAAAGCCGTTCGCCCTGAGCTTGTGAGGGCGCCCATGAAAGTAATACTTTCATGGGACCCGCCGGAGGGCTGCTTTCTTCTTCGCGAGGAAGAAAAGTGCAGGGCTTCGACAAGCTCAGCCCGAACGGGGAGGGGTGATTGCGGCGCAATCGGCCTGGCTAATTAAACCCGCCCGGCTCGCCCCGCCGCGATCGCGGCATCGCTTGCCAATTTATCGGCACGCTCGTTTTCCGGGTGGCCGGCGTGGCCCTTCACCCATTGCCATTCGATCCGGTGACGCTTCGCCGCGGCGAGCAATGCCTGCCACAATTCGGCATTCTTGACCGGCTTCTTGTCCGCGGTCTTCCAGCCGTTGCGCTGCCAGCCGTGGATCCATTTGGTCAGCCCGTCCATCACATAGCGGCTGTCGGTATACAGTCGGACGCGGCACGGCCGGCTCAGCGCGTTGAGCGCCTCGATCGCCGCGGTCAGTTCCATGCGATTGTTGGTGGTGGAAGGATCGCCCCCCGACAATTCCTTCTCATGCACCCCCATGCGCAGCACGACCCCCCAGCCGCCGGGGCCGGGATTGCCCTTGCACGCACCGTCGGTGAACGCCTCGACCTCGGACAATTCGTTCATGCGACGCGCATCGCCAGCGCGGGATGATAATGGCCGAGGCGGCGCATATAGGCGAGCGGGTCCTTGCGCATCACGAGCGCATCGGGCGGCGTATTGAGCCAGTCCCACGCGCGCGACAGCGCGAAGCGGATGCACGCGCCGCTGGCGAGCGTGGCGAACAGGCCGCGCTCCTCGGCGCTCAGCGGGAAATGCCGCTCATAGCCGCGGATCAGCGCCTCGCCGACCGCGGCGTCGTAATTCCGCCCGGCGCCGTCGAACGCCCAGGCGCCGTGCATCACCGCCAGATCGTAGACTCGGATATCGGTGCAGGCGAAATAGAAGTCGATCAGGCTGGTCACCGTGTCGCCGAGCATCAGCACATTGTCGGGGAACAGATCGGCGTGGATCGCAACGCGGTCGAGCGTGTCGCGCGGCCAGCGCGCCTCGACATGATCGAGCGCGGCGGCGAGATCGTCGTACAGCCCCGGCGCGATCTGATCGAGGCTGCGCCCGCAGCGATCGAGCAGCGGGCGCCATGTGTCGACCCCCATCGAATTTTCGCGGGTCGGCGCGAAATCGGCGACCGCGCGGTGCATCTCGCCCATCGCACTGCCCGCGGCGAGCGCCTGCGCCGGGGTGGGGTGCGACAGCGAGACGCCGGGCATGAAGCGGATCAGGCACGCCGGGCGCCCCTCCAGCTCCTGAATCTCGATGCCGTCGCGATCCTTGATCGCAGGCGGCACCGGCAGGCCCTTGGCGTCGAGATGATCGAGCAACGCCATGAAGAACGGCAGGTCCGCCGCCGCGACACGCTTTTCGTAGAGCGTCAGGATGAAGCGATCGCGCGTCGTCTCGACGAGGAAGTTCGAATTCTCGACCCCCTCGGCGATCCCCTTGGCCGAGACGAGTTCGCCCACGTCATAGCGCGTCAGAAACGCTGCCAGCACCTCAGCCGACACCTGCGTATAGACCGCCATTCTAACCCCTTGATTATATTTGCGGTGCTGGCCCGCTACCCACCCGCCGTCATGCCGGGCTCGACCCGGCACCCAGAGCCACAAAGGCTTTCGCTCGTTGCTCTGGATGCCGGATCAAGTCCGGCATGACGATGGAAAAGGCAAGATTGAAAACCGCCTCAGGCGACGGCTTCGAGCCCGCGCGGCAGCTTGAACGCGATCGATTCGCGCGTCGTTTCCACTTCGCGTTCGTTGATCGCGTAGCGGGTGGCGAGCAGGTCGATCAGCTCGCGCACCAGCAATTCGGGCGCCGATGCTCCCGCGGTCAGCCCGAGCGTGCGCACCCCGTCGAGGAACGACCAGTCGAGCTCGGCGGCGCGCTGGATCAGCCGCGCGCGCGTACCCTCGCGCTCGGCGACCTCCACCAGCCGCAGCGAGTTGGAGGAATTGGGCGCACCGATCACCAGCATCGCGTCGCACGAGGCGGCGATCGCCTTGACCGCGCTCTGCCGGTTCGAGGTGGCGTAGCAAATATCCTCGCCGCGCGGCCCCTGGATCGTCGGGAAGCGCCGCTGGAGCGCATCCACCACCTCCGAGGTATCGTCGACCGACAATGTGGTCTGGGTGAGGAAGGCGAGATTGTCGGGATCGGCCGGGGTCAGTGCCTCGACGTCGGCCAGGTCCTGCACCAAAGTCATCGCCCCCGCGGGCACCTGGCCGAAGGTGCCGATCACCTCGGGGTGGCCGGCATGGCCGATGAAAACGATATGGCGCCCGGCGGCGACCAGCCGCTCCGCCTGGCGATGCACCTTGCTGACCAGCGGGCAGGTCGCGTCGAGATAGTCGAGCCCGCGCGCATCGGCATCGGCCGGCACCGATTTGGGCACGCCATGCGCCGAAAAGACCACCGGGGCGCCATCGGGCACTTCGTCCAATTCCTCGACGAAGATCGCGCCGCGTTTCCGAAGGCTGTCGACGACGAATTTGTTGTGGACGATCTCGTGGCGGACATAGACCGGAGCGCCGTGCTTCTCGATCGCCAGCTCGACGATGCGGATCGCGCGGTCGACCCCGGCGCAAAAGCCCCGCGGGGCGGCGATCAGCAGGTCGAGCGCTGGCTTGTCGGTCGGCTTGTCGGGCATGGCGCGCCTTTACGGGCTGGGAGGACGGTGGGCAACCTCACGCAGGCCGGAAAGCGAGCGCGAGGCCGTTCATGCAATAACGCTTGCCGGTCTGTCTCGGTCCATCGTCGAAAACATGGCCGAGATGCCCGCCGCAGCGCCGGCATAGTACCTCGGTGCGGATCATCCCCAACGTCTTGTCGGTGCGCGTCCGCACCGCATCGGGCAAGGGCGCCCAGAAGCTCGGCCACCCCGTCCCGCTGTCGAATTTGGTGCGCGAGGCGAACAGCGGCAACGCGCAGCCGGCGCAGACGAAGGTGCCCGTGCGATGCTCGCTGTTGAGCGGGCTGCTGAACGGCCGCTCGGTCGCGGCCTGGCGCAGCACGCGATAGGCCGCGGGGGAGAGCCGGGCGCGCCATTGCGCGTCGGTGAGGGAGACTTCGAACCGTTCCGGCGCCGCCAGCGCCGCGCTGGCGATTCCGCCGGCGAGCATGCCGAGCAGAAAATTGCGTCGGTTGGCGTTGGTCATGCCGTTAATCTAGCGCATCGCGTGCCAAATATGAACCGTTCGCCCTGAGCCTGTCGAAGGGCGGCCCCACCCCTCGGATGGCAGGACGCCCTTCGACAGGCGCAGGGCGAACGGTAGAGGCGACAATCGTGATTGATGCGTGCCGCCATTCCCACTCGCACCCCGGCATGATAGGCGCAGGCCCGATGCTCGACAGCCAGTCCCCTTCCGCCCTGATCGCGACGATGGCCGGCGAGGCGCGCGCCGCCGCGCAGGCGCTCGCGCTTCTTTCCACCGAGCAGCGCCGCGCCGGGCTGCGCGCCGCCGCCGAAGCGCTGCGTGCCGCGCGCGCCGAGATCATCGCCGCCAATGCGCTGGATATGGAACGCGGCGCGGCGAACGGCCTCTCGCCGGCGATGCTCGATCGGCTGCGGCTCGACGACGCGCGCGTCGCGGCGATGGCCGACGGGGTGGCGACGGTGGCGACGCTCGACGATCCGGTCGGCGCGACGATCGACGAGGTGACGCGCCCCAACGGCCTCGTGCTGCGCCGCGTCCGCGTGCCGATCGGGGTGATCGGGATCATCTACGAAAGCCGCCCCAACGTTACCGCCGATGCCGCTGCGTTATGCGTGATGTCGGGCAATGCGGCGGTGCTGCGCGGCGGATCGGAGGCGGTGGAGAGCAATGCCGCGATCCACCGCGCCTTCGTCGCCGGGCTGGCGCAGGCCGGCGTGCCCGCGGGGGCGGTGCAGCGCGTCGCGACCACCGATCGCGCCGCGGTCGGCGCGATGCTCACCGCCGACGGGCTGATCGACCTCATCGTGCCGCGCGGCGGCAAGAGCCTCGTCGCCCGCGTGCAGGCCGAGGCGCGGGTGCCGGTGCTGGCGCATCTCGACGGGATCAATCACGTCTTCGTCCACGCCGCCGCCGATCGCGCGATGGCCGAGCGGATCGTGGTCGATGCGAAGATGCGGCGCACCGGGATCTGCGGGGCGATGGAAACCCTGTTGATCGATATCGCCTATCCCGATCCGGCGGCGCTGATCGCCGCGCTGGTAGCGACCGGCTGCGAGGTGCGCGGCGACGGCCGCGCGCGTGCGGTGGCGCCCGGGATCGCGGCGGCGGACGATGCCGATTGGGACACCGAATATCTCGACGCGATCGCCTCGGTCGCGCTGGTCGACGGGCTGGAGGGCGCGCTGGCGCATATCGCGCGGCACGCCTCGCACCATACCGACGCGATCGTCACCGCCGATGAAGGCGTGGCGCAGCGCTTCCTCGCGCAGGTCGATTCGGCGATCGTGCTGTGGAACGCCTCGACGCAATTCGCCGACGGCGGCGAATTCGGGCTGGGCGCGGAGATCGGCATCGCCACCGGGCGGCTCCACGCGCGCGGGCCGGTCGCGCTGGAGGGGCTGACGACGTACAAATGGCTCGGGCTGGGGACGGGGCAGGTGCGGGGGTGATCGGCGCAAGTTGACCCGCCGCCCGGACAATGCCGGGTGGGGCAGCCGTCCGCGGTTTCGCCGGGGCGATCGTCTTGGTCAGGCGAAAATGTCACCCAGCCGATCGGTGTCCGGTCCGTCCTTCCATTCGCGCAACTCGACGAACAGCGCCGTGAACATCGTTGTCGTCCAGGTCAGGACGATCGTGTTGAGCAGCGACATGACGATCTGTGCAGGTAGGGCGGCCGGTTGCGTTTCCGGTCGAAGCCCGGCGGTGAGGACGACGAATCCCCCGAGCAAATTGACGATCAGGGCGATCGCGACGGTCAGCAGGAGTATCCCCAATATCTTCCACCGCGCGCCATTGGTCAGCGCGGCGCTGCGCTTGAACGCACCAAATACGCCGGGTTCTTCTGCGACCATCGCGACCATCGCCATCGACCAGATCACCGCAAGAAAGATGCCCGGCACCAACAACAGCGTGAAGCCGATCCCGGTCGCTATCGCGTAGAGCAGGTAGACCGCCAGCATCGGCAGGCTGCGCATTCCGCCAGTGTATAGAATTTCGCCGAGGTCGGGCCGCCGTCCCTCGACATAGGCCAGCCCCGCCTGAATCACCGCCGCGACCGCGACGGCCCAGAAAAACAACTGGACCACCCAGCCCATCATCATCTTGAGAAAGAAACTGTCGGTCAGCGCGCCATAATAAGCGCCGGTTATTGCCTCGCTCAGGCTCGTTTCACTGAACAGCAGGCTGGGGATCATCGTCATCGCGAATGTCGTGCCGATGGTCAGCAATGGATGAGCACGGATTATCGCAAAAGCCCGTGCGAACGCCCTGCCCACCGACATTCTATGATGATCATCGCCAAGAGCATATGCGACCATCGTGCTTTCCTCCCCCGTTGTTATTCACTCAGATCTGCATCTGCCCTCAAACTGCAATCGCCCCGGGCGTCATTCGCTTCGGTAGTTCGCGGGATTTTCCAGGCCTTAGCATCGAGTGCGCGGTTCGCTAAGTAAATAGCATTGTGTTTTCGTATATCCGTAGAATGTGGGGATAGCTTTATCGAACAAGACGCGGGTGGCCGGATCGATAGGTGTCTAATCCGCGCCAGCCCTCGGCATCATCGCTCCGGCGCGCGCTTTTCCGCTCAGCGCCGATGCACGGCGCGCTCGGTTCTCGCCCTCCAGCACCTTGCGCTCCCCCCGCTTGCCCCAATGATATCCGTGCCTTATCCTCCCGTTATTACGTGGGAGAATGAAGAACGATCGTCACAAAGTCGCAAAGGAGGACAAGGGGATATGGTGCCAATACACAAGCGTTGTGCCGCCGAAGCATTCGGCACCTTCTGGCTGGTCTTGGGGGGATGCGGCAGCGCCGTGCTCTCCGCGGCTTTTCCGGGCGTCGGGATCGGGCTCCTCGGGGTCGCGCTCGCCTTCGGGCTGACCGTGCTGACGATGGCCTATTCGATCGGCCATATCTCCGGCTGCCACCTCAACCCCGCGGTCACCTTCGGGCTGTGGGCGGGCAAACGCTTTCCGGCGAAGGACATCATTCCCTATGTCGTCGCGCAGGTGGTCGGCGCGATCGTTGCGGCGGCGCTCCTGTGGTGCATCGCCAGCGGCAAGCCGGGGTTCGAACTCGCGCCCAACGGGCTGGCGGTCAATGGCTTCGGTTCGCAATCGCCGGGCGGCTACGGCCTCCATTCGGCGTTGATCATCGAGGTGGTGATGACCTTCGCCTTCCTCGCGATCATCATGGGATCGACCGATACCCGCGCGCCCTCCGGCTTCGCGCCGATCGCGATCGGGCTGGGGCTGACGCTGATCCACCTCATCAGCATCCCGGTGACCAACACCTCGGTCAATCCGGCGCGCAGCACCGGGCCGGCGCTGATGGTCGGAGGGCTCGCGCTCCAGCAGCTCTGGCTGTTCTGGGTCGCGCCGATCGTCGGCGGGATCCTCGCGGGCTTCGGCTATCGCGCGCTGGTCGGCGATCCGCCGTCGGCACCCCCGGTGGTCGGCGAACCGATCTGATGACACGAGGCCGGTCGCGGTGCGGAATCTGACCCGCACCGGTCTCCTTGGCGGGTCGTTCAACCCGGCGCATCGTGGTCACCGCGGGGTCAGCCTCGCGGCGATCCGCGCGCTGGGGCTGGACGACATGTGGTGGCTCGTATCGCCGGGCAACCCGCTCAAGCCCAAAGCAGGGATGGCCCCGCTGCCGCAACGGCTCGCCTCGGCGCGGGCGATGGCGCGCCGCGCGCCGATCCGCGCAAGCGATATCGAGACGCGGCTCGGCACGCGCTACACCGCCGATACGCTGGCGAAACTCGTCCAGCGCTATCCCAAACGACGCTTCATCTGGGTGATGGGGGCGGACAATCTCGTCCAGTTCCACCGCTGGCGCGACTGGCGGCGGATTGCGCGGACGGTTCCGATTGCGGTGATCGCGCGGCCGGGATATGATGGCCCGGCCCACGCGGCCCACGCGATGGGCTGGCTGCGGCGCTTCCAGAGGCCCGCATGTCAGGCGAGGAACTGGACCGAGTGGAGTGTGCCGGCGCTGGTGCTGTTGCGTTTCCGCCCCGATCCGACGTCCGCGACGCAGCTTCGTGCTGCCGACCCGTCCTGGCATCGCCGCTTCCGCGGCGCCCCCGCCAAACCTTTTGCCCAGGAGTAACCTTGCCCGCATCCGCCAACGCCTATCGATCGCCCGACGCCAACGGTGTCGCGGTGCTCCATAAGCTCGTGCTCGACAGCCTGGACGATGATCAGGCCGCCGATATGATCTCGATCCCGCTCGCCGGGAAATCGTCGATCGCCGATCATATGGTGATCGCGTCGGGGCGCTCGACGCGACAGGTCGCCTCGATGGCGTCCAAGCTCGCCGAGAAGATCAAGGCCGAAACCGGCCGCTCTCCCCGGATCGAGGGGCTGCCGACCGCCGATTGGGTGCTGATCGACGCCGGCGACGTGATCGTCCATCTGTTCCGCCCCGAGGTGCGCTCTTTCTACAATCTCGAGCGGATGTGGTCGTTCGGGGACGCGCCGCCGGCCGGGAACGCCTGAGCTGCTGCTGCATATCGTGGCGCGCGGCCGGATCGGCCGCTCGCCGGAGGCCGAGCTGGTCGATCGCTACATGAAGCGAATCGGCTGGCCGACGAAGATCACCGAACTGCCCGACACCGGTGGCCGCATCCCCGATGCGCCGCCGCAGACGCGCCGCGTGCTGCTCGACGAGCGTGGCGAGGTGATGGCGTCGCTCGCCTTCGCGCAATTGCTCGGGCGGTGGCGCGACGACGGGGTGCGCGAGGCGCGCTTCATGATCGGCGCGGCCGACGGGTTCGACGATGCCGCGCGCGGCGAGGCGGATCTGCTGATCTCGTTCGGGCGCGCGACCTGGCCGCATCTGCTCGCGCGGGCGATGCTGGCGGAGCAATTGTTCCGCGCTACCTCGATCCTTGCCAACCACCCCTATCATCGCGAAGGCTGAGGCGATGCGGAACGGGGAAGGATTGCACGCGGAGCATTGTACCCAAGATATGATCCACCCCGGCGCAGGCCCGGATCCAGCATCGGGTCGGTCGCAACTGGACCCTGGCCTGCGCCGGGGTGGAAAGGGATCGGCGCGTGATGCTTTGGAGGCTGGTACGCCTTCCCTTGTGCTCCCGCGAAGGCGGGGACCCAGTCTGGGGTCCCGCCTTCGCGGGAGCACAAGGGTATTTGCGGTAACAGCCACCGTGCTGGCCGGAACGCTGCTCGCCGCGTCGGCGCCGGCGCAGGATGCGCTGGCGATCGCACGGGCGCGGCTGGCGCAGGCCAAGGCCGCCGCCGCCGAGGCGACCCGCCGCGCCGCCGCCTTCGATCGCCAGGCCGCCGCCGAGCGCGACACCGCGGCGCGTTTCCACGTTCAGGAACAGGGAATGGCGGCGCGCATCACCCGGGCCGAGGCCGATCTGGCGGCGGCCGAGGCGCGCGTCGCGATCGTCGAACGGCTGCAGGAACAGCAGCGCGCGGAATTCGCGCGGAAGCGCGAGCCGGTCGCGCGGTTGCTCGCCGCGCTCGCTTCGCTTGCCGGGCGGCCGGCGGTGGTTGCGGTGGCGCAGCCGGGGTCGATCAGCGATATGGTGCATGTCCGCGCCGCGCTCGCGGCGACCACGCCGGTGATCGACGCGCGCGCGGCCGATGTCCGCGCGGCGCTGGCCGAATCGCGCCGGCTCGAGCGTGCCGCGGCGTCGGCGGCCAAGGGGCTGCGCGACGGGCGCGCCGATCTCGTCGTCCAGCGCCAGCGGCTCGCGGCGTTGCGCGCCAGCCACGATCAGGCCGCGATGCGGTTTGACCGCGATGCGCGCGCCGCCGCCGACCGCGCGATCGCGATGGGTGAGGAGGCGCGCGACCTGCTCGATCGGATGACCGCGATCGGCGACGATCGCCAGACGCTTGCTGCGCTGGAACGCTTGCCGGGGCCGCCGCGGGTCGACCGAACGCCCGGCGCGATCCCGGCGGCGTATCGCCTGCCGGTCGCGGGGCGGCTGGTGACCGGGCTGGGCGAGGTTTCCGACAATGGCGTGCGCGCGCGCGGGCTGACCTTCGCGGTCGCGTCGGGCGCGCCGGTGGTCGCGCCGGCGGCGGGGAAGGTGATCTTCGCGCGGGTTTTCCGCGATTACGGCGGCACGGTGATCATCGATCACGGTGCGGGGTGGAGCACGCTCGTCACCGGGCTCGGCGCGATCGCGGTGACGCGCGGGGAGGCGATCGCGGCGGGCCGCGCGCTCGGCACGGCGCCGACGCGCGAGGAGCCGCAGGTGACCGTCGAACTGCGCCGCCGCAGCCAGCCGGTCGATATCACCGCGCTGATCGGGTGAAGCGGGCGACGCCCTTCTTTTTCCTTTCCCTTCACCAGGGAGGGGAGAAGAAGGGGAGCGAAAGGTCGCTCATCCCCCATTCAGTCGCGCTGGCGCTTTGCTCGCCCGGCGATATGGGGCTAGGGTGAAAACGCCCCCTCTCGTCAGGACGCCCAGATGAAGTTCAAGCTGTTTCAGGCCACCGCTCTTGTCGCGACGATCGCGCTGGTCCCGGTCGCGACCGGGGCGATGGCGGCGGTCGATACCGACACCTACAAGCAGATGGACAAGTTCCTCGACGTCTATAACCGCGTGAAGGCGGATTATGTCGACAAGGTCACCGACGAGCAGCTGATCCGCGGCGCGATCGACGGGATGCTGTCCGCGCTCGATCCGCATTCGAGCTATGTCGACGGGCGCGATTTCGACAATCTGCGCATCCAGACCGAGGGCAATTATGGCGGGCTCGGCCTCTCGGTCACGATGGAGGACGGCGCGGTCAAGGTGATCGCTCCGCAGGAGGATACGCCGGCGGCCAAGGCGGGGCTCAAGCCGGGCGACTATATCACGCATATCGACGGCAAATTGCTCTACGGCAGCACGCTCGACGAGGCGGTGGCGCAGATGCGCGGCAAGCCGGGCACCAAGATCGCGCTGACCATCGTCCGCCCCGGCCGCGACAAGCCGATCGACGTGACGCTGACCCGCGAGGTGATCGTCCAGCGTCCGGTGAAATGGCAGATCAAGGGCGATGTCGGCTATATCGACATCAATACCTTCTCCGAGACGACCGGCGCCGACACGCGCGCCGCGCTGCTCGCGATCGACAAGGCGCTGGGGCACCGCCCGCTGGGCTATGTCATCGATCTGCGCTCGAACGGCGGCGGGCTGCTGACGCAGGCGATCGACGTGTCCGACGCCTTCCTCGATCACGGCGAAATCGTCTCGCAGCGCGGGCGCGATCCGCGCGAGAACCAGCGCTATTTCGCCAAGCCGGGTGACGACGCGCACGGGCTGCCGGTGATCATCCTGACCGATTCGGGCACCGCCAGCGCGAGCGAGATCGTCGCCGGCGCATTGCAGGATCATCACCGCGCGCTGGTGATGGGCGAGCGGACCTTCGGCAAGGGATCGGTGCAGACGTTGCTCCCGCTCGGCCCGACCACCGCGCTGCGGCTCACCACCGCGCGTTATTACACCCCCTCGGGGCGCTCGGTGCAGGAGGGCGGGATCGAGCCCGATATCGCCGTGCCGCAGCTGTCCGACCCCGATTACAAGGCGCGCCCGGTGTTTCGCGAGGCCGATCTGCGCCGGCACCTGATCAATGAGGTCAAGACCGACAACAAGGTGCTCGAGGAAGACACCAAGGAGGATCCGCGCTTCTCGATGACGGTGGATCAGCTCAAGAAGGAAAAGATCACCGACTTCCAGCTGTGGTACGCGCTCAAGGCGATCGCCCGGCTCGGCGGCCCGACGCAGGTGGCGGCCGTCACCGCGGCGGTGCAGAAGGACTGGAAAGACCCGAAGGACATTGCCGCCAAGTGACCCGCCAGATGAGCTATTCGCAGATGACCCCGTCGCAGACCAAGGCCCGCGCGCTCGCGCTGCTGCTGCCCGCCGCCTTGCTCGCCGGCGCCTGGGGATCGCAGCTGATCGGCGGGCTCGTGCCGTGCGAGATGTGCCATTGGCAGCGCTGGCCGCATTATGCCGCGGTGGTTGCCGCCGCGCTGGCGCTCGTCGTGCCGGGGCGCGCGGTGCGGCTGACGCTGATCGCGGGTGCGGCCGCGTTGATCGCGGTCTCGGGGCTGATCGGCATCTTCCACGCCGGGGTCGAATATCATTGGTGGCAGGGGATCACTGCCTGCTCGACCAGCGTGAGCGGCGCCGGGATCAGCACCGACGAGATGCTGCGCCGGATCCTCGCCGCGCCGGTGGTGCGATGCGACGCGGCGCAGTGGAAGATGTTCGGCATCTCGCTCGCGGGCTATAATGCGATCTTCTCATTGGGCGGCGCGGCGGTGATCGCGTGGCTCATCAGGAGGCGCGCGTGAGCTGGAAGCCGGGAGATCGTCGCCGCACGACCGCATCGATGATCCGCGTCGATCAGGCGGGCGAATATGGCGCGACGCGGATTTATGCCGGGCAGCTCGCGATCATGGGGCATCGTTCGCCCGCCGCGCGCAAGATCAGCGGGATGGCGCTGCAGGAAGAGCGGCATCGCGCCTTTTTCGATCGGCTGATCGTCGAGCGCGGGGTGCGGCCGACCTTGCTCCAGCCGTTCTGGAACGTCGCGGGCTTCGCGCTCGGCGCGGTGACCGCGGCGATCGGGCCGGAGGCGGCGATGGCCTGCACCGCCGCGGTCGAGACCGAGATCGACAAACATTATGAGGAGCAGCTCGGGGTTCTGGGGGACGACGATCCCGAGCTTTCCGATGCAGTCCGCACCTTCCGGGCCGAGGAGGTCGAGCATCGCGAGACCGCGCTCGCCAGCGGGGCGGAGGACGCGCCGGCCTATCCATTGTTGTCCGCCGCGATCCGGTTGGGGTGCCGCTTCGCGATCGCGACCGCCAAGCGTATCTGACGGGAGAAAAAGATGTTGCCCCGCACGATGATCATCGCCGCCCTGCTGCTGACCCCGGCCGCGCTTTCCGCGCAACAGGCCGAGACCGGCGCGGCCAAGCCGGCGCCGCCGCCGCTGATCATCCCGCCGCCCTCGTCGCGCGAGGTCGCGCTGCCCGGCGCGCCGCGCGTCAGCCCGCAGACCGTTCAGTCCGATGTGTCGCATGCGGCGCCGGTCAACGGCGTCATCACGCTCTACGGCAACCAGCGCTGCCCGACCAACAAGGACGGCGCCGAGGTCGCGGTGTGCGTCCGGCGCTCGGCCGAGGAGCAATTCCGCATCCCGAAGGAATTGCGCAATTTCGAGGTGACCCCCGAGAACGCCGCCTGGGCGGCGCGCATCAAGGGGCAGGACGATCTCAGCGGCACCGGGGTGGGTAGCTGCTCGACGGTCGGCCCGGGCGGCGCGACTGGCTGTTTCGTCCAGAACGCCAATCGCGCCAGGGCGGAATCGCGCGCGCGCGCCAAGGAAGCCAATCCGGATCTGTCGAACTAAGGACCGGCTCCCTGACCAACTGCACACCGTCACCCCTGCCTTGAGCCGGGGTCCATTGTGCCGCACGCTCTATCGTCAGAACCTCTTGCCCCGCGCTTGCCTCCGATGGACCCCGGCTAAAGGCCGGGGTGACAGGTGTGATGAGGCGCTGGCCCGCGCCCCCGTTTCCCGCTAACCTCGGCCCTGTCGCGTGACTGGCGCAGTCGTGGAGCACCACGAGGGAGCGCGATGCCTTCTCCCGCCGCGCGCCTGGGCGATCTTCGCAGGACGAGAGGAGCCGAGACCCGATGCGCATCGCCTTTCTGCTATTCCCCAACGTTACCCAGCTTGATCTCACCGGCCCGGCGCAGGTCCTGTCGCGGATGGGGGAGGGGACGCATGTCGATCTCGTCGCCGCGACGCTGGAGGCTGTGCCGACCGATGCGGGTTTCGCGATCCTCCCCACCGCGACCTTCGACGAGGTGCCCACGGCGGATATCCTGTGCGTTCCTGGCGGGTTCGGGATCAACGGCGCGATCGCCGACGATGCCACGATCGATTGGGTGCGCCATGTCGGCACGCACGCGCAATGGGTGACGAGCGTCTGCACCGGCTCGCTGGTGCTCGGCGCGGCGGGGTTGCTCGAGGGCTATCGTGCCGCCTGCCATTGGGGGCAGCGCCATATGCTGCCGCTGTTCGGCGCGACCGCAGTGACGGAGCGCGTGGTGGTCGATCGCAACCGCGTCACCGGAGGCGGGGTGACCGCCGGGATCGACTTCGCTTTTCGGCTAATGGCGCTGATCCGCGGCGAAGCACACGCGCGGATGGTGCAGCTCGCGCTCGAATATGATCCCGACCCGCCGTTCGATTCGGGCTCGCCCGAACATGCCGATGCGGCATTGGTCGCGGCCTATCAGCGCCGCGTCGAGCGGCTGGCGCCGGGGCGCGACGAGGAATTGCGCCGGCTCGCCGCGCGGCGCGGTTATTCCTGAGGGTTCTTCTTCAACCCGCGCAGCCGATGCCACAGATAGAGCCCGCCGGCGATCACGATCACCGCGCCGATCGCGAGATCGGCCTGATGGAAGAACGCCTTGAGCCGCGGGTCGCTGTTCCACGCGGTGCCGAGCTTCATCCCGATCCAGGCGAGCGCGAGGCAGAACGGCCATGAGCCGACGAACGTATAGATGTGAAACGGGATCAGCGGCATCCGCGCGACCCCGGCGGGGAAGGCGATGAAGGTGCGGATGATCGGCAGCATCCGCCCGACGAGGATCGCGATCGGCCCCCAGCGGTTGAAGAAGCGATCGGCCATGTCGAGCTCACCCGGCCCGATCAGCAGATAGCGACCCCAGCGCTCGACCAGCGGGCGCCCGCCGCGCTTGCCCGCCTCATAAGCGACGATCGAGCCGAGGTTGCACCCGATCGCGCCGGCGGTCGCGGCGAGATACAGATCGAACCGCCCGGTCGAGACGAGATAGCCCGCGAAGGGCATGATGATCTCCGACGGCAGCGGGATGCAGGCGCTTTCGATCGCCATGAGCAGCGCAATGCCGCCATAGCCCCCCGCCGAAATGACGGTGACGGCGAAGGTCGCGAGCGCGGCGAGTATCTTCTCGATCATAGCGGCCGCGCATGCGCGAGGCGGGTGCGCGGGTCAACCTGCGCCGATCGCCATGCAACGATCTGTTACATGGTTCATGCGCATTAAACATAATGATGCTACGTCGCGGTCATGGGGGCGATTCGCAAAGCCTTGCGATGGGCGGCATTTTCTCTCGGCGTCACCCTGGTGCCGATGTATTTGCTGTCGCGCTGGACCGGTCTGGAGGTCCCGGCGGTCTATTGGGCCTTTGCGACCTGCTGTTCGGGCGGCGTCTCGTTTCTCGTTTCGCTGCGGCTTGCCTGGCAGGGCGAGCAATTGCGCCGGCTCAATGCCGAGCTCGAGGCGGTGCATGTCCAGCTCAAGCATGCCGCCGAAACCGATCCGCTGACCGGGGTGCTCAACCGCACCGCCTTTCTCGAACGGCTCGAACCGCAGCACCGCAGCGTCGGTGGCTGGATATTGGTGCTCGACGTCGATCACTTCAAATCGATCAACGATCGTTACGGGCATGAGGTCGGCGATCGCGCCTTGTGCAAAGTGGCGGGGGTGCTGCGCCGCTCGGCGCGTACCGGCGACCTGATCGGGCGATTGGGCGGCGAGGAATTCGGCATCTACCTCCCCGGGGTGGGACGCGGGATCGCGATGCAGGTCGCCGAGCGGATGCGATCCGACATGGAAACCGCCTCGCTGAGCGATCCGGTCGCGCCGGGGATGACGATCACCGTCAGCATCGGGCTGGCCGCGGCCGATCGCGACGTCGCGATCGCCGAAAGCCTGCGCCGCGCGGATTTTGCGATGTATGGGGCGAAGCGCGACGGGCGGAACAGGGTGCGGGTGACGGTTTAGGAACTACCCCGGGCCGCCTTCCTTTTGCTCCCCTCCCTGGTGAAGGGAGGGGAGAAGAAGGGGAAGGTAGAGGCTATTCCGCCGCCAGCAATGTCTCCGCCCCCTGCAGGTCGACCGAGACCAGCCGGCTGACCCCGCGCTCGATCATCGTCACCCCGAACAGGCGGTGCATCCGGCTCATCGTCACCGCATTGTGGGTGACGATCAGATAGCGCGTCTGCGTCTCGCGGGTCATGCGGTCGAGCAGGTCGCAGAAGCGCTCGATATTGGCGTCGTCGAGCGGGGCGTCGACCTCGTCGAGCACGCAGATCGGCGCCGGATTGGTGAGGAACAGCCCGAAGATCAGCGCAACGGCGGTCAGCGCCTGCTCGCCGCCCGACAGCAGGGTGAGCGACTGGAGGCGCTTGCCCGGCGGCTGCGCCATGATCTCCAGCCCGGCTTCGAGCGGATCATCCGAATCGACCAGTTCGAGATGCGCCTGCCCGCCGTTGAACAACGTGGTGAACAGCCGCTGGAAATGCCCGTTGACCGCCGCGAACGCGGCGAGCAGCCGCTGCCGCCCCTCGCGGTTGAGCGTGCCGATCGACCCGCGCAGCTGGTTGACCGCCAGCCCCAGTTCCTCGCGCTCGGCGGCATTGCCGACCGCGCCCGCTTCGAGCTCGGCGAGTTCCTGTTCGGCGACGAGATTGACCGGGCCGAGCCGTTCGCGATCGAGCGTCAATTTGTCGTGCGCCGCGCTTTCCTCCTGCGGCGCACGCACCGTCGCGCTGTCGAATCCGGCCTTGGTCGGCAGCACGGGCGCGGGGCATTCGAAGCGTTCGCCCGAAAGCTGGCCCAGCTCCACCCGGCGCTGCTCCTGATTTTCCGCGCGCGCCAGCGCCCCGGCGCGCGCCTCGCGGGTCGCGGCGAGCGCTTCGCCAGCGATACGCGCCGCCTCCTCGCAGCGGCGCAGCGCGGCCTCGGCTTCGCGCTCGGTCGCGGCGAGCGCGTCAGCGGCGCTGCGTTCGCTGTCGTGCCGGGCGGCGAGAGCGGCGATATCGGCTTCCAGCGCGGCGGGACGACCGGCGAGCGCTTCGCGGTCGCGGGCGATCTCGCTTTCGCGCTTCGCCATGTCGGCGATGCGGCGTGCGGCATCGCCGGCACGGCTTTTCCAGCTCTTGGTCTCGGCCTGCGACGCGGCCAGCCGTTCGCGCGCGGCGGCGCCGGCACGCTCGCGGCTCGCGCGGTCCGCACGCGCTTGCACTACCGCGGCGCGGCGCGCCTCGGCCTCGCGCTGGAGCGTGGCGACTTCGCCCGCGGTGGCGCTGGTATCGGGCAGAGCGACAATCGCCGCCTCGGCGGTCGCGACTTCGGTGGCGGCGGCGTCACGTTCGGTTGCGGTGTGCGTGGCGCGCGCGGTGAGATCGGTGCGCTGCCCGGCGAGGCGCTCGATCTGGGTCACCGCGCGGTCGATATTCTGGCGTGCTTCGCGCGCGGCTGCTTCCGCACGGGTGAGGGCGGTGCGCGCGGTGCCGGCGGCGGTGCGCGCGGCGGCGATCCGCGTCTCGATTTCGGCAAGCGCGTTGTCGGCGGCTTCCACCCCAGCGCGCGCATCGGGCAGCGCGGCCTCGATCGCGGCGAGCCGGTTGAGCCGTTCGAGCCGCTCCGCCGCCGCCGCGCCGCCGCTCTTCGCAACGAAGCCGTCCCAGCGGCGGAGTTGGCCGGTTCGCGTCACCAGTCGCTGCCCGACCGCGAGGGGGCGCCCGTCGTCCTCGGGGACGACGACGACCTGCGCCAGCCGCCGCGCAAGCTGCACCGGCGCGGTGACATGGAGCGCCAAGGCTACCCCCTCCGTTCGCCCCGAGCTTGTCGAAGGGCTGTCTTTCTTGGCGGAAGAAGGCAGCGCTTCGACAGGCTCAGCACGAACGGAGGAGAGCGCGGGGTCGTCTGGCAAGATATCCGCGCCAGCCCAATGCGCCTCCGCGCCGGCATCCAGCCCGATCTCCAGATCGTCGCCCAGCGCCGCCGCCAGCGCGCGCTCGTAACCCGGCGCGGCGCGGACATGATCGAGCAACCGATCGCGTCCCGAGCGCTGCGTTGCGCGCGCCAGCGTCGCGGCCTCGCTCTCCAGCGCGGCAAGCTCGGCGCGCGCGGCGGCGCGGCGGCCCTGCGCCTCGTCGCGGGCGGCGAGCGCGGCCTTTTCGTCACTCTCGGCGCGCGCGAGATCGCCGCGCGCCTGCTCGGCCTCGGCCTCCGACGCCGCGAGCGTCTGTTCCGCGCCGCTCCGTGTCGCTTCCAGCGGCGCCGCATCGGGGAGCGCGGCGAGCGCATCGGCGGCGTTGCGCGCCTCGCGCTCGGCGCGATCCGCGCGCGTCCGGGCGGCAGCGAGCGCGGCGTGCGCGACGCGCGCCTCGGCCGCCTCGCTCGCCTGCCGCGCGAGCGCCTGCGCCAGCGCCACCTCGGCGTCGCGCGCGAGCCGTTCGGCCTCGCCCTGCGCCTGACCGAGCGCGGGCAGTTCGGCGGCGACCGCGGCGATCTCCGCCTCCAGCGCCTTGCCCTCGTCGGCGAGCCGGGTCAGCGCCTCGGCGGCGTCATTGGCGAGCTGCCCCTCGCGGTCGCGGTCGGCGACGATCCGCTCTGCCGCTTCGGCCAGTTCGGCGAGCCGGCGTTCGACCCCGGCCTTCTCGGTGTTGAGCGTCGCGAGCTTGTGCGCCGCCTCGGTCGCGCGATCACGCGCGGTGAGTGCCGCGGCGCGTGCCTCGGCCAGCGCCTCGGTCGCCTGCGTCTGATAGGCGCCCGCCGCACGCTGCGCCTCGGCGGCGGCGTTGACGCGGGTTTCGGCCGCCGCGGCCTCGGCCTTGGCCGCATCCGCCGCCTCGGCGGCCTCGCGCCAGCGGCTGAAGATCAATCGCGCTTCGGCGACGCGGATCTGCGTGGAAAGCGCGCGATAGCGCTCGGCCTGGCGTGCCTGTCGGCGCAGCGCGGCAGCGCGCGCCTCTTGATCGGCGATCACTTCGTCGAGCCGTTCGAGATTGGCCTCGGTCGCGCGCAATTTCTGCTCGGCGTCTTTGCGGCGGACGTGCAAGCCCGCGATCCCGGCGGCTTCCTCCAGCATCGCGCGGCGCTCGGCCGGCTTGGCGGCGATCACCGCGCTGATCCGCCCCTGGCTGACGAGGGCGGGCGAATGCGCGCCGGTCGCCGCATCGGCGAACAGCAAGGCGACATCCTTGGCGCGCACGTCGCGCCCGTCGATGCGATAGGCGGAGCCGGCGCCGCGCTCGATGCGGCGAACGACCTCCTTCTCCTCGCCGTCAAGCTCGGCGAGGATCGAGACTTCGGCGAAATCGCGCGCCGGCCGCGTCGCGGTGCCGGCGAAGATCACGTCTTCCATCCCCGCGCCGCGCATCGATTTGGGCGAGTTCTCGCCCATCGTCCAGCGCAGCGCTTCGAGCAAATTGGATTTGCCGCAGCCGTTGGGGCCGACCACCCCGGTCAGCCCCGGCTCGATGCGCAGATCGGCCGCGTCGACGAAGCTCTTGAAGCCCGACAGCCTCAGTCGCTTGATCTGCATCGCGCGCGGCCCCCTTCGCGCTCGTCAGGCGCCGGCGTTCTTGAGCGCGGCCTCGATCTGCGGCCAGGTGACCGAACCGTCGAGCTGCTTGCCGTTGAGGAAGAAAGTCGGGGTGCCGGTGACGTTCTTCTCCTGCATCGCGGTTTCGGTGATCTTGCCGATCGCCTCCAGCTTCTTGGCGTCGGCGAGGCAGGCGCGCGCCTGCTGCTCGGTCACGCCGCGCTGCTTCACGAAATCGATATAGCCGAGATACTCGACCCAGGCGGTCGCCTGCTGCGCCGGGCTCATCGACTGGAGCTTCTGCTGGAAGTCGGCCGGCACCTTTTCAAGTTTTTCGAGGAAGGCGGGCTGCTCGACATACATTTGTTCGAGCAGCGGGAAGAACGGCGCCTCGCCGACGCATTCCCCCAAGGCAGCAACGCCAAGATCGGGCGCGTGGACGAGGAAGTCGCGGAATTCATACGAGACCTTGCCGGACTTCACATATTTTTCCTCGAGCGGCTTCATCCCGGTCTGGCCGAAGGCGCCGCAGGTCGGGCAGGTGCGCGAGCCGTATTCGACCAATTTGATCGCGGCATTGGGGTTGCCCATCACATAGCCGCCGTCGGCGGTCTTGGAGACGACCTGGGTCCAGTCCTGGCCCGCCGGCGGGGCGACCGCGGCGACCGGCGCGGCGGGGGCGGAGGAATTGCCGTTGCCGCCGCAGGCGGAAAGCAGCGCCAGCGCGGCGACGGAAACGGCGAAACGAACGGTCATTGAGTAATCCCTCCAGATAACAATTACTTCGCCCCGGCGGCGCGGAGCATCGGTTCGAGCTTGGCCCAGTCGATACCCTGGACCAATTTGCCGTTGATCTCGAACGCCGGGGTACCGGCGATCTTGTCGCTGATCGCATTGGCACGCTCGACCACCGCCTCGGCGACCTTGGGATCGGCGAGGCATTGGTCGATCGCCGCCTGCGTCATCCCGGCATTGCGCGCGATCGCATCGAGCCCGGCGCCCTGCGCCATCGCGCGATATTGCGCGGCGGCGGCGTACATCCCGAGCCGCTGGCCGTTGCTGCTGTCGAAATCCTGCGCGCGCTGCAGCCATTGCTCCTGCCCGGCGAAGAGCGCGTCGTGGAGCCTGGGGAAGATCGCCGGCCCGGAGCAGCGCGCCAGCATCGCTGCGACCAGATCGTAGCGATCGTGGACCGCGCTGCGCACTTCGAGGCTGAGCGAGCCCGAGGCGATCATCTTGCCCTTGAGCACCGCCGCCGACTCGCGCGCGAAATGGCCGCAATGCGGGCAGGTGTAGCTGGCATATTCGACCAATTTCACCCGCGCGGCGGGGTTGCCGATGACATAGCTGCCCTTAGGCGCGGTCGCGGCGACGCTGACCCAGGCGCGCGGCGCGGCGACCAGCGGGGCGGCGGCGAGTAGGGCGAGGAGCGGGAACAGGCGTTTCTTGATCATCGGACGGTCGGCAGCCTCGGGGTTACGACGCCGGCGGCAAGCGCCTCCAGCACCGCCTTGAGTTCGGGATCGCCGATCGTGCGCAGGCTCTGGCCCAGCTCGGCGGGGACGGGTTGCGGCTCGGGGCGCGGGCGCGGCACCGCGCGCGGCGCGACGTCGCCCTGGCGGATCGATACTCGTGCGACCGCGGTGTAGCCGAAGAAGCGGTTCACCCGCTCGATGATCTCCGGGGTGATATGGCTCAGCATCGCGGCATGCGCGCCCCGCACGGTGAGCGTCAGCACCCCGTCCTGCTTCTTGCCCTGCGGGAAGCGGATCGATTCGGGGCAGGAGGCGCGCGCCAGTTTCTCGCCGACGATCTCCGGCCAGCGCGTGACGATCGACGATTGGACGAAGCCGAATTTGCGGAATGCGGCCGCGCCGACCGCCGGCAAAAGCTCGGCGACCTGACGGGCGCGATTCTGCCGCACGGGCTCTGGCTGGGGGGCGCGAGGGCGCTTGCTCATTCGCCGCCTCATGCCATAGCCGGGGCGTGGACGCCAAGCATTCGATCGCAGCCGATTTGCTCAATTGGTATGACGCGCACCGCCGCGATCTGCCGTGGCGCGCGCCGCCGGGCGCGCAGGCCGATCCGTATCGCGTCTGGCTCTCAGAGGTGATGCTCCAGCAGACCACCGTCGCGACCGTCACCCCGCGCTTCACCGCATGGGTCGCACGCTGGCCCGATATCGCCAGCCTCGCCGCCGCCGACGAGGCGGAGGTGATGGCCGCCTGGGCCGGGCTCGGTTACTACGCCCGCGCCCGCAATCTGGTGAAGGCGGCCAAGGTCGTCGCCGCCGAGCACGGCGGCCGCTTGCCCGATAACGAGGCGGCGTTGCGCGCGCTCCCCGGGCTCGGCGATTATACTGCCGCTGCGGTCGCCGCGATCGCCTTCGGGCGGCGCGCGGTGGTGATCGACGGCAATGTCGAGCGCGTCGTCGCGCGGTTGTTCGCCGCTGCCGGCAAGCCGGCGGTCCGCGCCGCGGCGGAAGCGATCACCCCCGATCGGCGCGCCGGCGATTTCGCCCAGGCGATGATGGACCTCGGCGCGACGATCTGTACCCCGCGCAGCCCGCGCTGCATGCTCTGTCCGCTCGCCGCTGCCTGTGTCGCGCGCGCCACAGGGGCGCAGGAAAGCTTCCCGGTGAAGCCCGCGAAGAAGCCGCGCCCGCAACGCTTTGGAACGATCTTCTGGCTCCAACGCGGCGACGAGGTGCTGCTCGTCCGCCGCCCCGCGCGCGGGCTGCTCGGCGGGATGCGCGCGCTGCCGACCGGGCCGTGGGGCGAAACCCGACCCGCGCTGGCGGATGCCCCGGCGGATGCCGACTGGCGATTGCGCAATGCGACGGTGACGCACGTCTTTACCCATTTTGCGCTCGAACTCGCGCTTGCCGTCGCCCGCTGGGACGCGCAGACAATTCCGGTGGCTGGAGAATGGTGGCCGGTGCGCGAGATCGATTCGGCGGGCCTGCCGACCGTCTTCGCCAAGGCTGCCGCGGCAATAAGAGGGGAATGATGCGCGCAATTCATCTGATCGGGGCGAGCGTGGCGCTGGCGGCGGTCGCCGCCGGGGCGAGCCTCGCGCGGCAGGCGCAACCGGCACCGGCCAACCCCGCGCAGCCCACCGTCGCGGCACGCGCCAACAGCCTGCTGCCCAACATGCAGGCGCTGTTCGACGGCTATGTCGCCGACGGCAAGATGCCGGGGGTCACCGGCGCCTTCGGGTTCGGCGACCGGCCGACGCTGTTCGTCTCCGCCGGGCGGATCAGCGACGATCCGGGCGCGGCGCCGGCGGGGCCGGACAGCCTGTGGCGGGTCTATTCGATGACCAAGCCGATCACCGGGATGGCGGCGATGATCCTGGTCGAGGAAGGCAAGATCAGGCTCGACGATCCGCTGAGCAAATATTTCCCCGCCTTCGCCAACATGCGCGTGCTGACCAGCCCCGATACCTCGCTGGACAGCGTGCCGGCGAAGAATCAGATCACGATCCGCGAATTGCTGACCCACACCGCCGGGCTCAGCTACAACATCATCGCCAAGGGGCCGCTGCTCAAGGAATACGAGCGGCTCGGCATCCTGCCCGGCGCGGTCAATGCGCAGATGGAGGCGCAGGCGCGCAAGGCGCGGCCGGCGACGCTCGCCGAATTCGCCGATCGCGTCGCACAGGCGCCGTTGATCGCCGAGCCGGGGACCAAGTGGAGCTATTCGATCGGGCTCGACGTGATGGGGGCAGTGATCGAGAAGGCGAGCGGGATGCCGTTCGACCGCTTCGTCCAGACAAGATTGCTCGATCCGCTCAAGATGAATTCGACCTATTGGACCGTCCCGGCGAGCGCGGCGGGGCGGTTGTCGACCAATTACATCTTCGTCGGCGACAAGCGCACCCCGATCGATACGGGCGCGGCATCGGCGTGGCTCTCGCCGCCCAGCTTCCCTTATGGCGGCGCCGGGCTGGTCTCCTCGGCACGCGATTACGACCGTTTCCTCCACATGTTGCAGGACGGCGGCACGCTCGACGGGGTGCAGGTGATGAAGCCCGAAACCGCGGCGCTCGCCATGTCCAACCTGATGCCCCCCGGCGTCGTGTTCGGCGGGATCGGCGGCGGCACCGGGGGCAATATGTCGGCGAAGATGGGGTTCGGCGCGGGCGGCTCGGTCTATCTCGAGGACGGGCCGGGCGGTTTGCCGTCGAAGGGGACTTACGGCTGGGGCGGGGCCGCGGGAACGGTCGCCTGGGTCGATCCGGTGAAGAAGGTACGCGGGACGGTGATGGTGCAATATTTTCCGGCCGAGAAATGGCCGCTGCGCGCCGAGGTGGTCGGCGCGCTGACCAAGGATGTCGCGAGGTTCCGCCGATGAACGTTCCGGGCTTCACCGGCGGGATGCTCGACCGCGCCGATCGGTTGCGCCACGACGAGGAAGCGCTCGCCGCCGCGATCGGCAATTGGCAGGCGCGGCTGCTCAAGCTCCACGCCTGGGAGCCCGAGGTGACCGACGATGGCCGGCTCGGCTGGACGATGCTGAGCGAGGCGTCGGAGGAGGCCGAATTCATCCTGCTCGGGCTCGACGAGGGCCGACCGCGCTTCGCCGCGTTCGAGCCCGCGGTGGGCGCGGCGCCCGCCGCGTTTCGCTCGCCGACTTTGCTCGCCGCGCTCGACCAGCTTCAGATGGGGGAGGCCGCGACCTTCGCCGCGGCGCGATCGGTGCTCGACTGGCACGCACGGCATCGCTTCTGCGCCAATTGCGGCACCCCGACCACGATGTTCCGCGCCGGCTGGGCGCGTCGCTGCGGCAATTGCGGGGCGGAGCATTTCCCGCGGGTCGACCCGGTGGTGATCATGATCGCCGAGCATGACGGCCGCGCGCTGCTCGGGCGCCAGCCGAGCTGGCCCGCTGGGCGCTATTCGGCGCTCGCCGGGTTCGTCGAGCCGGGCGAATCGATCGAGGAAGCGGTGCGGCGCGAGATCGCCGAGGAAGCGGGGGTGCGTGTCGGCGCGGTGCGCTATGTCGCGAGCCAACCGTGGCCGTTCCCGTCGCAGCTGATGATCGCCTGCGTCGGGATCGCCGAGGGCGATGCGCTGACGATCGATACCAACGAGCTGGAAACCGCGGGCTGGTTCACCCGCGACGAGGTGCGCGACGTGCTGGCGGGGAAAGAGGGCCCGTTCCTCGCCCCGCCGCCCTATGCGATCGCGCATACCTTGCTGACCGAATGGGCGCGGGGGTAGGGCTTTTCCACACCGTCACCTTATTCTGCTCCCCTCCCTCGTGAAGGGAGCATCTGTGATGTTGATCAAGCGGGTCGAGGTATCCATGGCCGGTTTTGAGCGACGAGAGAGTTAGCGAGGACGAGGAGTTTTCGCATGACGGCGGTGATGGCGACTTTGGGTGGTTTTCC
>Ga0209930_1000832_pt1 | contig 59870 bp, 57 predicted proteins | sample ThiBiot_500_biof_2_FD_183948 | JGI IMG/M metagenome (GOLD analysis project Ga0209930, IMG submission 183948) | Wastewater bioreactor microbial communities from Cape Town, South Africa - Thiocy_cont_500_biof (SPAdes) | ecosystem: Engineered > Bioreactor > Thiocyanate-remediating >...
TTCGCCGCGGCAGGCGGATAGCGGCCTGCCGATGGTGGTGATGAAGAATTCCTTGCCGCGAAAGCGGTCGCGCCGGATAGGATCGAGGTCACAGTCTGAGGAGGCCCGGCCCGTGCGGACGCCCATCATTCCCGTCGCGGTGCTGCTCGGTTTCAATGGCGGCTTCGTCGATACCGCCGGCTTCCTCGGCCTGCAGGGCCTGTTCACCTCGCATGTGACCGGCAATTTCGTGACGCTCGCCGCCTCGCTGGTGCTGGGACTCACGGGCGCGATCACCAAGCTCCTGGCGATTCCGGTCTTCATCACGGTCGTCGCTCTGGCGCGGCTGATCGGCAACCGCCTCGCCGACAGCGGCCGGCCACCGGTGCCGCGGTTGCTGATCGGCCAGACGCTGCTGCTCTTCGTCTTCTTCGTCCTCGCGACGGTGCTCGGCCCCTTCCCGGACGGCGACACCCTACCGGCCGTCATCACCGGCATCGTCGGCGTCATGGCCATGTCGATCCAGAACGCCGTGCAGCGGATCCATCTCGCCAGCGAGCCGCCGACGACCATCCTGACCGGGACGACGACGCAGTTCGCCATCGATCTCGCCGACCGCCTGTCCGGCCGTGCGAGCCTCGCCGGCGAGGCGGCGCGCAAGCGCTTTCACGCGCTGCTCAGGGCGATTCTCTCCTTCGGTGCCGGCTCGATGGCGGCCGCCGCGAGCTATCATTTCGTCGGGCTCCGCTGCCTCGCCGTCGCCGTCGCGGTCACGGCCTTCATCGCGCTCTTGAAGGCGCATGAGCCGCCGCAGGAGACCGGCATGCTGATGTGAGGCGGTGATTTTTCTTGCGCCGCCGCGGCCGAGCCGTCATCTGATGCGCCTCCATGAAACGACCGCAGCACCGTCCCCGCCGATGACCGATGCCCCGCTCCGCCTCGACCAGGCGCTGGTGGCGCGCGGCCTGGCGCCGACCCGGGCGCGGGCGCGCGACGCCATCTTGCGCGGCCATGTCACTGTCGACGGCGAGCCGGCCACCAAGCCCGCGCTCGCGGTCGGCCCGGGGGCGATGCTCGCTCTCGACGATCCGGCCGCCCGCTATGTCTCGCGCGCGGCGCTGAAGCTGGGCGCGGGGCTCGACCATTTCGGCTATGGCGCGGAGGGGCGCGTGGCGCTCGATCTCGGCGCCTCGACCGGCGGCTTCACCGAGGTCTTGCTGGAGCGCGGCGCGCGGCGCGTCCACGCGATCGATGTCGGACACGGCCAGCTCGATCCGCGCCTTGCGAGCGACCCGCGCGTCCTCGCCCGCGAGGGATTGAACGCGCGCGATCTCGCGGCCGAGGATCTCGGCGAGGCGCCGGAGGCCGTCGTTTCGGACATGTCCTTCATCTCGCTGCGGCTGGCGCTGCCACCGGCGCTCGCTCTCGCCGCGTCCGGCGCCTGGGGCATCTTTCTCGTGAAGCCGCAATTCGAGGTCGGACGGGCCGGCATCGGCAAGGGCGGCATCGTCCGCGATCCGGCCGAGGGCCATGCCGCGGCGCTCGCGATCGCCGATTGGCTCGGGCGCGAGCAGGGCTGGAAGGTCGACGGCCTCGTCGCGTCGCCCATCGCCGGCGGCGACGGCAATCACGAATATCTCCTCGGCGCCCGCAAGGAGCCCGCATGATGACCGAACGCCTCACCATCACTTCGCTCGGCCATGAGGGCGACGGCGTCGCCGACCATGCCGGCGCCAAGGTCTTCGTACCCTTCGCGCTGCCTGGCGAGGTCGTCGAGGCCGAGGTCTCTGGCGAGCGCGGCCGTCTCGTGGAGATTGTCGAGCCGAGCCCCGACCGCGTTGCGCCGCCCTGCCGGCATTTCGGCATTTGCGGCGGCTGCACGCTGCAGCATCTCGCACCGCCGCCCTATCGCGCGTTCAAGCTCGATCTGGTGCAGCGTGCCTTCGAGCAGCGCGGCATCGATGTCGAGGTCGACCCGCTCATCGCCATCGGCCCGCATAGCCGCCGCCGCGCCGTCTTCACGGTGGAGAAAGACGGCGACACGACGCGGCTCGGCTTCAACCGCCGCGAAAGCCACGATCTGCTCGCGATCGAGGAATGCCCGCTGATGGTGCCGGCGATCGAGACGCGGCTGGCGCGCCTGTCATCGCTCGCCGGTCTCGTGCTCGGCCGCGGCAAGCGGGCGCACATGACGGTCACCGCCACCGATACCGGCCTCGATGTCGCGATCGACGGCGCCGCCACGCCGGGGCGGGCGCTCTACGACATTCTCGGCCGTCATGTCGCCGAAGGCTGGCTGGCGCGGCTCACCGTCGAAGGCACGGAGGTCGCGACCAGCCGCCAGCCCGAGCTCAGGCTCGGCGACACGGTCCTTTATCCGGCCGCTGGCGGTTTCCTCCAGGCCACCGCCGCCTCGGAACAGGCGCTCGCCGATCTCGTCGACGCCGCGATCGGCAGTGGAGGCGGCAAGTCGGCAGCGGCGAAGTCTCAGCCGGTCGTCGATCTCTTCGCCGGCATCGGCACCTTCTCGCTGCGCCTCGCCCGCCGTTTCCCGGTGCTCGCCGTCGAGGGCGATGCGGCGCTGCTGAAGGCGCTCGACCGCTCGATGCGCTTCTCGAAGGGCATCCGCACCATCACGATGCGCCGCCGCGATCTCTTCCTCAATCCGATGGCGCCGCCGGAGCTGAAGCCCTACCGCGCGGTGGTCTTCGATCCGCCGCGCGCCGGCGCCAAGGCGCAGTCGGAGATGCTGGCGAAGTCGACCGTCCCGCGCATCGTCGGCGTCTCCTGCAACGCCGCGACGCTCGCCCGCGACGCCCGCATCCTGATCGACGGCGGCTACCGCCTGACGCGGATCACCCCCGTCGACCAGTTCCTCTGGTCGTCGCATGTCGAAGTGGTGGCAGCGTTCGAGAAGGGGTGATCAGACGAGCGCGAGGAAATCGATCAGCATCCGGGAAATCCGGCTCATCTGGTCCTCATGCAAAATGCCCATCCGGCTGCCCAACTTAGTGCGACTCACGGTCGCTACTTTGTCGATCATGACGCGTGAGACCTGGTTCAGCCCATTGCTGACTTCCGGTATCAGTTCCAGCCGGAGAAGGGGGACGTCGATATCGTGGCTGGTTATCGGACAGACCGTGATCGATCCGGTCTCGGAGAACGCGTCGCTCTGGATGATCACCGCCGGACGAGCTTTGCCGAGATAGTCCGGACCGCCTGATACGGTCCAGATTTCACCGCGTTTCATTTCCAGTCTGCGAAATCAGAAGCGGCTTCCACGAAGGCCTGATCGTCTGCCTCATGCGGACTTGCTGCGACCAGAGCTGATTGTCGCCGTGCCTCAGCAACGAATTCGGGCGCGCTCCTATCGTGGACCCAAATCCGAGCCAGTCTCAGCCCGCGCGCCCGCATATCGTCGCGATGCGCGCGCAACCGCCCGGCGGTCACCTTCTTGTGCTCGGATCTGCCCACTTCATTCTCCCACTCACGCATAAGCTGCGCTCTGTGGCCCGGTTTTGCAATCGTCCGATCACTCCACCTCGGCGCGGTAGAGCACCGGCCAATCCACCGGCATCACGCCGCGGCAAGCTCCCATGGAGATGTAGAGCGTCGGCGCGAAGGTTTCGCCATTGAAGGCCCAGTCGGTGGCGCTGCCGCAATCCCCCGTCTCGTTCTGCTTGTAGAAGGAGCCAAGGCGCCTGGTCTCCTCGTCGATATAGGGATTGTAGAGCCGGGTCGCGTCGTCGCCGGGCTCACCGGGCAGCAGGAAGGCGACGTTCTGGTCTTTCTCGCCTGCGAACATCTGGAAGACATAGTCGACATTGTTGTCGTCGACGGTGGCGCAGGCGCCCCAAAGCATCGAACCCTGACCGAGATCATAGGCGACGCGCGGTGGCACGCTGTCGGCGCATTGCGCCTCCGGCGCCGTCGCGCCTTCCGGCGGCTTTGGCAGCGGGTCCTGGAGTTCGCCAATCGGCAGCGACTTCACCGTCATGACCTCGGGCGGCATCGGGATCGTGTCGGCGGAGGCGGTGCCGCGGCGGATCAGTGCCGTCACGGTTCCGGAGCGCTGCTGCACCTCGTCCATCTGGATGAGCGCCGCGGCTGCGCCGGCGAGAGAGACGACGCCGCTCGAAAGCGCGTTGTCGCCGTCATGGAGGTCGACGGTCATGCTCTTGGCCGTCGGCAACGCGGCCAGGAGTTCCTCGACCGCCTCATCGGCGAAGCGATAACGATAGCTGTCGTTCTCCAAGGTCAGGGCCAGCGGGCCGGCGGGCAGGCTGCCCTCGCCAGCGGCATCGAGCGCGAGCACAGCGAAGGGTTGCTTCGGCTTCGCCGCATCGTCGTCAGGCGCGGGAATGACGAGCTCGATCACAGGCGCCGCGTTGGGGTCACCGTCGCGCGTGACGCGGAGATAGTCGCCTGCCTGGCCCTCGACCGGGTTCATGCCCAGCGCGACACAGGCGCGGAGATTGTCGCAGCCGATCTCCCAATCCTGTTCGTCGACGATCATGCCGAGCGCCGACTGGCCTTCCTGAGCCATGGCCGGCCTCCCCGCTAGGGTCGTCGTCGCCAGTGCAAGCCCCATGATCAGCGCGGCGCGCACGGCGATCCGTTCGGCGCGAAGGCCGATTGTCGTCTTTTCCGAGTGCATGAACTTCCCCCGAAGCCACTTTCCAAGCCCTTCATCACTTCCCTAGAGATGATGAAGGGCTCCAGGTCATCTGTCCGATCGTACTTCCTTCACGCGAGCGGGTAGCCCGTTCGCTCCGAAATCCTTCAGTTCGCCTCGGCGCGATAGAGGACCGGCCAGTCGTCCTGCATCACGCCGCGGCACTGGCCCATCGCGATATAGGTGAGGGCGGCGAAGTTCTGGCCGTCGAAGGCCCATTCCGTCGCGTCGCCGCAATCGCCGAGGCCGCGGCCCTTCATGTAGGAATTGAGGCGCTCTGTCTGGTCGTCGACATAGGCGTTCCAGAGCCAGGTGATGTCGTCGCCCTCGCCGCCGCGCTTGGTGCCGGGAACGATCGCGTCCCAGGGGCGGCCCGGCTTGCCGTCCACGAAGAGGCGGTAGTCATAGGCGAAGTTGTAGGCGCCCGCGGAGGCGCAGGTACCCCAGAGCGAGGCCCCGCCGGGCAACTTGAACGCGACATAGGGCGCAGGGCCATCGCCGCAGTCGTCGGGCGTCAGCTTCGCCGCCGTCTTCGGCGGCTTCGGCAGCGGATCGGCCATTTCGCTCACTGGAAGCGACTTCACCTTGGGCAGGGCAGGGACCGGCGGGATGGTGTCGGCGCCGGCATCGCCCTTCTTGACCATCGCGGTCACCGTGCCGATGCGCTTCTGCTGGTCGTCCATCTGCAGCAGCGCCGCCGAGGACCCGGCCAGCGAGATGACCTGGCTCGAGACCTTCTTGGTGCCGTCATAGAGGTCCATGGTGATCTTCGTCGCCGAACGCATCGCGGCGAGAAGATCGGGCAGCGCCTCGGGCGCGAGCTTCAGCTCGAAGAGATCGCCGGCCTCGGTCAGCGGCAGCGCGCCGGAGGGCAGGCCGCCCGCCTTGTGGGCGTCGAGCGACAGGCGGACCATCGGCTTCTTCAGCTTGTTGGTCGTGTCGTCGGGCGGGTAGACGGTGAAGGTGACGTCGGGCACGGCCTCCGCTTCGCCGGAGCGCGCGATGCGCAGATAGCCCGACAGCGAGCTGTCTTCGGACGTCATGCCAATCGCGACGCAGGAGCGGGTGTTGTCGCAGCCGATCTCCCAGTCCTTGTAGTCCTTGAGTTCGCCAGCCTTGGCGGCGGTATCGGCCAGTGCCGGCGCAGCCGTCAGCAGAGCGGCCGGCGCGGCCGCCAGCAGCAGGGCCGCGAGCGTCGCCTGCGACAGGAATGTCGGGTTCATGATGGAGTCCTCCCTCGTCGCTTGCTGGAACGCCGCCGCGCGGCGCCGGTTCAACCGTTCTGGCCGCGATGGCGCAGATAGTGGTCGGCGATCGCGCAGGCGACCATGGCCTCGCCGATCGGAACGGCGCGGATGCCGACACAGGGATCGTGGCGTCCCTTCGTCATCACGTCCACCTCTTCGCCACCGGCCGTGATCGACCGTCGCGTCGTGAGAATGGACGAAGTCGGCTTGACGGCGAAGCGCGCGATGATCGGCTGGCCGGTCGAGATGCCGCCGAGAATGCCGCCGGCATGATTGGAGAGGAAAAGCGGCTCGCCGTCATTGCCCATCCGCATCTCGTCGGCGTTTTCCTCGCCGGTGAGCGCGGCCGCGGCGAAGCCCTCGCCGATCTCGACGCCCTTCACCGCATTGATCGACATGAGGAGGCTCGCGATGTCCTGGTCGAGCTTGGCGTAGATCGGCGCGCCGAGGCCTGGCGGGACGCCTTCCGCGACGATCTCGATCACCGCGCCGACCGAGGATCCGGCCTTGCGGATGCCGTCGAGATAGCTCTCCCAGAGCGTCGCCGTCTCCGCGTCGGGGCAGAAGAACGGGTTCTCGTCGACCGTGTTCCAGTTCCAGCGCCCGCGCTCGATCGCATGCGGGCCGATCTGCACAAGAGCGCCGCGCACCACGAGGCCGGGAACGACCTTGCGCGCGATGGCACCGGCCGCGACCCGCGCCGCCGTCTCGCGGGCGGAGGATCGCCCGCCGCCGCGATAGTCGCGGATGCCGTATTTCACGTCATAGGTGAAGTCGGCATGGCCTGGCCGGTAGCGATCCTTGATGTCGCCATAGTCCTTGGAGCGCTGGTCGACATTCTGGATCTCGAGTGCGATCGGCGTGCCGGTGGTGAGCAGGGTCCCATCCTCCTGCGGCATGACGCCGGAGAGGATGCGGACTTCATCGGGCTCGCGCCGCTGCGTGGTGAAGCGCGACTGGCCGGGGCGGCGCTTGTCGAGCCAGTGCTGGATCTCGGCTTCGGAAATCGGGATGCGCGGCGGGCAGCCGTCGACCACGGCGCCGAGCGCCGGGCCATGGCTCTCGCCCCAGGTCGTCACGCGGAAGAGATGGCCGAAGGTGTTGTGCGACATGGATCATTCCCGGGGCTTCGCGTGCGGTTCTAGAAAGCCCGCGCCGCGCCGTCAAACGCTGGCGCGCCGAGCCGGCGTGTGGGCCGCGGAAACAGCAGAGCGGGGTCCGGGGATAAAGCGATGATTCTTGATGATAAGCGTGGCTACGATCGGCGCCCGGCCTTGTGAGCCGCAGAAGGAGTCCGCCGGCCCCTCGCTGGCAATCCCGCGCAATCCCTCGCCTTTGGCCGAGGTCGAGCCAGGTTGGGACGGAGGCAGCGGGTTGGCAAAAACCATAAGGTTTCCAGACTTCACGCTCTTGTGATTTCCATATCGTGAGCAACGCTACCATGTCTCTCGTGCTGGCAACGGGCGCGGCGTCTCGGTAGGGAGCCGGTCCAAACCCGCGTGAGCCAGGCAAACGGGACTACGGAGTGAATACCATGCGTGGACTTATGATAGCCGCCGCTACGATCGGACTTCTGGCTTCGGCCGGCGCCGCAATGGCCGCCGAGCAGGCCACCGGTACGGTGAGCAGCGTCAACGCGAGCGCGGGCACCCTGACCCTCCAGTCGGGCCAGAGCTACACCTTCAGCGACCGTTCGGTGCTCATCGGAATCATGCCGGGCGACTATGTCGGCGTGAGCTACACCGGCCAGGGCCAGGGCATCGGCGCCTACAATCCGGAGCCGGCCAACTGACTGCATGAGGCCGGCGGTCTGGAAGCAGCCGTCATAGACTGACCTCCTCCTGATGAAGACGACCCCCGGTGCACCCCAGCCGGGGGTCTTCTTTTTTGGGCGCTTCGCCGTCCGGAATTTCAGATCCAGGAAATGTGCTCGCCGTCCCAGACCATCACGCGGTCCTGGCGGATGTTGAGCATCGTCACCGCATGCGGGTCGAGGTCCGAGAGCAGGCCCTGCAGCACGCGGCACACGCCGCCATGCGACACGGCGACCGTGTCATACGCGACGGTATCGAGCCAGGCTCCGACACGAACCGAGAGATCGGCATAGCTTTCGCCGCCGGGCGGCACGAAGCCCCATTTGTCGATGTCGCGCTGGGCGACGAGATCGGGAAAGCGGACCTCGAGCTCGGGCGCGGTGTAGCCTTCCCAATGACCGAAGGTGATCTCTTTCAGGATCGGGTCGGTGCGGTATCCGGCCGGATCGAGGCCCATCGCGCCGCGGGCGATCTCCATCGTCTCGCGGGTGCGGTAGAGCGGGCTGGCGACGAAGTCGAATTCGACGACATCCGGGATCGCGGCGATCAGGGTCTCGCCGTTGCGGCGCGCCTGAGCGCGGCCGCGCGCATTGAGCGGAATGTCCTTCTGACCCTGGAAGCGGCCTTCGGCGTTCCAGTCGGTCTCGCCGTGCCGGATGAAAATGATGCGCGGCACAGCGAGCCCCGGACGGCGGTTCAGTCCTTGATGACCGAGATGTCCGGCGCGTCGACGGCCTTCATGCCGACGACGTGGTAGCCGGAGTCGACGTGATGGACCTCGCCGGTGACCGCGCGGGAGAGATCCGACAGGAAATAGACGCCCGAATCGCCCACTTCCTCGGTCGTGACCGTGCGGCGCAGCGGCGCGTTGTACTCGTTCCACTTCAGGATGTAGCGGAAGTCGCCGATGCCGGAGGCGGCCAGCGTCTTGATCGGGCCGGCCGAGATCGCGTTGACGCGGATGTTCTTCGGACCGAGATCGACGGCGAGATATTTGACGCTCGCCTCGAGCGCCGCCTTGGCGACGCCCATGACATTGTAGTTCGGCATCACCTTTTCGGCGCCGTAATAGGTCAGCGTCAGGATCGAGCCGCCATTGGTCATCAGCTTCTCGGCGCGCTGCGTGACCGCGGTCAGCGAATAGACCGAGATCAGCATCGTCTTGGAGAAATTGGCTTCGCTGGTATCGACATAGCGGCCGGTCAGCTCGTCCTTGTCGGAGAAGCCGATCGCATGCACGACGAAATCGAGGCCGCCCCAGACGCGCTCCACCTCGGCGAAGACGGCGTCGATCGAGGCGCCGTCGGTAACGTCGCAATGGCCGACCACGATGCCCCCGACCTCGGCGGCCAGCGGCTCGACGCGCTTCTTGAGGGCATCGCCCTGATAGGTGAAGGCCAGCTCGGCGCCATGCTGATGGCAGGCCTGGGCGATGCCCCAGGCGATCGACCGATTGTTGGCGACGCCCATCAGGAGACCGCGTTTGCCCTTCATCAATCCACCGGCTGATTGCATGCGCTGTCTCTCTTCTTGGCCTTCAGGACGCGCGCCTCCTATCGCACAGGCGTTTTTCGCCTTCAAGCGACGCTGTCCGCGATCCCATCACAGTTGGCGAAAGCCGTTTGCGAAGACGCGAGAGCGCGAATGCGGGATGACGCGCGGGCGAGGGGAGGCTAGGTTCGCCGCCGTCCCGTCCCCAGCGCTTCCCCGGCCATGACAAACGCTCCCTCTCCCGATCTCGTCGCCCGCTTCGCCGCAATCGTCGGTCCGGCCCACGCCCTGACCCGTGACGACGACACGCTGCCTTATCGCATCGAGTGGCGCGACCGATTCCCCGGAAAGACGCCGCTGGTGCTTCGGCCGGGCAGCAGGGACGAGGTCGCGGCGATTCTCGCGCTCGCCAACGAGACGCGGACGGCCATCGTCCCACAGGGTGGCAATACCGGGCTCGTCGGCGCGCAGGTGCCCGACCAGAGCGGCACCGAGGTCGTGCTCTCGCTCGATCGCATGATGCGCATCCGCGCCGTCGATGCCGAGGGCTACACGATGACCGTCGAGGCCGGCGCCGTGCTCGCCGATGTCCAGGCGGCGGCGGAGGCGGCGGACCGTCTCTTCCCGCTCTCGCTCGGCGCCGAGGGCTCGTGCCGCATCGGCGGCAACATCTCCTCCAATGCCGGCGGCACGGCCGTGCTCGCCTATGGCAACACCCGCGATCTCGTTCTGGGGCTCGAGGTCGTGCTTGCCGACGGCCGCGTTTGGGAGGGGCTGAATGCGCTCCGCAAGGACAATACCGGTTATGATCTGAAGCAGCTCTTCATCGGCGGCGAGGGCACCCTCGGCGTCATCACCGCGGCGGTGCTGAAGCTCTTTCCGCGGCCGAAGGGCCAGGCGGTCGCCTTCGTCGCGGTCGAGAGCCCCGCCGCGGCGCTGTCGCTGTTCCAACTGGCGCGCGAGCGCGCGGGCCATGATCTTTCCGGCTTCGAGTTGATGCCGCGCATCGGCCTCGACTTCGTGCTCGCCCATCTGCCGGGAACGCGCGATCCGCTCGCGGCGCCGTCGCCCTGGTATGTGCTGATCGAGATCGGCTCCGGCCATTCCGACGAGGCGGCGAGCGCGACGCTGGAGGACGTGCTCGGCACCGCCTTCGAGGCCGGCACCGTCGCCGATGCCGCGCTGGCGCAATCGCTCGCCGACCGGCAGGCCTTCTGGCATCTCCGCCACGGCATGTCGGAGGCCCAGAAGCCGGAGGGCGGCTCGATCAAGCACGACATCTCGGTGCCGGTCGCCCGCGTTCCCGCCTTCCTCGACGAGGCGATCGCCGCGGTGGAGGCGATGGTGCCGGGCTGCCGGCCGGTGCCGTTCGGCCATCTCGGCGACGGCAACATCCATTTCAACGTCTCGCAGCCGGTCGGCGCCGACAAGGCGGCCTATCTCGCGCGCTGGGAGGAGATGAACGCGCTCGTGCACGGCATCGTCGCGCGCTATCACGGCTCGATCTCCGCCGAGCACGGCATCGGCGTGCTGAAGCGTGACCTGCTGCCGGGCGTGAAGGGGCCGGTCGCGATGGACATGATGCGCTCGATCAAGGCCGCGCTCGATCCGAACGGCATCCTCAATCCCGGCAAGATGCTCTGATCGTTGCGGCTGCGACGGCATGCGCCTCGCGGCCGGGCGGCTGCGGCGCTATGATCGCGCCATCCCTCAATCGCGGACCATGAGCGCGCCGATGGCAGCGTCCCTCGCATCTGCCGTCATGTGCACTGCTCCTCGGAGAGCCGCGGCATGACGAAGGCGCCGCGAAAGAACGCGAGCGGCGCCGGCCGCCGGCCGCCGCCTTCGGGCGGGGACGGGCAGGGCGAGCTGCCCTTCGACAGTGCGCCGCCTGTCGAGGCCAAGAAGCCGCCGCGCCGGGCCGCCAACACCATGAACAAGGCTGCGAGCGGAGCGAGCCAGCCAAAAAAGCAGCCTTCGAAAACGGCCGCGAAGACCAAGACCGTTTCCAAACGGAAACCCGCCCCTGGCAAGGCAAAGGCTGCCGAAGCCGCGCGCGGCCCCACCGGTTTCGGTGGCTGGCTGTGGCTGCTGGCGCTCGGCCAGCTGATCGTCACTGCTCGCATGATCGACACACTGACGCGCATGGCCGGGCTGGTCGGCACCGAACTCTGGGCCGATCATCCGGGGCTGGTGACGGCCGATCTCGCGCTCTATGGCGTCGCGCTCGTCCTGCAGCTCGCCGTCATCGCCGCGATGGTCCTGCGCAGCCGCTTCTTCAAGCCGCTCTTCCTCGTCGCCATCGTCGCCTTCTTCCTGATCGGCCGCATCGAGCCGCTGCTGGCCATCGCCGTGCTCGGCATGGACCCGGCCCGGCTCGCCACGCGGGCGGTGCTGCTGCCGATGGCGATCGAACTGGCCGTCAGCGTCGTCTGGGCGGCCTATGTCCTCCGCTCGCGGCGCGTGAAGAACACCTTCGTGCGGTGACGGCCGACCCGCCGGCGGGTTACCGACCGTCAACCCTGTCCGGTCACCCCCTGCTAACCCTCGGACAAAGCGGAGGATATTAACCACGTTCCTTAAGCTGGAACCGGCCCTGGCCGTGCCATTGTCCCTGCAAGCGAGGCGGTGGACCTCTTCGGCGGGACCATCGCTTCAGACCTTGTTAACCAGTTGAAGCGAGGCAAGAATGGTCCGTCAGGCCGCCAACACGAACGCGACGCTCCGCGATCTCCGGCTCGATCCGTTCGCCCTTCCCGTGCGCTATTCCGCCCGTCTGACCGCCCCTTCCGCCGCCGTCGCCGCCGTCTGGCTCGACCGTGACCGCGTCGTCGTCCGCCGGCCGATCGGCGGTGTCGAGGCGACGCTGGCCTGCCCGATCCGCATGTTCCGCGGCGTCGCCGTGCGCATGACCGTCGATCCGGCCACCGAGGCGCTCCGCACCGAGATCGAGCTGATGCATGCCGACAGCGCCATGTCCCTGCCGCTCGCCTCGGTCGAGGATCTGGGCGATGCCGAGGATGTCGCGGCCGACTGGCAGGCCTGGGGCAAGGCGCTCGGCCTGCCGCTCCTGATCGTCGACCACGACGGCTCGATCCGCGAGGCGGCGCCCGGACCGATCTCCGGCCCCGCTTCGGCGCCGCGCAGCCGCCGCGCGCTGGCCACCGTCAAGCGCCGCCGCCCGCGCTTCCTGAAGCGCCGCAAGATGACCCCCATGGCCGAGACCGGCCGCATCGAGGGTCGCGAGATCATCGCCCGCGACTGAGACTGAGGCGAGGGCGTCAGCCCTTCACGAGGCGGCGGATCTTCTCCATCGCCGTCTTCTCGTCTTCCTGATAGTCGACCGTGCCGACGAAATCGCCGTTGTCGTCGAGCATGTAGACGGCGGCGCTGTGGTCCATGGCGTAGTCGTCGCCCTCGCCGGACTTCTTCGAATAGACGCGGAATTCCTTGAGCATCGGGTCGACCGCGCTGCGCGCGCCCGTGAGCCCGATGATGCGCGGATCGAAGGCCTGCAGATAGGCCTTCATCTGCGCGACCGTGTCGCGCTCCGGATCGACGGTCACGAAATAGACCTTGAGCCGGTCGCCGTCAGGGCCCAGCGCCTTCAGCCAGTTGCTGGCTGACAGGAGGGTCGTCGGGCAGACATCCGGACAGAAGGTGTAGCCGAAGAACATCAGCGACGGATGGCCCTTCAAGGCCGCCTCGGTGACCGTTGCGCCGTTCTGGTCGACGAGGCTGAACGGCCCGCCGATCGCGCTCGCCGTCATCTTCTTGCCCGGGGCGAGGAAGACGAGTGCAAGGGTACCGGCGATCGCCACGGCGACGAGCAGCCAGAGGACGAGCCGGACGAGCTGCAGCGGCCGGCGGGCGGGGAGGGGCTTGCGTGTCATGGCCCTCCCATAGCCGCCGCGGGCTGATCCGCCAAATCACGATCCGCCGATTGCCGGCCGTTCAGATGATCGAGAGGCCGATCACCATCAGGCAGTAGCCGGCGAGCGCGCAGTTCACGAGCGTGAAATAGAGATGCGGCGCCCGCGCCTCGCCCGTGAACAGGAAGAGATTGTGGAAGAGCGAGGTGGCGCCGATCAGGAAGAGGATCAGGATCGCAGCGCCATAGGCCGGCATGATGCCGAGCATCACGGACAGCCCGCCGACGAGCTGCATCGCGAAGCCGATCAGCACCAGCGGTGCCGGCAGCTTCCAGCCATAATTGGTTTCGGGTGAGGGGTTCTTCGAGAAGCCCATCAGGTTCCTGATGCCGGCGATCACGAAGAAGAGGCCGAGCACGATCCGCCCGACGGCGATCAGGGTTGCAGCAAGTGTCATGATTCCTCCGCTTGTCCTACAAGGACGTAGCGGATCGGCGCGGAGCGGAGAAGTGGTCTCGCAACCGCTGCTGACGCTTGCGGAGAGAATCAGGCGCGGCGGATCGCGGCGGCCTCGCTGTCGCGGCCGAGCGCCTCGAACACGGTCGCGACGATGCCGCGCGAATCGAGCCCGCTGCCGGCGATCATGATCTCGGGCTTGTCCTGCTCGATGAAGGCATCGGGCATGGTCAGCGTGCGGATGCGGAGGCCTCGATCGAGCGCGCCGGCGCCGGCCAGCAGCGCCAGCACCTGGCTCCCGAAGCCGCCGACGGCGCCTTCCTCGATCGTGATCATGACCTCGTGGTTGCGCGCGAGGTTGAGGATGAGGTCGCGGTCGAGCGGCTTGGCGAAGCGGGCATCGGCGACGGTGGCCGGCAGGCCATAGGTCTCGAGTTCCTCGGCAGCCTTCAGCGCGTCGGCGAGACGCGTTCCGAAGGAGAGGATGGCGACCTTTGAGCCCTCGCGCAGCACGCGGCCGCGGCCGATGGCCAGAACCTCGCCGCGCTGTGGCAGCTCGATGCCGACGCCTTCGCCGCGCGGATAGCGGAACGAGGACGGCGCGTCGTCGATGGCGACGGCAGTCGCGATCATGTGCACGAGCTCGGCCTCGTCGGCCGGTGCCATGACCACCATGCCGGGCAGGCTGGCGAGGAAGGTCGTGTCGAAGGAGCCGGCATGGGTCGGACCGTCGGCGCCGACATAGCCGGCGCGGTCGATGGCGAAGCGGACCGGCAGCTTCTGGATGGCGACGTCATGCACGACCTGATCGTAGCCGCGCTGCAGGAAGGTCGAGTAGATCGCGCAGAACGGCTTGTAGCCTTCGGAAGCGAGGCCGGCGGCGAAGGTCACGGCATGCTGCTCGGCGATGCCGACATCGAAGGTGCGGGTCGGGAAGGCCTGGCCGAACAGGTCGAGGCCGGTGCCTGACGGCATGGCGGCGGTGATCGCCACCACCTTGTCGTCACGCTCGGCTTCCTTGATCAGGCTCTCGGCGAAGACGCGGGTGTAGCTCGGCGCGTTCGGCGTCGCCTTGGCCTGCTTGCCGGTGATGACGTCGAAGCGGTTGACGCCGTGATATTTGTCGGGCGCCGCCTCGGCCGGGGCATAGCCCTTGCCCTTCTGCGTCACGACATGCAGCAGGATCGGACCGTCCGGCGCGTCGCGCAGATTGCGCAACACGGGCAAGAGATGGTCGAGATTATGCCCGTCGATCGGCCCGACATAATAGAAGCCGAGTTCCTCGAACAGCGTGCCGCCCGTCCAGAAGCCACGCGCATACTCCTCGGTGCGCTTGGCCTTGTCGTGGAAGAAGCGCGGCAGGTGGCTCGCGAGCTGCTTGGCGGCCTCGCGGATCGAGCGATAGGCGCGGCCCGAGACGAGGCGGGCGAGATAGGCCGACATCGCGCCGACCGGCGGCGCGATCGACATGTCGTTGTCGTTGAGGATGACGATGAGCCGCGAGCGCAGCGCGCCGGCATTGTTCATCGCCTCATAGGCCATGCCGGCCGACATCGCGCCGTCGCCGATCACGCAGACGACCGCGTTGTCGCCCTCTGAGAGGTCGCGCGCCACCGCCATGCCGAGGCCGGCCGAGATCGAGGTCGAGGAATGAGCGGCCCCGAAGGGATCGTAAGGGCTCTCGGCGCGGCGCGTGAAACCGGAAAGGCCACCGCCCTGGCGCAGCGTGCGGATGCGCTTGCGCCGGCCGGTGAGGATCTTGTGCGGATAGGCCTGGTGGCCGACGTCCCAGATGATCCGGTCGTTCGGCGTATCGAAGACGTAATGCAGCGCGACGGTGAGCTCCACGACGCCGAGCCCGGCGCCGAGATGCCCGCCCGTCACCGAGACGGCATTGATCGTCTCGGCGCGCAACTCGTCTGCGAGCTGAGCCAGCGCAGTTTCGGGGAGCTTGCGCAGGTCGAGGGGAGTGGCGACGCTGTCGAGAAGGGGCGTGTCGAGCTTGCCGGTCATTGCGAGCCGAGTTTGTTTCCGTCCGACACGGTTACACGAGCGCGTCGGAAGTCGCAACGCGGCCCCGACCGCACGGGTTCCCTGCCGCCGGCGCAACGCAGGGTCGAAGCCTGGCTTCCGCCGCCGTCTCGCGGTCTCAGGGCACGCGAAATGCCGCGGCCGGTTCGTGAACAGTAAGGCGGCCTGATCGTTAAGCCGGCGTCCGCATCAAGCGTCGTCTTTCGACAGGAACCATTCTTCATGCGCAAGCTCCTGCTTCTCGTCGCCATGGCAGCCAGCCTCGGCTCCGTCACCGGCTGTACGAGCGATCCCAACAATCCCGCCATCCAGGCGATGAACAACCCGCCGAACGCTTGCGGGCCGGGCGGCACGCGCGACATCGAAGCCTGCAGCTATCGCTGACCCGCGACGTTTTGCTCTCGGGTTTCGGGGTGGCCAAGCGCCGCCCCGATCCGCCGCAGCATATGCGCCCCCGCCTCGGCGACCGTTTCGGGCGCGAGTTCGAGCCCGGCGAGGATGTCCGATCGAAGCGTGCCGGCGAGACCGTGCAGGGCCGACCAGACGAACAGCGCGTCGGCCTCGATCTCGATTGCGCTTCCGGACGGAGAGCGTCTCGCAAGCGCGCTTCGCAGGAGGCCGAAGGCATGGTCGGCGCTCGCCATCATCTCCGGGTGTTCCGTCGGCGGGGGCAGGCGCGTCGAGAACATCAGCTGGTAGCTGAGTGGCTCGCTGAGCGCATAGTCGAGATAGGCGACGCCCATCGCACGGAGATCGGCATCGGCATCGCCGCCGGCCGGCCGCGCGTCGAGATGGCGGGCGAAGGCGTCGTAGCAACGCGCGACCACCGCCGCCAGAAGGCGATCGCGGCTCTCGAAATGGCGATAGGGCGCGCCATGCGACACGCCGAGCCGGCGCGCGACTTCGCGGAGGCTTAGATGCTCCAGGCCTTGTTCCGCGATGATCGCCAGCGCCTCGGTGACGCAGGCTTCCTTCAGCGTCGGAGAGCGCGAGGACGCCGCGCTCGTCACCGGACGTCTTCCTTGCCCTGGACCATGCCCTTCATGATGCGGCCCATGATGAAGATGCGAAGGGCTCGCGGCACCGGCCACAGCGCGAGCGTCAACAGCCGTCCAACGCGTCCCGGCGCGACCTGGCCGCGTTTTCCGAGCGCGCGGAGGATGTCGGCACCGACGATGTCGGCAGTGTCCATCATGGTGAGCGCCATGCCGGCGCGATCGCCGAAGCCGGTCGCGACGGGGCCGGGCGCGGCGACGAGGACATCGACGCCCACCGGCCGCAATTCACGGTGCAGCGCCTCGCCGAAGGACTGCACGAAGGCCTTGGTCGCCGCATAGGTCGCCGCGAAAGGCGTGCCCTGCCAACCGACCAGCGAGGCGAAAAGGATAATCCCGCCTTGTCCGCGCGCGACCAGTCGCGGCGCGATGCCATGCGCCAGTGCCACCACGGCCCGACAGTTGACGTCGACCATCGCCAGTTCGTTCGCGACCGGCAGTTGGTCGAAGCGTCCGGCGGAACCGAAGCCGGCCGCGGCGACGAGAAGGCCGACCCGCTCCGTTGCCGGATGGCCGAGAATCGCGTCGACCGCGCCGGGTTGGGAGAGGTCGGCGGGAATGAGCGTGACGCCGATGCCATGCCGGGCGGCGAGATCTTTTGCGATTTCGCTGAGCGCGGCCTCGTTCCGGGCAACCAGAACGAGGTCGAGACCGTATGAGGCAAGAAGAGCCGCGATCGCCCGGCCGATGCCGTTGCTGGCGCCGGTCACCAGCGCGGCGGGGCCGTAGCGCCGCAGGAAGGCTTCTGGATGAGGCATCGAAAGCGCTCCCTTCGGGATGTAGACGCTGTCTACATTACTCGGTAGACAGTGTCTACAAGCTGATCGGGGGTAAGACTTGCTTGACGCGCTCGCACTCTGGTGGCTGCTGACCATCGCCCTGTCGGGTCTCGCGGCTGTCCTGATGCCGCTGGCCCTGCTCGACCACCGAACGCTGGACGGCGCCAATGTCTGGGCGAAACCAATCAAGTTCTCGGTCTCGCTGGCGATCCACTTCCTGACGCTGGCGCTCGTGACAGCAGCGCTCGCGCCGGCAGTGTCGGGCAGCCTCGCGCTCACCATCACCGCCTTCGCCGCCGCCGCCGCGACGTTCTACGAGATGGCCTATATCGTCTTCAGGGCGGCGCGGGCCGAGCGCTCGCATTTCAATGTCACGACACCGCTCGCGGCGGCGCTCTATGCCGGAATGGCCGTCGGCGCCGTCGTCATCACGCTGGCGGCCGGTGCGGTCGGCCTCGCCGCGCTGACGGAAGGCGTGCCGGGGCTCGGGCCGGCAACCTGGCTCGGGACGGTGAGCGGCCTCATCGGCGGCACGGTGCTGACCTTCCTGACCGCCTTTCCCATCGGCGCCGCGCTGTCCCGCCATGTCGGGACGCCGCCCGCCGACGAGCGGCGCATGAAGCTGACCGGATGGTCGCTTGACGTCGCGGATCGGCGGATTCCGCATTTTCTCGGCACCCACGCGATGCAGGCGCTGCCGCTCGCCGGGCTCGTGCTGGACGCCATCGCTCCGGCCGCGGTGGCGACTGTCGCGATCCTCGTCGTCTCTGCGCTCTATCTTCTCGCCGTCTTCGCGTCGGCGCGACTCGTCGCTCGCGGCATCGCCCTGCCGGACTGGGGGCGGGCCGTCCTCGGCCGCCCCCTCAATCGAGGGACTTTGGCCGAACCGAAGCCGATTCTGTAGTCGGGCCGTAGCCCGGCTCCCGTCACTCGGCAGACGGATCGACGGGGCGCGGTGGCAGCAGCGCGCGCAGCAGCGGGTTGGGGAAGCGACGCGAGAGTGTCAGCGCGCAGAAGGTCTCGCTGATCTCGGGCAGCCGGCCGACCTCCTTGAGCACGCCGCTCGCGAGTTCGTCCTGAACGACGATCGGCGGCACCGCTGCGAGCCCGACCCCTTCGCGCGCCAGAAGGCGCATCATCGCCATGTCGTCGACCTCGGCCGCGATGCGCGGGCGGATGCCGAGCCGGTCGAGCAGCGCGTCGACGCCGCCGCGGATGCTGCTCTCAGGCGTCGGAAGAATGAGCGGCCCGCTGGCGAGCAGCGCCTCGACATCACGTGATTCGCCGACGCGGTCGGGCGTCCCGACGAGGCTGACAGGCTGCTCGGCGATCGGATGCGCGATCCACGGCGTCGCGGCGTCGCGCATCGGCGCGATGTTGACCAGCACGACATCGAGCCGGTGCGCTTCCAGCGCCTGCAAAAGATCGCCGGCCGAGCCGGAGCGCAGCACGATCTCGACATCGTCGCGCCCGAGCAGCGGCCTCAGGAAGGAGGTCTGGAAATTGCGAGACAGCGTCGCGAGCGAGCCGACCCGCAGCACCTGTCGCCGCCCGACCACCCGCTCGCGCAGCGTGCCGAGCAGTTCGTCGCCGGCCGCGAAGATGGCGTCGGCATGGTCGAGGGCGATGTGCCCGGCCTCGGTCAGGAGCAACTGCTTGCCGCGGCGCTCGAACAGCGGATGGCCGATCCGGTCCTCGAGCTTGCGGATCTGGACCGACAGCGCCGATTGCGAGACGCCGAGCCGCTCGGCCGTGCGGGTGAGATTGCCGTCATGCGCGACAGCCCAGAAATAGCGGAGGTGATTGTAGTTCAGGCCGGACATCGCATCGTTCTCTTTTGAGGAACGATCTGTTCCAAACAATCAATTTAGGAGAACATATGCCGGAAGCTATGGTCGCGCGCAACTCAAGGAGCGCCCGCCATGCCGAGTTTCCAGGCCTTCATCCCCTTCCTCGCCCCGCTTGTCATGCTGGCAGCGGCGGTCTTCGCCGGCCGCCATCCAGGTGATCCGCGCCGGGCGCAGCGCTTCGCCGAGGCGAGCGGCGTCGCCGCCGTCGTGGTGGCGCTCGCGACCCTTCTCGAACTCGTCCTCGGCGGCCGGCAGACGAGCCCGCTGATCGGCGTCGCCGGCCTCGGCCTCTCTGCCCGCATCGATGCGCTCTCGGTGTCGATGCTGCTGCTGGTCTCGGCGGTCGGTCTCGTGGTGCTGCGCTTCAGCAGCAACTATCTCGCTGGCGATCCCGGACAGGCGCGCTTTGCCGGCGGCCTCGCGCTGACGCTCGGCGCCGTGATGGCGCTGGTGATTGCCGGCAATCTCGTTCAGCTGCTGCTCGCCTTCGTCGCGACCAGCCTCGCGCTGCACCGGCTGCTCGTCTTCTATCCGGAGAGGCCGAAGGCGGTGATGGCGGCGCGCAAGAAGTTCGTCGTCGCGCGACTCGCCGACCTCGCTCTCGCGGCCTCGCTCGCGATCATCTGGCTGCGCTTCGGCACCGGCGATATCGCCGCGATCGCGGAGGCGGCGAAGGCGGCTCCGGCCGGCGCAACCGACACCGCGCTCATCCTCGCCGCGCCCCTCCTCGCGCTCGCCGCCCTGCTGAAGTCGGCGCAGTTCCCGAGCCATGGCTGGCTGCCCGAGATCGTCGAGACCCCGACGCCCGTCTCGGCGCTGCTCCATGCCGGCATCATCAATGCCGGCGGCTTCCTGGTGCTGCGCTTCGCCGATGTGATGATGCTGACGCCGCCGGCCCTGCATGTCCTCGCGCTGGTCGGCGGCTTCACCGCCCTGTTCGCGAGCGCTGTCATGCTCACACAGCCGGCCGTCAAGGTTCAGCTCGCCTGGTCGACGATCGCGCAGATGGGCTTCATGCTCTTCCAATGCGGCATTGGCGCCTTCGCGATCGCGCTGCTGCATATCATTGCCCACTCGCTCTACAAGGCGCACGCCTTCCTCTCGTCCGGCACGGCCGTCGAAGCGGTCCGCGCCGCGTCGCGGTCGGAAGCGGGCGCGCAGGCGCCTTCATGGCGCTTCGCGCTCGCAGGAGCGACCGTTGTCGTCCTGGCCGTGCTCGCCTGGATGCTGCTGCCGGCTGCGACCGATCCCGCGTCGCTGACGCTGGCCGGCATCTTCGGTCTCGGCCTCGCGCTGCTCGCTCTGCCGGCGGCCGAAGGGCGCGGCATGACGGGAAGCCTCGTGGTCGCGCTCGGCACCGTGCTCGCCGCAAGCCTCGCTTATGCGCTGCTGCATGCGGCGGCCAATCACCTCTTCGCGGCCGAACTCCCCGTCGCCTCGCTGCAGGGCACCGTCGCCGAGGCGATCCTCGTGCTGGCCTTCGCGAGCTTCGCGCTGCTCGCCTTCCTGCAACTGACGGCGCATCGCTGGATCGCCACCCCGCTCGGCCGCGCGGTCCGCATCCATCTCGCCAATGGCCTTTATCTCGATGCCCTCGCCGACCGCTTCATGGCGAGGCCGCAGACCTCTTCGCAATCGTGATCTGAACGGAGCCCGTCATGGACGCCATGCCCAGTCCTTCCGCAGCGGCGATCGCCGCGACGCCCGACAGCGCGACCGTGCTCGCCGCCGCGCGGTCGGCGGTGCGCCGCATCGCGCCGCTCTGGCCGCTCGACAGCTTCGTCGCCGTCAATCCCTATTTCGGCCTTGTCGATCACCGCTTCGCCGAGGCGGCCGCCACGCTCGCCCGCACCGCCGGAGCGCGGTCCACCATGCCGCGCGCCTTCTATGCCGCAGCCCTTGCCGACGGCCGGATGACCCTCGCCGATCTTCAGGCGGCGCTGGCGCTCGCGCCGCCGTCGAGCGCCCGGCTCTTCGACGCGGGCAAGCTGGCCGCTTTCGCCGTCTCCGCCGAAAGCGAAGGGGTGGCACCCCTCGACACGCTCGCCGATATCGCCCGCCGGCGGACAAGGCGTGACTGGGCCGGCCAAGTCGTCGGGCGCATTTCGAGCTTCGCCGCGCGCCATTTCGATGGCGGGCAGGCGTCGTGGCGCAGCCCTTCCGAGTCCGGCGGGCTCTATGCCGCGTGGAAGGACGAGGCCGCGATCGACCGCGCTCCGGAAATCGCCGGGATCGCCGGCTTCCGCGCCACCGTCTCCGCGCTTCCCGACGAGCGCGATGCGATGCTCGTCGAGAGCGTCGAGCGGCTCGCGCTCTCGAGCGGCCAGCTTCCGGCCTATTTCGAGCGGCTGCTGCGCAGCGTCGGCGGATGGGCCGCCTTCGCGCGGGGCCGCGACTGGCCGAGCGAATTGGCCGGAAAGCAGGGCGAGACGGTCGTCGATCTGCTCGCGATCAGGCTCGCCTATGAGGTCGCGCTCTACACTTTCCTGTCGGACGACGCCCTCCTTCGGGGGGCCTTCTCCGCAGCCCGGCGGGCCTATGCCGCGCCGGTCGATCCCCTGTCCGAAGCTGGCGACTGCCTGCTGCAGGCGGCCTATGAGCAGGCCTGGCAGCGGCGTTTCCTGCCGACGCTGACGCGGCCGGAACCCTCCGCCGCGATGGGGCGGCCGGCGGTGCAGGCCGTCTTCTGCATCGATGTCCGCTCGGAAGTCTTCCGCCGGGCGCTCGAAGCCGTCGCCCCCGGTGTCGAGACGCTCGGCTTCGCCGGCTTCTTCGGCGTGGCGCTGGAACAGGTGGCGGCCGGCGAGACGGCCGGGGACGCACTCTGTCCGGTTCTCCTGCAGCCCCGCTTCATCGTCTGCGAGGCGGTCTCCCCCAATGCCGCCGCGGCAAGGCGGCTCGGGCAGGACGCTGGGCGGGTGATGCGGGGCTTCCGCGGCGCGGCCGTCTCGTCCTTCGCTTTCGTGGAGGCGGCCGGCCTCGGCTATCTCGGCAAGCTGGCGGCTGACACCCTCCGGCTCGGCCGGCGCGGCGACGCCTCGGGGGCCTTCGGCAAGCCGGCGCTCGATCCGGCCGAGCGGGAGGGGCGGCTGACCGGCATCCCGGCGGCCGACCGGCTGGCGAGCGCGGCGGCCATCCTGCGCGGCATGGGACTGACGGACAATCTCGCGCGGGTCGTCCTCCTCGTCGGGCATGGCGCCACGACGCGGAACAACCCGCATGCGGCCGGGCTCGCCTGCGGCGCCTGTGGCGGCCATTCCGGCGACGCCAATGCCTTGGTTGCGGCTGCGATCCTGAACGATCCGGCGGTCCGGAACGGTCTCGTCGGCATGGGCATCGCGATCCCGGCAGATACGCTGTTCGTCGCGGCGCTGCACGACACGACGACCGACCAGGTCTCGATCCTCGACGCGGCGGCGCTGCCGCCGAGCCACGCGCAGGATCTCGCCTTGTTGAAGGCGCAACTTGCGGAGGCGGGCAAGGCGGCGCGGATCGAGCGCGCGCCGCGGCTCGGCATCACGGGCGACCCGTCGGCCGAGGCGCGGGTGATAACTCGGGCGCTCGACTGGAGCGAGGTGCGTCCCGAATGGGGCCTTGCCGGCTGTGCCGCCTTCATCGCGGCGCCGCGCGCGCTCACCCGCAATGTCGATCTCGGCGGGCGGGCCTTCCTGCACAGCTATGACTGGCGGAAGGACGACGGCTTCAGGACGCTCGAGTTGATCCTCACCGCGCCGCTGGTCGTCGCCAGCTGGATCAGCCTGCAATACTACGCCTCGACCGTGGACAACCGCGTCTTCGGCAGCGGCAACAAGGTGCTGCACAATGTCGTCGGCGGCTTCGGCGTCTTCGAGGGCTCGGGCGGCGATCTCCGCGTGGGACTGCCGCTGCAATCGATCTCCGATGGCCGCGAGCTCGCGCATGAGCCGCTGCGGCTCACGGCCGTGATCGCCGCGCCCGTCGATGCGATCGATCGCGTTCTCGCCGCCCATGACCATGTGCGGGCGCTGGTCGAGAACGGCTGGATCCATCTTCTGGCGCTCGATGGCGAGGCCATGCGGCGCCGGACGGCGGCGGGTTGGAGGACGGTGGAAGCCGGCTGAGCGCTGCTATCGCCGATTTCTGAAATCGGTTTGCGCCGGGCAAAACGCCTTGCCCGGCGGCTTCATGCCGGTATGATGAATTGTATGATTTTTCATACCGACATCCGGAGCCCTCCATGTCCCCCAGCATCGTGGCTTCTGGCCTTGCTTTCGCTTGCGTCCTCGTCAGCGCGCCGGCCTTCGCGCATTTCCAGGAGATCATCCCCTCCGCCGATGTGCTGCCGGAAGGCGGCAACGTGACGGTCGACATGGTCTTCACCCATCCCTTCGAGGGCGGGCCGGTGATGGACATGAAGCGCCCGGTGGCGGTCGGCGTCGTCGCGGGCGGCAAGCGCACCGACCTCACGCCGTCGATCAGCGAAAGGCCGGTCGGCGAGGCGACCGCCTGGACGCTGACGAGGAACATCGACGAGCCCGGCGCGGCGATCTTCTATGTCGAGCCGCAGCCCTATTTCGAGCCGGCCGAGAACAAGCTCATCGTCCACTATGCCAAGGTCGTCGTGGACGGCTATGCCTCGGGTGAGGGCTGGGACGACCTTGTCGGCCTGCCGGTCGAGATCCGGCCGCTGACGCGTCCGACCGGGCTCTGGACCGGCAATCTGTTCTCCGGCGTCGTGCTCAGGAACGGCGCGCCGGTGCCCTTCGCCGAGATCGAGGTCGAGTTCGTCAATGACGGCTCGGTGACCGCGCCGAACGACGCCTTCGTGACGCAGGTGCTGAAGGCGGACGCGGCCGGCGCCTTCTCCTATGCGATGCCGCGCGCCGGATGGTGGGGCTTCGCTGCCCTGACGGAAGCCGACGCGCCGGGCCGGGCGCCGGACGGCAGGGAGGTGCCGGTCGAGGAGGGCGCGCTCATCTGGGTGAAGGCGACCGACATGCCGGTCGCGAGGTAGCGGCGGCGAGCAGGCGGCGATGGCGCATATCCCCGATGGTGTCCTCTCGGTCCCGGTGCTCGCCGGCGGCGCGGTGATCGCCGCGGCTGGCGTCGCTCTCGGCTTGCGGCTGCTCGACGATCGCCTGATCCCGCGCGCCGGCGTGCTGGCGGCGGCAGTGTTCGTCCTGTCGCTGATCTCGGTCCCGGTCGGCCCGTCCAGCGTGCATTTGCTGCTCACCGGCCTGATGGGCCTCATGCTCGGCGCCGCCGTCTTTCCCGCCGTCCTCGTCATGCTGCTGCTGCAGGCGCTCTTGTTCGGCTTCGGCGGTCTGACGACGCTCGGCGTCAACACGGTCAATATCGCGCTGCCGGGCTTCATCGCCGCGGCGCTGCTCGGCCCTGCGATCCGCGCGAGCCGGAATGCGGCGAAGCGCGGAGCGCTCGCGGCGCTGCTCGGCGCGCTGTCTGTCGCCGGCACCGGCGGCCTCGTCGCGCTGTCGCTCGCGCTGTCCTCATCGAGCTACACGCCGGTCGCCCGTGTGCTCATCGCCACCTACCTGCCGCTGATGGTCGGCGAGGCCTTCGTCACCGCGGCGGTCGTTTCCTTCCTCGCGCGGGTGCAGCCCGACGCGCTGCGACCGGCCTCGGCATGAGGGCGTCGGTGAGGCCCATCCTCGTGCTCGCCGCGCTGCTGGCGCTGGCGCTGCCGGCCGAGGCCCACAAGCTGAAGGTCTTCGCCGCGGTCGACGGGCTCTCGGTCCATGGCTATGCCTTCTTCATCGGCGGCGGCCGGCCCGAGGGCAGCGCCTGGATCGCCAAGAATGGCGCGGGCGCCACGATCGCCAGTGGCACCACCGACGCCGAAGGCCGCTTCGCCTTCGAACTGCCGGCAGCGCCGGCGGGCGACGTCACCATCACCGTCGACACCCACGAGGCGCATATCGCTTCGGCGACCCTCTCTGCCCGGACCCTTGGCGCAGCTGACGCCGCTCAGCCGCCGCCGCAGCCAGCCGCCGCACAGCCGGGCGCGGGCGTTACGGACGATGCCCGCCTCGCCGCGCTCGTCGCCGCCGCCGTCGAGCGCGGAACGGAGCCGCTGCAGGAGCGGATCGAGATGATGGATTCGCGACTCCGCTTCGCCGACATCCTGTCCGGCATCTTCCTCATCATCGGCCTTGTCGGCATCGGCCTCTGGGCGCGGAGCAAGAGGCGATGACCGTCATCGCCGATCCCCGGCTCGGCCTCGTCACCGCGCTGATCGCGATCGTGGCGGTGGCGCAGCTGCACGGCCTGCCGGCCGCGACCGCGGCCTTCATCCTTGCGGCGATGCTGGGTGGGGTGACGCGCGCGGGGTGGCCGCTCGCAAGGCGGCTGGTGCATGTCGAGGGGTTCATGCTGCTGCTCTTCGTCATGCTGCCGCTGACCATGCCGGGAGAGCCGCTCGCGCGCATCGGCCCGCTATCGGTGAGCGCAGAGGGCATCGCGCTCGCGGCGCTGGTCGCGCTCAAGGTCTCGGCCTCGGTGCTGCTGCTCGCCGTGCTCGTCGGTTCGATGGAGCCGGCCCGGCTCGGCGCGACTCTGCATGCGCTGCATGTGCCGGAACGCTTCAACCGGCTGCTCGTGATGACGGCGCGCTATGTCGATCTCATCCGGGCCGAGGCGCAGCGGCTGCGCGAATCGATGCGGGCGCGCGGCTTCCGCCCGCGCTCCAATCGCCACACCTGGCGGAGCTATGGCCATCTTGCCGGCATGGTCCTCATCCGCGCACTCGACCGCGCCGAACGCGTGACGGAAGCGATGCGCTGCCGCGGCTTTTCCGGCCGCTATCCCCATGCCGCCTTCGCGCCGCCGGCCCTGCGCGACTGGACCGCCTCCATCGCGGTCGCCGTAACGGGTCTCATTCTGCTGGCGGCGGACCGGCTATGACGAAGCTCATCGAACTCTCCGGCCTCTCGGTCGGTCGCGCCGGACGGCCGATCCTTTCCGATGTCGCGCTCGAGCTTGCCGCCGGCGAGCGGCTTGCGCTGGTCGGGCCGAACGGCGCCGGCAAGACGACGCTGCTTCGGACCATTCTCGGCCTGGAGGCGAGCGGGGGCGGCAGCATCCGCCTGTTCGGCGAGGAGTGCCGGACGGAGAAGCAGTTCGCGCGGCTGCGCCCGAGGATCGGCTTTCTCTTCCAGGACAGCGACGATCAGCTCTTCTGCCCGACCGTCATCGAGGATGTCTCGTTCGGCCCGCTCAATCTTGGGCACGACCGGGCCGCGGCTCGCGCGATGGCCGAGGAGGCTCTGGGGCGGCTCGGCATTGCCGACCTCGCCGGGCGCATCAGCCATCGCCTGTCCGGCGGCGAGAAACGGCTCGTCTGCCTCGCCGGGCTGCTGGCCATGCAACCCGACATGCTGATGCTCGACGAGCCGACCAACGGCGTCGACGCCGGGAACGGCGAGCGGTTGCGCGAGGCACTGCGCAGCTTTCCGGGCGCGATGATCCTCGTCTCGCACGACGCCGAATTCGTCGCCGATCTCGCGACCCGCGCCATGGTGGTCCGCGACGGCCGCCTGCTGCCGGCCGAGATCCACGACCACGCCCACACGCATCGCCACCGCCACATCCATGTGGGCTCCGGCGGCTAGCGCGGTCAGAATGCGTATTGCGCCATCAGCAAGAGGTCGTGCGCGTCCTGCGATGCGGCGGGCAGCCCGTTCGTCGTGTCGACATAGTCCTGCGCGCCATAGTAATTATAGATGTATTGGGCGAGGAGCTTCGTGTTGCTGTTCGGTGACCAGACGAGATTGGCGCCGAAATTGAAGTTGCCGGCGCCCGACGCGCCATAGGTCGCTTCGGCCAGCACATCGTTGAGCTTGAAATCGGCATAGCCGCCGAAGAAGGCCGAGTTCAGCGTCGGCGTCCAGTTGTGCAGATATTGCGCGGTGACGTTCCAGCCGGTCACGCGCGAGAAGCCGCCGGTCGGGGAGTAATAGGCGTCCGGCGGCGCGAAGTCGCCGCTCGGATCGACGAGCCCGAGATAGGTGGTCGCGCCGTCTACATAAGCCGTCTGCAGATAGAGCGAATCCTTGTCCGCGATCATCGGCAGAGCGATCATGACGCCACCCTGCACAGCGAAGCCCCAGGTCGAGGGATTGGAGCCGGCGAAATCGGGCGATCCGTTGATCACCACCTTGTGCAGCGCGCCGGAGACCTGATAGCGGCCCCAGCTGGTCGTCTGGCCGAGGGCGGCGACGAGATCGGGCATCGCCGCGTTCTGGCCGAAGACGGCTGAGGTATCGGCATCGGCCGGCGCGATGCCGCCGCTGCGATAATTGCCCTGCTCGAGCGACAGTGTCGCCGAGAAGCCGCCGGGGATGGGCGCCGTGAAGGCGACGAAGGGCAGGCTCGTGCTGTCGCCGATCGTGGTCGGATCCGTGCCCTCGATATTGGCGTTGGCGTAGAAGTCGAACATGGAGGTGCCATAGCCGACCGTCACACCGCCCCAGCTAGCCGTGAGCGTCTGCGGCTCGACCTGGAACTCCGGTGGTCCGCCGCCATAGGGATCCGCGGTCCGAAGCTGGAAGCGAATGTCGGCCGCAGTCTTGAGCGGCCCCCCGAAGCCGAGGCCGGTCGTCGTCTTCAGCGTCAGCCCGAGTGTCCCGATGCCATAGATTTTGTCGGCGCCCGACGGATAGTCCGTGTAGCCGTTGGCGTAACCTTCGACCCAGAGATAGCCGCCGGGATTGAAGCAGGTGCCGAGAGCTTCGACCCAGATATAGGATTTGCCCTGCTCGATGCAGCGCGCATCGCCGATCGGGTCGGCTCTTCCGGTCGTCGCCTGCTTCTTGTGCGTCGTCCGGTTTCCGGTCGCGAAGGCGCCTTCAGTTCCGGCCGCGAGCAGCCCGATCGAGAGGACGGCAATCGCAAGGCCGCTGCTCGCAACACGCCACCTCACAAGACCGCTCCTTGCGCGACTGTCCCGGCGATGCGTCATGGCTGTTCCGTCTCCGCCTTCGCGATGACATCGGCAAGCTGGTCCGGCCCCGGCATTTCACCGGCCATCCCGGTCGTAAAGGCGGTGAGGACCTCGCGAAAGGCGTCGATCGCCTGGCTGTGCCGGGCCGGCGCGGCTTCGAGGACGAAGTCGAGCGATCCGAGCGGCGGCAGGCCGACGTCTTCGGGCACCTCGATGAGGCCGGGGTTGCCGAAGCTCCTGCCGACGGCCACGACGCCGATGCCGGCTTCGGCAAGGGTGATCTTGCCGATGAAATTGCTGCATTCGGCGACGGTCACGAAACTTCGGCGATGGTCGGCGAGGCGCGCCTCGACGATGTCGCGCAGCACGCTTGGGCCGAGATAGCTGATCACCGGGACCGGTCCGTCGCGGCGCGCGGCAACATCCGACCTCGCCATCCAGACCAGCGGCTCCCGCCAAAGAACTTCGGCGCCGGAATCGGGGTGGCTCTTGGTCATGATGAGGTCCACGTCTCTCATCCGCAGCGCCTCCTGGAGCCGGTGGTTGCGTCCTGTCACGAAGCGGAGGCCGAAATGCGGGAACCGCGCGCCGAACATCCGCAGCAGCGGCGGCAGGCGGGTCGCGGCGAGCTGATCCTCGATGCCGATCCTCAGGGTACCTGCCAGTCTGGACCGCGAAAGACGGGCGCGCGCATCCTCCGCGATGTCGAGGATGCCCCGCGCATAGATGAGCGCCGCCTCGCCATCGGGCGTCAGCTTCACCTGGCGCGTCGTCCTCAGGACGAGAACGCGCTGCAGCCGCTGTTCGAGCCGGGTGATGCGTTCGCTGATCGTGGACTGGGAGCAACCGAGCTCGCTTGCCGCGATGCTGAAACTGCGCTTCGTGGCGACGGCGTCAAATGCCCGGAGTTCGTCCGTATCGACGAGGTCGTCCTGTATTCGCATGGGGATGGCCGATATGCATATTGGGGATCTGGTACGATGTGCATAGCATCATGGCAATCGAATTCCAGTCTATATGCGCGTTTTCAGGCATATATCGTGGGTATCGATAAATGATATGATGAAATAGAGCGGGGATGATATATCAATATCGAACAGTATACGGGTTCTTGATCCGAACAAGCCGGATTTATTTACAAATCTCGCATCGTACTGTATTCAGGATCTGGAAACGGACGCGAGTCGGCGAGCATCGATCGCCGGGATTCCGCTGCGTCCATGGTGTCGTGCCGCCTCGACGGCCAGGAGCCGAGGAAAATCCCGACATGGCTGAAGCTGTGTATGAGAGGGAGCGCGGAAGGACCGCGGCCGATCAGGCGCAGCCGGGTCGCTGGCTGCGCCGGCTGGCGGCCATGCATGACGCACGCTGGGATGCAGGGCATTCGATCAGGGCGGCGATCACGATCGGGCTTCCCTGGGTCATTGGTTTTGCGACCGATCATGTTCTCTCCGCGATGTGGGTTTCATTCGGCGCCCTGATGGCCTCGTCGGCCGAACGGGCCGGTGATATCCGCGGGCGCCTTCCGGTCGTCGTCGGCGCCACGGCGATCGGGGCCGCCGGCTTTCTCGCAGGATATCTCGACGGGTTGCCGCTCGCCGCCATCGTCGTGATCATGGCGGCGTTGGGCGCCGCAGCCGGCCTCCTGAGCGGCTTCGGCGCCATCCTGTCGCTGGGCACCATGCAGGCCCTTCTCACGGCCAGCATCGCGATCGGCATTTCCGGCATCGCGCCGTTCTGGCAGCCGGCCCTGTTCTATCTCGCCGGCCTCGCCTTCTATGCCGTCCTCTTCCTGATCGAGGCTGCGTTTGCCGGAGAGCGCAGCCGGAAGGCGATCGTTGCCGGCCTCGTCTCGGCTCTGGCCGAGCTTGCCGCGCGCCGCGCCGAACTTCTGGCGGGGGGCGGGAGCGGGGAGGCGGTCGAGGCGGCGCGCCGGGTCGCGACGGCCCGTCTCGACGATCTCGGAACGGCCATGCTGCGCGCCGCCCGTTCCCGGACCGGCCGGGGCAGCGCGGAGGCCGATCATCTCGCTGCCGTGCTCGCCCCCTGCGACGCCGCCTTCCTGTCGATCATGGCCGCGCCGGAGGCTGCCCACCTGTCGGCCGCCGCGCAGCGGTTGCACGCGCCGTCGGAGCATGATGCCGGAGCGCCGCCGCGCGACGACGCACTCTTCGTCGCGATCGAACGGCTTGCCGCCCAGCTTGCCAATCCGTCGGAGGCGGACGAGCGGGGCGCCAGCCGGTCGCGAGCGGATCGCGCCCGGTCGGCGCCGCTCGCCGATCGACTGCGACCGTCGCCGACCGCGGCTGCCGACGCCGCTAAACTGGCGCTCTGCCTCGGTCTTGCCTATGCCGTCCGCTTCGTCGACGGCGCCGAGCACTGGTTCTGGGTGCCGCTGACGGTCAGCCTGCTCATGAAGCCCGATCTCGGCTCGGTGTTCGCGCGGGCCGCGCTGCGCATCGCCGGCACGGTGGTGGGCGCCGCGATCGGCGCGCTGATCCTCGCGGTCATGCCCAAGACGGGATGGGTCGGCCTCCCGATCGCGGTCCTCGCGGCGCTCATCCCCTGGGCGATGCAGAAATCCTACGCGCTCCAGGCCGTCGTGCTGACGCCGCTCGTTCTCATTCTCGTCAGCGCCCTCACGCCCGGTCCGTTCAACATCGACTATGGAACCCAGCGGATCATCGACACCGCTATCGGCGGCGCGATCGTGCTCGTCTTCGGCTATTTCCTCTGGCCGAAGAGCAGCGCGGATGTCCTGACGAGATTGTTCGAGAGCGCGAAGCTCCAGATCGCCGCCTATGTCGTCGAACCGACGCTGCCCGATCGCCGGCGCGCTGCCTACCGGGACCTGGCGGCAATCCGCCGGCGCCTCGATCCGCTGCTGGCCGAACCGCCGCCGGCCTCAGACGAGGCGGCTTCATGGGTGCCGCTGGTCGCCGCCGCGGAACGGATCTGCGACCACGTCTCCGTCTATGCGACGAGCACCGGGGCGTCGGTGCCGAGCGGCGAGGCCAGGGCCCTGAGCGCGCTCGGCGCCTATGTCGCCGCGACCCCGGCAGCGCGCGCGATCATAGCCCCGCCCGCTGCCGGCGCCGGCAGCCCGGCCTTCTCGGCCCTCCACGCCGCCGTGCTGGCCGAGCTCCACCATATGGATCGTCTCCGCGCCGAGACGCCCGGCCTCATGGCGTCTTCATGAGGCCTGCCGGGCTGCTGCTGTTCGAGGGGACCGGATGATTGTCTTTCAGGACGTGTTCGGATGGCTTGTGGCAACCCTCCGCGAGAATCCGGCCATCGCGCTCTTCCTGACCGTCGCCATCGGCTATCCGCTTGGCTCCTTCAATTATCGCGGGCTCAGCATCGGGACGGTCGCCGCGACGCTGATCGTCGGCCTTGTGATCGGCCAGTTCGGCATCGAGATCTCGAGCAATGTCGCGAGTGTCTTCTTCCTGCTGTTCCTGTTTGCGATCGGCTACCGTGTCGGCCCGCAATTCGTGCGTGGCGTCGCAGAGGACGGCGCCCCGCAGGCCCTGTTCGCCGTCATCGTCTCGGCGATGACGCTCGGCACCGCCTACGGGGTTGCGCGGCTTGCTGGTTATGATGTCGGCTATGGCGCGGGCCTCTTCTCTGGAGCCGCGACCTCATCGGCGGCCCTCGGCCTCTCGACTAGTGCGATCCAGGGGCTGGGCCTTTCGGCGGATGCGGCGCGAGCCATGGTCGGATCGCTGTCGACCGCCTTTGCCATGACCTACATCTTCGGCACCATCGGCCCGATCCTTATTCTCTCGCAACTCGGCCCGCGCCTGCTGGGCATCGACCTGCCGGCTGCCTGCCGGGCCTACGAGAAGCGGATGGGCGGAACGGGGGACAGCTCCGGAAGCGCATGGCATCACTACATCATGCGGACCTATCGGTTGCTGGACGACAGCCCGCAGGCCGGCAAGCGGGTGGACGAGGTCGAGACGATGGGCTCGCCCGGCCGGTGCTTCATCGACCAGATCCGCCGTGGCGAGCAGTTGCTGGCCGCGCATGAGGGGACGGTGCTGAAGCCGGGCGACATCGTCAGCGTCGCGGGCACGCGGGCGACGCTGCGCCGGATGTTCGCGGCCGGCGCCGAGGAGGTCGAGGACCGGGAAATGCTGGCGGTGCCGCTCGGCGGCGTCGACATCGTCGTCACGCGGCGCGCCTTCGACGGCAAGACTTTGGCCGAGCTGGCGCAGATGGAGCAGACGCACGGCATCTTCCTGACGCGCATCCGGCGTGGCGCCATGAGCGACGACATTCCGATCCTGCCCCAGACGACCATCCATCGCGGCGATGTCCTGACGGTCGTCGGGCGGCCGCAACGCATCAAGGCCTCGATGGGCGCCATCGGCCGTGCCGACTTCTCGGGCGAGAAGACCGACGTCCCGGCGATGTTCATGATGATCGTCGCCGGTGCGCTGATCGGCGTCCCTGTGCTGACGCTCGGCGGCGTGCCGCTCACGCTCTCCATCGCCGGCGGCGTGCTGCTGGCGGGCATCGTCTATCTGCCGGCGGCACACTGGATCTGAGGCGGCGGCTTCCTGGCGAAGCTTGGCGTCGTGGATTTCGCCGGTGGTATTGTCATCCATACGGCGGCCGGCTTCTCGGCGCTCGCCACCGCGAAATATCTCGGCAAGCGCAAGATGCCGGCGGGCGAGCCGGAATCCTCGCCGGCCAGCCTGCCGCTCGTGGCGCTCGGCGCCGGGCTGCTCTGGTTCGGCTGGTTCGGCTTCAACGCCGGCGGCGCCTATGCCGCGGACGCGCTGGCGGCCTATGCCTTCACCAACACGATGCTGGCCGGCTCGATCGCCATGCTGGTGTGGATGTTCTGGGAATGGCGCGAGAGCGGGCGGGCTTCCTTCTCTGGCGTGCTCGTCGGCGCCGTCGCCGGCCTCGCGACGATCACCCCGGCTTCCGGCTATGTGGAGCCGATGGCGGCGCTGGCCATCGGTGCCCTGGGCGCAACCGCCTGCTACCACGCCAAGCATGTCCAGAAGGCGCTCGGCATCGACGACACGCTGGAGGTCTGGCGTGCGCATGGCGTCGGCGGCATGACCGGCGCGATCCTGATCGGCGTATTGGCGAGCTCGCATATCAACAAGGTGGAGGCGAGCGTCGGCCAGCTCGGCATCCAGGTGCTCGCGGTGGCGATCGTCGCGATCTATGCGTCGGTCATCACCTTGATCCTGCTGAAGATCCTCGACGCCTTCGGAGTCCTCCGCGTGCCGGACGCGATCCAGATGTCCGGCCTCGACAAGGCCGAAACGGGCGAGAGCGCCTACCACCTCTGGGGCATGGACCGCTCGCTGCCGAAATAACCCTTGGGGTTACGGCTTTTGCCCGAAAGCCCTGGCGCGCCCGGTCCCTCACGATCGGGCGTGCTGTCGCTGCGAGCCGCCTCAGCCGAGGCCGCCATTGGCGAAGACTTGGGCGCGCCTTTGGGAGGTCTCGGAAGAGCTCACGAAGCTGAAACCTGGCTGATGCCCGGGGCCGCGCCGGCAGTGGGGTCTTCTGCCGCTGCTCTAGCGGATGTCAGTGGCTGCCGGGATGGCCGAACAGGATGTCCTGGATCCGGTCGGCTCCGACGGCGCGTGCGACCTGCTTGAAGGTGAAGAACGGCAGGAGAGACACGAAGAAGATCAGCGATACGATGAACAGCCCGCAGAGCCCGCCGCCGCCAAAGGACGGCATGCTGTGCGACAGGGGCTGGCCGTGAACGAGGCCGACCACGATCCGCTCCAGCGCATGCACGGTCAGAAACAGCACGGTGCAGAAGATCGCCTCGATCACGATGACCCAGATCCGCCGCCGTGTCGAAATCCGGCGCGCGAGGTCGATATGCTCGGCGACCATCATGACCTTGGTGAGGATAAGGGCGTTGAAGACGGCGAAGCCGGAAAAGAACAGGCTCTCGCCCATCTCCCGCTTCGCGATGTCCTCGTTCAGAACGAACAGGAACAGCAGCGTGAAGAGATAAAGAAACAGGATCAGCCCGAGCCGGAGTTCCTTCTTCAGCCAATCGGCCCGGCTCATCGACTTGTCCGCTGCTGAATGATCCATGCCGAATTCCGCTTGGCAGGTGTTGATCTGAGGTCGACGGGCAGTTCAGCTGCCGAGATGCATCACGATCAGGGCGGCGATCCCGAGGGCGAAGATCAGGACGCCCATGATGCGCGCGTAGGATCGCGGCGCGTCCGGAAAACCCGCCGACGGCGGGAAACCCTCCGTGAGTGCGGTGGTCGCGGCGCGGTTCTCGAGCGCGGCGAGAATGAGCGCCGCCAGGCCGAGCCCGACCATCATCGTCCCGAATGCGATCGGGGTCGTCTCGCGAAGCCCTGCCGGTCCCGATCCGGGAAGGATACGGAAGACCTGATGCACGCCGAAGCCGAACGTGATCAGCGATGTCGCTGTCCTGATCCATGCGAGCATCGTCCGGTCATGGGCGAGCCGCGTGCGGACCAGTGCGAGCCGGCCGTTGGTATCGCTTTCCGTCAGAGCCGGCGTCATGGCGTTCCCCCGTCGCTGTCCCAACCAAGGGCCCTGGCCACACGGTTCGTGAGACCGCGCAGTAGGAAGTAGCTCGGAAAGGCCAGCAGGGAGCCGACGATCAGGGCCTGCAGCACATAGATCGTCTGGAACACGATCAGCTGGTACACCGCGTCCAGCACGACTGCGAGCAGGAACAGCCTGCTCACATCCATCCATTCCGTCCGCAGCAGTTCGGCCCGATGGTCCGGCGATGTCACGATCAGCCAGCCGAAGGGGCCGCGACCGGCTCGGACATCCCGGAGGCCGGCGCGAATGGCAAGGAAGCCGGCCATGAGCGGCTGCATCACCATGCGAAGGCTGAGCGGTCCATGGTCGCGCCCCACGAGCATCGCCCAGTCGCGCGCAAGAATGTCTTCGAGGCTCATCGTCGGAGACCCCTCGATCTGTGCTGGAGGAAGGCCGTGTCCCGGCCGCGTGAGGCGGCCGGCCCGAGGCTCTGCCGGGTTTACGAATCGGCCGCGGCGTTTCGGGTTCGCGCGACCTCCTCGGCCAGGATCGGCAGGCCGAGATTGCAGGACTCGACGCCTCGCGAGACGCAGATCTTCAAGACGTCCATGATCTCGGAGACGGTCGCGCCGGCGGCCAGCGCATTCCGGATGTGCCGGCGCGTTCCGGGCGCGTACATATGCGTGATCGAGGCATCGAAAGCGATGCTGAGGAGCTCCATCTCTTTCGCGTCGAACACCCCGTCGGCATAGAGGCCGACCCCGGCGGCCATGACGGCGTCCGTCCAGCGCGGATCGAGCGCGAAGAACGGATCCCAGGCGGCGTTCCACTGGCCCATCGCCTTCATGCGGTCGACGAAAGGCGTGGCCCCGTGTGGGCTCGTGGTGGCAGCGGGTGCCTTGGCGCCGGCTTCCTCGATCAGGATCGGTGCGCCGAGGCTCGCGGAATGCAGCGCCATGACGGTGCCCATCTTGACCAGCGTGAAAAGCTCCGCCTCCGTGGCACCGGCAGCCAGCGCCGCCCGCATGTGGCGCCTGGTAGCGTCAGCGTCGAGGCTGGTCACCGCGACATTGACCGCGACGGCGACGAGTTCGACGAAGCGCGCCGACAGGACCCCGCTCCGCCAACTGCCAAGGCTCGCCTCGCCCATCGCCGCGGCCCAGGACGCATCGCGTTCCGACAGCGTCCTGAAGACGCCCTCGGCCCATGGGCCGGCTGAAGGGGTCGTCTCCTTGCTGGACATGGTCCTCTTCCTTCGCTGAAAGGTGATGTCGTCAGGCGATCGCGACGAGGATCGTCTCGCCCTCGACCTTGGCGGCGTAGCAGGGCACGCCGATCTCCGCGCCGACGACGAGCCCGGTCTGGACGTCGAAGCGCCAGCCATGGCCGCGGCAGCGGACGACATGCCCTTCCAGGACGCCGTAGCCGAGCGAATGGCCGGCATGCAGGCAGGAGTCCGAAATCGCATAGATCGTGCCGTTCACGTTGAACAGCGCCACGGACACGCCATCCACCTCGATGGTGGTCGATGTCCCGGGCGGCAACTCGCCGAGGGGGATGGTTTCCTTGAAATCGGCCATTCGGCACATTCCTTCCGCGGCGGGATCAGTCGGGTTCGGGCATCGGGAAGGCGGTGGGATCGGTCTGCCAGATCGCGAACATGTTGCCGGCGGGGTCGGCGAGCACGGCGACCCAGGCGGTCCGCGGGATCGCTGTCTTGGGCCGGACCACGGTTGCGCCCATGCGCTCCGCCATGGCGATCGACTCGTCGAGCGACTCGACGTCGAGGAATTGCAGCCATCCCCTGGGATCGCTTCGGGGCCGATAGGTCAGGCCGCCCGCTACGCGGCTCCGGTCGCCCGGGTCCGCAAGGATGCGCCAGTATTCCAGCCCCTCGACCTTCTCCAACTCCCAGCCGAAGAGGGTGGCGTAGAAGTCGGCCAGCGCCTTGGGATCGTCGCCGTAGATTTCGAAATGCGTTCTTTGGCCGGGCACGGGTCGCGCTCCTGCTTGCGTCCTGGAATGGATGGCCGGCGCTGGGGCGCTGGCCATCCGCTCTTTGTCGGGCGGCTTACGCCTTGCCGGCCAGCAGCGCAGCCTGCGCGGCCCGCACCGGCTCCGGCGCGATCATGCAGGCGGCGATGGGATGCGAGTCACCGCCGACGACGGCCGGCTTCAGCTTTCCGTCGGTCGGCCAGATCAGGAAGCCCGGGTTGAATCGCGTGGGGTTCGGCGCCATGCCGTTCTTCTGGAGCGTCTCCTCGACAGTGTCGTACCAGGTGCCGACCTTCATGATCTTGCGGGCTTCCTCGGCGGTCGCGACCTTGCGGCCGAACTCCTTGGAAAGCCGCACGACACCCTTGATCTGCTCGACCGTGGTCTTGCGCGTGCCGTCAGCACCCCAGAGATTGTCCTCGTTGCCGACGCGGATATGCTGGCCGAGGACCAGCGACATGGCCGACAGCGAGATGAGGCCGCGCATGCTGGACCAGAAGGTCGTGACCGCACCCTGGGGCAGACGCTGCAGGAAGTGCATCCAGTCGAACGGATTGCGCCAGAGTGTACCGCCGCCATAGCCGCAGAGCGCAAGGTTGAGCGGCCCCTTGTAGATGCCGGCCCGGATCAGGTGATCGATCAGGTCCCACTGATGAATGTGGCCCGGCACGAAATAGGGCTGGATGCCGTTCTTGGTCAGTCTCTTGATGTGCTCGACATAGAAGGCGGGCGTGGAATCTACCACCATGCCCTGCCAGGCCGCCTGCACCTTCGGGTCTTCCATATGGGTGCCCTTGACGTCCTCGGCGGTGAATGCCGAGGCGATGTCCCAGAGCGAGGTGCCCGTCGTCACCGTCACGAATTCGGGCTTGGGATCGAGCTCCGCCAGCATGTGGCGCGTGTCGTAATCGAGCCAGGCGGCCTTGGCTTCCGCCGTGTGCGGCGCGAAGGAGATCGATCCGCCGACCTGGATGATCATGTCCGGGACGGCTTCCTTCACCCGCCTCAGCAGGTAGTTGTAGTCGTCGAAATTGGTCGATCCCATGCCGGTGGCCGGGTTGCGCACGTGGAAATGCAGAACGGTCGCACCGGCCTCGTAGCAGTCGACCGCCGCCTGCACCTGCTCGTCCCAGGTGAGCGGGATGTCCGCGGCGTCGCCGGGCAGCCAGGCCGGGCCATAGGGCGCGGCCGTGATGATCAGCGGCGCCATGTTCTCGGGCAGAATGGAGTCGTCAGTGTAGTACATTGTGGGATCCCCCATCGGCAGAAGTGAAGTCGTGTCGAGCCCGGCCCGCCACGGGGGCGGGACAGGATTGCGCAGGCAGAGGCTGGGCGCGGAATGCCGCGCGGCAGCGGGCGCCGGGAAGGCTCATGGATGAAGCCTCGGCGCGGGACGGCGCAGCGCGACGACATTGGCGCCGGCCAGCGCGTCGCGCATCTCGTCGATGAGCCGGTCGATCCAGCCCTGGCATTCCAGAAGTCGCTCGGCGCGATCCGCGGCGGGGATGGACCCGATCCGCGACAGCGCGGTTTCGGCCAGCCCGAGCTCGTCGCACATGTCGCGGAAATCCGCGTTGCCGCGCGCCAGCTCCCGGACCAGATCCTCCTGCTGCGGAAAGTGCCGCAGCACGCGATCCGACAAGAGGCCGGTGTCCGGCATGTTTCCCCCTTGGCTTCGCGCCGGGCCGGTCCCGGAGGCGCTTCCTGGTCCCGATGCTGCATCCGGACCGGCGAAACGGGGGGTAATTAACAGAGATCACCGGGGTAAGCCGCGCATGCGGTTCAACCGTCCTTCACCGGAGTCGTCAATCATTGCAGACGGTTAGCCACGCGGTCCGACGGCGAGGCACCGCGCGGGGACGACGAATGACTCGGCAGCGCAACTTTGTTAAAATCGCGCTGCGGGCCCGGGGGAAACGGCTTGTCGAGGGAAGCGCATCAGGGTCTGCGGACCGGCGAGGGGGACGCTCGCGTCGAGAAATCCCCCGATCCAGAGCTTGTCCGCGACGCTCTGGCCAGCATCATTGCTTCACCCGAGTTCGACGCGACCGACCGGAACCGGCGCTTCCTGTCCTATGTGGTGACAGAAGCGCTGGAGGGTCGCGGCGACCGGATCAAAGCCTATACGATCGCCACCGAAGTCTTCGGCCGCGGCCCCTCTTTTGATCCGCAGGGGGATCCGATCGTGCGTGTCGAGGCCGGGCAGCTGCGCCGGGCGCTCGACCGCTACTACCTCGACGCCGGACGCGACGACCCGGTCGAGATTTCGATTCCGAAGGGCGGCTACGCTCCGCTCTTCACGCCTCGCGAGAGGGTAGTCCCGATCCCGCCGCCCGAACCGGCGGCACCGGCCCCGCCCCGGCGCGTGACCAGCCGAGCAGCGGTCCTGATCGGCGTGCTCCTCGCCCTATTCCTCGGCGCGGGGCTCGGCTATGGGCTCTGGGCCGGCCGCGCCATGCCCGCGCGGCCCGATATCCCGCGCATTCTCGTGCAGCCTTTCGAAGACCTGGCCCGGTCCGGCAACTCGGCCCTCCTCGCCAGCGGGTTGACGCAGGAGGTCATCGGACAGATCTCGCGGTTCCGGGATATCGTGGTGATCGCAGCCGATGCTGAAGGACGGCCCCTTGCCGATTCGTCCGGCTTGCCGGCCGCGCGCGACGCGCCGCGATATCTCCTTTCCGGCAGCCTCGACATCGATGGCACCACGCTTCGCCTGCAGACGCGGCTCATCTCGCGCGGAGACGGGGCCGTGCTGTGGACGAACAAATATGCTGGCGATCTCTCCGTCTCGCGGCTGACGGCCATCAAGGAGGAGATCGGCGACGAGGTGGCGACAGCGCTGGCACAGCCTGATGGCGTGATCTTCAGGGCGGATGCCGCCCGCCAGGTGACGAGCCCGCCGGAGGACTGGACGGCCTATGCCTGCACACTCGCCTATTACGACTATCGCCTGACCTTCGATGCCGCGACCCATGCCAGGATCCGAAGCTGCCTGGAGGATGCCGTGGCACGCTTCCCGACCTATGCGACGGCGTGGGCGCTGCTGTCGCTGATCTATATCGACGAGCTGCGCTACCGCTTCCCGCCGGAGACATCCGGAGGTGCGGCCCCGATAGAGAAGGCCAGAGCGGCGGCGCGGACGGCGGTTTCGCTCGATCCGACGAACATTCGCGGCCGCGAGGCCGAGATGTTCTCTCTGTACTTCTCGGGCGACAAGGACGCAGCGATCGAGGTTGGCAAGGCCGCGCTGGAACTGAACCCCAACGATACGCAGCTGATGGGCGAATATGGCTATCGCCTCGCTTTGTCCGGCGAATGGGAGGCGGGCTGCGCGCTGGTCGACGAAGCGCGGAAGCGCCAGCCAGGCCGGGCCGGCTACTACGAGACCGCATTGGGTCTCTGCGCCTACCAGAGGGGCGACTATGCGACCGCGGCGATTTGGATTCGCAAGGTCCCGATGACCGACAATCCGCAATACCACGCCATCGCAACCGTCATCTTCGCCGAACTGGGCGACCCGCAGGTCGCAGCGGAGGTGGAGTGGCTCCGCGTGCACGCGCCGCAATATTTCCAGGATGCCCGGTCCGAGATCGCCTATCGCATCGGGCGAAAGCAGGATGTCGACCGCATCCTCGCCTCACTGAAGAAGGCTGGAATTCCCGCAAAGGACCACTGAGCCGCGGCGCATCGAAAGCGGCGTCGGCAAAGCGGCGACCCAGAAATCGGAGCGATCGGCTACTCCGGAAAATTGGCTGGGGCGGGAGGATTCGAACCTCCGGATGGCGGTACCAAAAACCGCTGCCTTACCGCTTGGCGACGCCCCATTAGGCCGCGGCGCTCGGGCCGCGACGCCCCGTGCTATAGCGGCACGGGGGCTTTCCCGCAACGGCCGGCGAACGCGCCGCGGCGCCCGCCCGGTCCGGCGAGAGCCTGGGACAGAGCGTTCTTCCACAGGCGTGATTTCCGCGCTTGCGGCGCTCAGCCGGCGTCGCTATAACCCCGCTCGCCGATGGTCACGGAGTGTAGCGCAGCCTGGTAGCGCACATCGTTCGGGACGATGGGGTCGCAGGTTCAAATCCTGCCACTCCGACCATGGCTTTCCCCCGATCCCCGAGACCACATCCCCGCTGGGGACGGCCGGTGGGCGTCGAACACGCCGCCGTTGCCGGTCGTTGCCGTCTGAGGCCCAGTTGCGGCAGCCCAAGTGAGCTGCCCATGTGGTCGCGTCTGCCGGAGCCGGCGCGCGAATCACATCCTGCGCCTCGAAGCGGTTTCGGAGCCCGCGCGCCCCTGCCGAAGCTCTCTCGCGCGCCTTTCCCAATCGTCTCTGTCCACAACTGCACACAATTGCGGCAGTATCGCCGTGGAAAAATGCAGTCTGCGCCGTATGCCTACGCTTTTTTGCTTTGCAAAACGCGATGTGCGTAGCAACAATAATAACTGCGAGGCGGTGGTTCCCCCGAGCGCCGGAGACGTTTCCCCCACGGTCGCGTCTCGTCGGAAACGGCCCTCGCACGATACCTGCCTGAAGCGGCCGCCGCCGGGATTCCCCCTCCCGGCGGCGGTCTGCTTTCTGGGCCTTCCCCGTCGCAATTTGATCGACATCGAAGACACCGTCGGAGGCGTGGCCTAGTGAGGGCCGGGCGGCGCCTTGGCGCGGCGGGCGTCGGAGTGGGGTCATGACGGCAGAACGCGGGCGAGGAGCGGGGACGGCCCATCGGGGAGGGGCGACGCCCCGGCAGTCGGCCTTCTGGCTGGATGGTCTCGATGCCGTCGCGGCCCGGCTCGACGCAACGCCGTCCGGACTCTCGAGCGCCGAGGCCGCGGCGCGGCGCGCGCGCTTCGGCCCCAATCTCGCGGTGGTGCGCGCCGAGCGCTCGCTGATCGCCCGCCTGGCCCGCCGGTTGGCCGAGCCGCTGGTCGCGATCCTCCTGATCGCCGCGGCGGTGACCGGCCTCACGGGCGACTGGCAGAGCGCCGCCGTCATTCTCGTGATCGTCGCCGGCTCCATCGGGCTCGACATGGCGCAGGAGCGGCAGGCGGCGCGCACGGTCGCGGCGCTGAAACGCTCCGTCGCCGTGACGGCGCGGGTACGGCGTGACGGCGAGGCCGTGGAGATCGCCGTTGCCGAGATCGTGCCGGGCGACATCGTCGAGATCGGTGCCGGCGAACTCGTGCCGGCCGATGGCCTGGTGATCGCAGCGGCGGGCGCGGTCGCCGACGAGGCGGTGCTGACCGGCGAACCCTATGGCGTCGAGAAGCATGCCGCGCCGCCTGGCCCGGGCGAGGGGTGCGACGAGGGGGCGGCGCTTTTTGGCGGCACCAGCCTCGTCTCGGGCCCGGCGACGATGCTCGTGGTCGCGACGGGCGCCGGCACCCGCTTCGGCGCCATCGCCGAGTCGCTGCAGGCGAACGTGCCGCCGACCAGCTTCGAGCGCGGCGTGCATGCGCTCGGCATGCTGATCCTGCGCCTCACGGGCTTCCTTGTGCTCGCGGTGCTTTTGACGCAACTGCTGCGCCATGGCCTGACGCTGGAGGGCTTCCTCTTCGCCGTCGCGCTCGCCGTCGGCCTGACACCCGAACTGCTGCCGATGGTCATGACGGTGACGCTGGCGCGCGGCGCCGCCCGCATGGCGCGGCGGAAGGTGGTGGTGAAGCGCCTCGCCGCCATCCACGACCTCGGCGCCATGGACATTCTCTGCACCGACAAGACGGGAACGCTGACCGAGGCGCGCATCGCCCATGTCGCGAGCCTCGACTGGACCGGCGCCGACAGCGCCCGTGTCACCGACCTCGCGGCGCTCAATGCCCGCTTCGTCGGCGGCCTGCGCAACAATCTCGACGAGGCCGTGCTCGCGGCCCGGCCGGCAGCGGAGGAGGGCTGGACGCGCCTCGCCGATCTCCCCTTCGATTTCGAGCGCCGGCGCGCCTCGGTGCTGGTGGAGCGGGGCGGCGAGCGGATCATCGTCACCAAGGGCGCGCCGGAGGCCGTCCTCGCGCTGGCGACGCAATGCGAGGAGCGGGATGGAACGCGCGCGCCGCTGGATGCGGAGCGGCGAGCGGCGCTCGAGGCGTTGATCGCCGAGAAGGGCCGGGAGGGTCTGCGCCTGCTCGCGGTCGCCTGGCGGGCTGCCAATGCGAGCGCCCTGACGGCCGAAGACGAGGCCGGGCTGATCCTCGCAGGCTTCGCGGTGTTCCTCGATCCGCCTAAGGCCTCGGCGACCGCCGCCGTGGCGCGGCTCGTGCGGGCCGGCATCCGCGTCAAGATCATCTCCGGCGATGGCGAGGCGGTGGTGAGCCATCTGGTCGGCACGCTGTCGCTGCCGGCCACGGGTGTGTTGACGGGCGCCGAGATCGGCGCGATGAGCGATGCCGCGCTCGCCGCCCGCGCGGCGGAGACCGATCTCTTCGTGCGGGTCGCTCCCGATCAGAAGGCCCGCATCGTCGCCGCGCTGCGCCGCCGCGGCCATGTCGTCGGCTTCATCGGCGATGGCATCAACGATGCGCCGGCGATCCATGCCGCCGATGTCGGTCTCTCGGTCGATAGCGGCGCCGATGTTGCGCGCGAGGCGGCCGACATCATCCTGCTCGATTCCGACCTCGGCGTCCTCGCCGACGGCGTCGCCGAGGGGCGGCGCACCTATGCGAACATCATGAAATATGTCCGCATGGGCACGAGCTCCAATTTCGGCAACATGCTGTCGGTTGCCGTCGCCTCGATGCTGCTGCCTTTCCTGCCGCTCGCGCCGCTGCAGATCCTGCTCAACAATCTCATCTATGACCTTTCGGAGATCGGCATCCCGTTTGACCGCGACGACGGCGGCGACGAGGCGCGGCCGCAGGTCTGGGACATGCGCGCGGTCCTGCGCTTCACCCTCGTGATGGGGCCGCTGTCCTCGCTGTTCGACTTCGTCACCTTCGGCGTGCTGCTCTATGGTTTTGGCGCCGATGTCGCGACCTTCCGCACCGGCTGGTTCGTCGAATCGATCGCGACGCAGATCCTCGTCATCTTCCTGATCCGGACGGCCGGACCCTTCTGGAGGGGGCGCCCGAATCCGATCCTGGTGCTCACCTCGCTCGGCGCGCTGGCGCTCGCGCTCGGCATCGCGCTCGGGCCGTTCGGCGCGCTGTTCGGCTTCGTCGCGCTGCCGGCGCCTCTCCTCCTCGCCATCGCCCTCATCGCCGCCCTCTATCTCGTCTCGGCCGAGGCATTGAAGCGCTTCGCGATGGGGACGGCGCCGATCGCTGGCGGCAGGGCCGGGCCATCATCGCGCGACCCCTTGGCGCGGAAGCCGCCGCGCCGCTAAAGAAGAGCGGCGGATCGCGGGAGGAGCGGGATGCAGGGGCAGGATGGCGGCGCGCCTTCGGGCGGCTCCGGGGAGGATGCCGAGGCGTTCGAGCCGCGCGCGCGGCGGCTCGTCGTCGATCTGGGCCTTGCGAGCGGGGACGAGATCCGTGGCGCCGAGCCGCTCAGCGGCGGCGTCGCCTCCGATATCGGCATCGTCGATCTCGGAGATCGCAAGGTCTGCGTCAAGTTCGCACTGGCAAAGCTGAAGGTCGCCGCGGAATGGCGGGCGCCGGTGCGTCGCGGCAGGGCGGAATATGCCTGGCTCGCCTTCGCGGGCCGCGTCGTGCCAGGTGCCGTGCCGCGGCTCTTCGGCTGGTCCGAGGCCGAGAACGGCTTTGCCATGGATTATGTCGGCGGCGCGGGCGTCGCCCTCTGGAAGGCACGCCTTCTCGCCGGAGCGCAGCCGGCCGGCGAGGCGGAGGCGGTGGGCGACCGGCTCGGCCGCATCCATTCGGCCTCGACCAAACCCGACTTCGACGATGCGCCGTTCCACAATGCCGAGGATTTCCGCGCGCTGCGCATCGAGCCCTATCTCCTCTTCACGGCCGGCCGCCATCCGGAGCTTGCGCGCGCGCTCGTGACGTTGGCCTCCGAGCTCGATGCCGCGAACACCGTGCTGGTGCATGGCGATGTCAGCCCCAAGAACATCCTTCTCGCGCCAACGGGACCGATCCTGCTCGACGCGGAATGCGCGACCATGGGCGACGCCGCCTTCGATGTCGCCTTCTGCCTCAACCATCTCGTGCTCAAGGCGGCGCATGTCCCCGACATGCGGGCGCCGCTTCTCGCTTCCGCCGCCGCGTTCTGGCGCAGCTATGCGGCGCATGTCGATTTCGAGGACGCCGCCGCCTTGGAGCGCCGTGTCGCCGCGCTGCTGCCGGCGCTGATGCTCGCCCGCGTCGACGGCAAGTCGCCGGTCGAATATCTGACCGAACCCGAACGCAGCACCGTCCGCGCTGTCTCAGCGGCGCTCATCCCCTCGCCCCCCGATCGCCTCGACGATCTTCTCACCCGCATCGGAACGGACCTCGACCATCATGGCTGACATCACCGCGATCCGCGGCCGCCGCGTCTTCGATTCTCGCGGCAATCCGACCGTCGAGGCGGAGGTGACGCTCGCCGATGGCGCCATCGGCCGTGCCATTGCCCCGGCCGGCGCATCGCGGGGCACGCGAGAGGCGATCGATCTGCGCGATGGTGGCGAACGCCTGCGCGGCAAGGATGTGCGCAGCGCGGTCGCCCATGTGAACGGGCTGATCGCCGATGCGCTCGCCGACCGCGAAGCGTCCGATCAGGCCGGCATCGACGCGGCGCTCGTCGCCCTCGATCCCTCGCCGCTCAAGGCGACGATCGGCGGCAATGCGACGGTCGCGGTCTCGCTGGCCGTGCTGCACGCGGCAGCGGCCTCGGCCCGCAAGCCGCTCTGGCGCCATATCGCCGATCATTGGTCGCGCACACCCTCGCTGCCGCTGCCGGAAATCCAGATCTTCGGCGGCGGCGCCCATGCAGGGCGGCGGGTCGACGTGCAGGACTTCATGATCATGGTGCCGGGAGCCTCGAGTTTCGACGAGGTCATGGACGTCACCAGCGCCGTCTATTTCGCCGCCGGTGAACTGATGGCGAAGAAGGGGCGCCTTGCCGGCGTCGCCGACGAAGGCGGCTGGTGGCCGGTCTTCTCCTCCAACGAGGAGGCGCTGGAAACGCTCGCCGAGGCGATCGAGCGCGCAGGCGAGGCAAGGAGCGGGCGCGTCGTGATCTCGCTCGACATCGCCGCCTCCGAGTTCGGCAAGGACGGCCGCTATCGCCTGGCGCTCGAGGACCGGCAGCTCGATTCCGGCGCGATGATCGATCTCCTCGGCCGCTGGATCGACGCCTATCCGATCGCCTCGATCGAGGACCCGCTGGCCGAGGACGACACCGCGGGCATGCGCGCCTTCACCGAGCGCTTCGGCGAGAGCGTGCAGATCATCGGCGACGACTATCTCGTCACCAATGCCGCGCTGGTCGAGCGGGCGGCCCGCGAAGGCGCCTGCAATGCCGTGCTGATCAAGGTCAACCAGGCCGGCACGGTCAGCGAGGCCTTCGCCACCTTCGCCGCCGCGGAGGCGGCTGGCTGGCGCGCCATCGTCTCGGCCCGCTCGGGCGAGACCGAGGATGTCTCGATCAGCCATATCGCGACAGGTCTCGGTGCCGGCCAGCTCAAGGTGGGCTCGTTCACGCGCTCCGAGCGCATGGCGAAATGGAACGAGTGCCTCCGCATCGGCGACGCGCTGCCGGAAGGCGCCTTTGTCGGCGGCAGGCCGCTCGCCCGCACCTGGTGGGGACAGGAACGGCCGACGGTCTAGCGGACCGTTCGCCCCGGTTCACCGATTGCGGCTTGAAGCGATTCAGGACCCGCGTTAGCGTTTCCTCCCAACCCCCGGGAGGAAAATCATGTCGCTCAACGTGCTGTTCATCGGCGGCACCGGCCAGATCTCGCTGCCCTGCGTGCAGCTTGCGGTCGAGGCCGGTCACAAAGTCACCGTCTTCAATCGCGGCCGCTCGGAGGAGAAGCTCCCTGACGGCGTCCGCACCATCATCGGCGACATGAAGGACAAAGCGAGCTACGGCGCGCTCGGCGACGAGCGTTTCGACGTGGTCTGCCAGTTCATGCTGTTCACGCCCGACCAGATGGACGAGGACATCCGCGTTTTCACCGGCAAGACGGGGCAATACATCTTCATCTCCTCGGCCTCGGTCTATGAGAAGCCGGCCCGCCACTATGTCATCACCGAGAAGACGCCGGCGGTGAACCCCTATTGGCCCTACAGCCAGGCCAAGATCGCCGCGGAGGAGAAGCTGCGCGCCACGAGCGGCCTGCCCTGGACGATCGTCCGGCCGAGCCACACGGTGCGCAATGGCATTCCGAGCATGATGAATGACGGCGATCTCTCGGCGCGCCGCATGCTGGCCGGCAAGCCGGTCATCGTCTGCGGCGACGGCACGACGCCCTGGACGCTGACGCGCTCGGTCGATCTTGCGAAGCCCTTCATCGGCCTCTTCGGCAAGGAGAAGGCGCTCGGCGAGGATTTCCACATCACCTCCGACCGCGGCCATGGCTGGGACGCGATCTATCGCACCATCGCCAGGGGCCTCGGCGTCGAGGCGAAGATCGTGCATGTGCCGACCGACACGCTGGTGCGCTACCACGCCGAATGGGAAGGCCCGCTGATGGGCGACAAGACCTGGGCGGCCTTGTTTGACAACAGCAAGGTCAAGAGCGTCGCCGGCGACTTCACCTGCGCCGAGGACCTCGAGACGATCCTCGCCGAGCCTATCACCCATGTGAAGCGCCGCCTGGCCGGCCCTGCGCCGGATGCGGGCGCGATGGACGCGCTGTTCGATCGCATCGCCGCCGAGCAGTCGGCGCTCGGCAGCTGACGAGCCGTCTCCCGGTGCCCTTCAGCGGCTGAAGCGCACCGGCACCGTCAGCGCGATCCTGCCCTTGCCGAAACCCTCGGGCGGCGGCGGCAGCGGGCTTGCGCGCTTCAGCAGGCTGACCGCCTCCGCGTCGAGCCGCGCATCGCCCGTCGATCCGACCAGCCGAGCGGCGAGAACGCGGCCCGCTCGGTCGATCGTGAAGGCGACCGAGGCCGTGCCCGTCCCCGCGCCGCGCGGAAAGCGCTTGTTGCGGTTGAGATGGGCGAGCAACCGGCTCTTCCATGTCGCGGGCGACACCGACTTGACGCCGGCGCCGGAGACCGGTGCCGCCGACTTCGTTCCCTTGGCCGCCGCGGCATCGGCGGCCTTCGGCGCGGGCGCGCTCTTTGTGGCGGCCGCGGCCTTCGGCTTCTTCGTCTCCTGCTTCTTCTCGGCCACCTGCTTGCGCGGCTTCTCCACCTTCGGCTTCGCCGGTTCGACCTTCTTCGGCTCGACTGGCTTCGGCGGCTCCACCTTTGGCTGGGGTGGCGGCGGCTTGGGCAACTCGGGCTTCGGCAGCTCGGGCTTCGGCAGTTCGGGCTTGGGCGGCTCAGGCTCGGGTGGTTCGGCTTTCGGCGGCTCAACCTTCGGTGGCTCGACCTTGGGCGGAGCCGGTGGCGGCGTCGGCAACACCTCGGGCGCCGGCGCCTCGGGAAGGCGCAGTTCGGGCTCGGGTGGCGGCTCGACCTTGGGCGGCTCGGGCGCCGGGGGCGGCGGAGGCGGTTCGACTTTCGGCGTCGGCGTCGGCTCCGGCAGGGGCGGCGGCGGCTCGACCTTTGGCGGCTCCGGCGCCGGGGGCGGCGGCACGGGCTCAGGCGGCGGTGGCGGCGGTTCGACCTTGGGCGGCTCTGGCGGCGGGGTGGGTTGAGGCTCGGGCGGCGGCTCCGCCACGGGCTTCGGCTCCTCCGGGGCGGGCCCAGGCTCCGGCTCCGCTTCGGCGCTGGCAGCGGAAGCGAGCGATTGCATGGGCACGCTGTCCGGCGTCACCGCGAGCGGCGCCAGTTCGATCATCATCGCCGGCGGCGGTTCGCTGGCCGCCGCCTCGCGCGTCGTCCATTCCGAGACGGCCCAGACGACGGCGGCATGCGCGCTGACCGCCAGCGAGCCGGCCAGCAGCCAGCGCGCCGCCGTGTCGGCGACGCCCGTCCGCTTGCCGTATCCGTGGCGTCCCGGCCCGCTCATGGCGCTGCAGCGGGCGGCGCAGCGCCCTGATCCTCCAGCCCGACCAGAGCGATCTTGAGATAGCCGGCCGACCGCAGGAGGTTCATCACCTGCATGAGTTCGCCATAGGCGACGGCGCCATCGGCGCGCAGGAACACGCGCTCCTCGCGATTGCCCGAGGTGAGCCCATCCAGCCTCGCCTGCAGCGCGTCGCGCGGCACCGTGTCATTGGCGAGCGCCAGCGTCAGGTCCTCGCGCACCGTGAGGAACACCGGCTTGTCGGGCCGCGTCGCCGGCGCCGCATTGGACACCGGAAGGTCGACGGCGACATCGACGGTCGAGAGCGGCGCCGCCACCATGAAGATGATGAGGAGCACGAGGATCACGTCGATGAACGGCGTGACATTGATCTCGGAGACCTCGCCGATGTCGTCAGCGGACGAATCCTTGAGCGAGACGGCCATGGTCTACTCCGCTGCGGCGAGTTGGGGGGCGCGGCGCACGGCCGGCGGCGTCGCGGCGGCATGCGCCCGGTCGAGATCGCGCGAGACATGCTGCAGAAGCTCGGCGCCGGCATCGGCGAGCTGCGCGCGATAGCCGGCGATCAGCCGGGCGAAATGGTTGTAGATGATCACCGCGGGAATCGCGGCGACGAGGCCGATGGCGGTTGCGAGCAGCGCCTCGGCGATGCCGGGCGCGACGACCGCGAGGCTGGTCTGCCGCGTCTCGCTGATGCCGATGAAGGCGTTCATGATGCCCCAGACGGTGCCGAACAAGCCGACAAAGGGCGCCGTCGAGCCGATGGTGGCGAGGACGCCCGTGCCGCGCGCCATCACGCGTCCGGCTCGCGCCTCGATGCGGGCGAGCGCGATGGCGAGCCGCTCCTTGACGCCCTCCGCCGGGAGATCGGCCGAGCGGCGCAGCTCCATCGCCGCCGCCTGGGCGAGATCGGCGACCGGGCCGCTGCGTGTCCAGCCACGGTCGAGCGCGCGGAGGCCCTGGTCGAGACTGTCGGCCTCGGCGAGGCGGCGCGTCGCGGCGCCGGCCTTCCGCCGCGCCGCCGCGAGCTCCATCGTCTTCGCCAGCCAGATCGTCCAGGTGACGAGCGACGCGAAGGCGAGGCCGCCCATCACGCTCTGCACCACCAGATCGGCATGGCGAATCATCGTCCAGGGCGAGAGTGGCTCGGCCTCGACATCGATCGACGCGATCGGCGGCGGCAATCCCTGCGCCAGCGCCGGCGCGGCGGCGAGCAGCACGAGGGCGAGGGTGGCGGCGGCGATGCGGCAGGGGGCGGCAGCGGCCCGTCCAGTCATGGCAGCAGACTCGTCACGGGAGGTCCGGCAATGTGGTGTTGCCGGATCTCAGTTTATAATGGATCGAAAGAGTATCGATCGCGGCGACTGATGACTGCGGCAGCGCGTTCGTCGAATCAAGAAGTAATTGTTTCGGAACGAAAGATTATACTTGGAATAATTCCAGAAATTCCGCGGCGCTCAGGCGCTGAGGACGCTTCGGAGCGCTGTCGGCCGCGGGGCGAAGCTGGCGACGAAGGCGGGGATGCGGTCGCCGGGAAGCGGCTCGGAGACGAGATAGCCCTGCACCAGATGGCAGTCGAGCGCGCGGATCGCGTCGAGTTCGGCGCGCGTCTCGACACCCTCCGCCACGATATCGAGGCCGAGCGCCGCCGAAAGCTGGACCATCGAGCGCACCACGGCGGCGGTGCGCGGGCTCGCGCCAAGGCCGGACACGAAGGACCGGTCGATCTTGATCGTGTCGCAGGGCAGCGAGATCAGATGGCTGAGCGAGGCATAGCCGGTGCCGAAATCGTCGAGCGCCACGGCGAAGCCGAGCGCGCGCAGCTCCGCCAGAGAGGCCGCGATCCGCTCCGAATCGTGCGAAAGCACGGTCGTCTCCGTGACCTCGACCGCCATTTGCCCCGTCGCCAGTCCGCGATGCTGAAGCCGCTGCTTGAGATCGGCGGCGAAGCCCTCGGCGCGCAGGTCGAAGGCAGTGACATTGATGCTGACATGCCCCGGCACCGCCGTATGGCTCCAGCTGCGAAGGTCCGAGGTGACGGCGTCGATCATGGCCGCCGTGATGGCGCGGGCGAGATCGGGCTCGTCGAAGGCCTCGGCGAAGAGGCCCGGCGCCAGGATGCCCTTGGTCGGATGATACCAGCGCGCGAGCGCCTCGAAGCCGACGAGCTGGCCGGTCCGCAAATCGAGCAGCGGCTGGTAATGCGGCCGAAGCTCGCCATTCGCGACGCCGCGGCCGAGCGAACGGATGAGGCGTGTGCGGCGGTCGGCCTCGGCGCGCATTTCCGGCTCGAAGAAGACCGGCCGGCCACGACCCGCCCGCTTGGCGCGATAGACGGCGAGATCGGCCGCCGCCATGAGGTCGGTCTCGGTGGCCGCGTCCTGCGGGAAGATCGCGATGCCGGCGCTGAGGCTGACCGGCACGTCCTGGCGCAGCACGGTGAGCGGCCGCATCACCTCGGTCACCATGCGGCCGACCGCGGCGCGCGCCGCCTCCGCGTCGGCGGCATCGATGAGGAGGACGGCGAATTCGTCGCCGCCGAGCCGCCCAGCGATATCGGTCGAGCGGATCGTGCGGGTGAGCCGCGAGGAGATTTCGCGCAGCACGACGTCGCCGGTATTATGCCCGAAGCGGTCGTTGATCTCCTTGAAATGGTCGACATCCAGGATGCAGAGCGCCACCCGCCGGCCCGTGCGCCGCGCATCCTCGACGATCTCGTGGAAGCGCGCCTCGAAATAGCTGCGGTTCGGCAGGTCGGTCAGCCCGTCATAGCGGGCGCGGCGGATGAGTTCGGCTTCGAGGGCGCGGTTGCGGTCGATTTCGGCGCGCAGTTCGCGGGCCGTCTCCTCCAGAGCCGAATTGGCCGAGCGGAGGTCTTCCGCCTGGCAGGCCAGCAGCCGGTTGGCGGTCAGGAGCTCGTTGCGGTGCCGCTCCACCGCCCGGGCGGCCGTGCGCTTCGGTCCGACATCGATATTGGTGACCGTCAGCTGATCGCCGTTCGGGACGAGGCGAAGCTCCCGCTCGACAATCTCGCTTTGCATCGGATAGCGCGTCTCGACCACGTCGCGCACCTGCGCTTCGACGGCGTGGATCATATGCGCGAGGACGCCATTCGTGCGTGCGAAGGGGAAATACTCGGTCAGCAGCCGGCCGACGATCGCTTCCGGCTCGAGCCTCATGCGCCGCGCGGATTCGGCATTGGCGGCGAGGATGACGAAATCCGTGATGGCGCCGTCCGCGTCGCGCACCGCCTCGAGCACGTTAATGCCGTCGCTGCTGGCGTTGAACACGGCCCGCAGCAGGTCGCGCTGCTCGCCCCGGCTGCGCACATAGACGACGAGCCGTGGCTGGCCGCCCTTGCGCGTCGGCAGCAGCAGCCGCTCATTGGTGCCGATCGAGTTGAGGTTGACCTGGTGCTGGATGGTGAAGACCGGCCGGTCCCCTGCGGCGGCGTCGACATAGCGATGTTTGAACGGCCGGATGCCGGGATTGTCGATTTCGTCGAGGCGGCGGCCGGTTGGGTCGTGGCCGAACAGCGAGACGATGGTCGAGCCGACCCGGTCATAGACCAGCGTCCCGTCGACGGGCGACATCAGCAGGAGGCGCTCCATCACGGGCGCTGCCGACCCCGCCAGAAAGGCGTCATGGTCGGGCACGCCGCCATGCGCCTCGGCGGCGTTCTGCCAGGCCGAAAGGAGGTCGCGGACGTCGCAGAACTGCGTCGCCTGCTCGATCCCCTCGAGATAGTCGTCGACCATGCGTCCCCGCCCCAACCTGACGGTTCGACTCTAGGAGGTGAGCGCTTAAGCTACCCTTTCAGGCGAGCCTCAGATACAGCGCATAATCGAGATCGGGGATTTCCGCGAAGAAGCGCGCGCATTCCGCTTCTTTGATCGCGAGATAATGCGCCACGAACTCGGCGCCGAGCCGCTCGGGCAGGAAGCGCGAGGCGCGCGCGGCGGCGAGCGCCGCGTGCCAGGTCGTCGGCAGGCTCGGCTCGATCTGCTCATAGCCGTTGCCGGTGATGGGCGGGCCCGGATCAATGCCGCGCTCGATCCCTTCCAGCATGCCGGCGAGCACGGTCGCCAGCGCCACATAGGGGTTGGCGTCGGCGCCGCAGACGCGCTGCTCCAGATGGCGGCTGGCGGGCGGACCGGCGGTCACGCGCACCGGCACGGAACGGTTGTCGATCGCCCAGGCCGGGCCGACCGGCGCATAGGAGTTGGGCCGGAAGCGGCGATAGGAATTCGCGTTGGGCGCGAACATCGCCATGCTCTCGGCCATGGTGGCGTTGAGGCCGCCGATCGCCTGCTTCAGAAGGAGATTGGCGTCTCCTTCGCCGGCGAAGAGATTGGCGCCGGCGCTGTCCGCGAGGCTCGCATGCACATGCATGCCGCTGCCGGAATAGTTGGCATAGGGCTTGGCCATGAAGGTCGCCACATAGCCATGCTTCTCGGCGACGCCCTTGACCAGCCGCTTGTAGAGGATGGCGTCGTCGGCGGCGCGCAGCGCATCGCTGCGATGGCCGAGCACGATCTCGAGCTGACCGGGCGCATATTCCGAGATCAGCGTCCGCGCCGGCAGGCCCATCGCCTTGGCGCCGGCATAGACGTCGTCGAGGAAGGGCGAGAAGTCTTCGAGATCCTGCAGCAGATAGGCCTGAAGATGCTCCTGGCGGAAGCCGCTCTTGCCCTTCGGGGGCCTCGGCCGGCCTTCCATCATCGCCGCGCGATCGATGAGATAGAATTCGAGCTCGATCGCCACCACCGGAAAGAGACCGCGCGCCGTCAGCGCCTCGACGACACGGGCGACGGTATGGCGCGGATCGGCGATCGACGGGCTGCCGTCCTTCTCGAACGAGGTGAGGATCATCTGCGCCGTCGGCACGGCCAGCCAGGGCGCGGCGGTCAGCGTGCCGGCGACGGGCATGCAGTCGCGGTCGGAATCGCCCTCGTCCCAGACGAGCCCCGTTTCCTCGACATCGGCGCCCGTAATATCGAGCGACAGGATCGAGCAGGGCAGGGGGCGGCCGTGGCGGAACGCGCCGAGAAGTTCCTCCGGCCGCAGGATCTTGCCGCGCTGGACGCCGCTCGGATCGGTGATGAACGCCTCGAACTGGACGATATCCGGATGGGCGGCGAGGAAGGCTTCCGCCTCGCTGGGATCGGGGCGGATCATGGCACGGCTCCGGCTTCGCCGGTCAGGATGTCGAAGGCTTCGCCCATCAGCGTCACCAGCCGTTCGACATCCCATCCGGTTGTCGCCGGCGAGACCAGCATCATGTTGTGGAACGGCGTGACGATGACGCCGCGGTTCATGAGGTAGAGGTGCAGCGCCCGCTCCAGCAGCGGATCGAGCGCCTCGCGCGCCTCGGCGCCATTGCGCGGCGGCGTCTCGCGGAAGACGAGCTCGACGCGCGCGCCGAGCCGGATCACGCACCACGGCAGCCCCCGCGACCGAAGCGCGCCCTCGAGCCCGTCGGCCAGGGTCGCCGCGAGGCTGGTCATGTGCAGATAGCTGATCTCCGTCATCACCTCGCCGAGGCAGGCGCGCATCGCTGCCATTGTCAGGAGATTGCCGGAGAGCGTCGTGCCGATGCCGCTATAGCCGTCCGGCCGCTCGGCCTGGACGCGCCGCATCGCCGCCTCGACCTGAGCCGTGAAGCCATAGACCGCGGCCGGGAGTCCGCCCGCCACCGGCTTGCCGAGCACGAAGAAATCCGGCGAGAGGCGGAAGCCGCCGGTATGGCCGCCGCGGCCGGTGGAGATCGTATGCGTCTCGTCGAAGGCGACGAGCGTGCCGGCCGCCCGCGCCGCCTCGAGGAGGCCCTCGAGGTATCCGGGCTCCGGCAGCACCATGCCGGTATTGGTCAGCGCCGGCTCGGTCAGGAGAAGCGCCACGTCGCCGCCCGAAAGCGCCGCTTCGACCGCGGCGAGGTCGTTGAAGGGCACCAGCAGCGTGTCGTCGCTCGCCGAGGGGATCGGGCCGATCAGCCCGCGCGAGGGGACGACGCGGCCGTTCTCGAGCCGCGCGAAGGTCTCGTCGACCTGGCCGTGATAGCAGCCATCGAAGACGAGCAGCTTGCGCCGGCCTGTGATCGCCCGCGCCCAGCGGATCACGGCCCGGTTGGCGTCGCTCGCGGTGGCGGTCGTCTGCCAGAAGGGAAGGCCGAACAGCCGCGCCAGCTGCTGCCCGACAAATGCGGTATCGGGGCCGGGCAGCATCGCCGTCAGCCCGCGCTTCGCCTGGTCTGTGATCGCGCGGGCGACGGCCGGCGGCGAATGGCCGAACAGGGCGCCGCTGTCGCCGAGGCAGAAATCGGCATAGCTGAGCCCGTCGGCATCCTCGATGGTGGCGCCGCTTGCGGAAACGATGGAGAGCGGGACGGGGGTTTCCCAGTCCAGCATCCAGTGCATGGGAACGCCGCCGGGATAGTTTTGGCGGGCGATGGCCGCGAGGGCCTCGGACACCGGATGGGCTGCGACGAAGGCGGCGGTTTCCCGTTCGACGAGGGCCTCGGCCCTCGCATGAAGCTCGTCGCGCAACGTCACTTTCTGAAATGAACCCCAAGAGACCGGGGATCACCATAGCGCGCGGGGCGCGCAAAAGAGAAGGCCCCGCAGCATGTGCGGGGCCTTTGATCGTCAGCCGGCGGCGGCCGCCAGGGCAGGGGCCGGCGGGCCGCGTCTCACCTTGCGCGCGGCGCGCTCGGCCGCGATCGCATCGGGAAACAGCATGCCTTCCAGCACGGAGAAGGTGCGTTCGAGGGCGTGGAACGCAAAGGCGCGGTCGGACCTCACGAGGATGCCGGCAGCCTTGTCGTCGATCTCGATGATGTAATTGTCGAACACCGAATGCCTCCTTTCGCCATACCCAGCCATGCAAGGACCGGGCCGCGATTGGACTGAAGATGGGAACTCATGCCGGACCCTTCGATCCGGCTCGCCTCAATGCCGGTCGCGACAGCAGGTTCCCGTCGCCTGGCGCATGCTCGTGGCGGCAGCGCATCGGTTGTCGGCGCGGGCTCGAAGATCTGTCATCGGATGTCTCCTCATTCCAGATTTCGCCGGATGAGACGCTAGGCCGGCGTGGTTGACGAAACGTTTACGTCGACGCGCCGGCAGCGTCCGCTGGCCTGAATAGGACACCGGCGAGCGCTTGGCTACCAGCGATGCATTTCCGTTTTGCGACAGGATCTGGGGATGGGATTCCGCGATCCTCAGATTATGGTCGTTTGATGCGCCGATCGAGGAATGGACAGCGCATTTTGCCTTCGCCGGCTTTGTAGCCTGAAAAGCAGCACCACGCGGCTGACCGCGCCCGATCTGGAGGGCAGCGCCGAATCGCCTCGGACATCATCCCAATGCGCAGCAAAGAGGCGGGTCGCTCGGCAATGCGGCTGCCGCACCGCACCGAAATGCCCCTCCGCGAGCCCGCGGCGCAGCGACGAATCCCGATTGACTCGGCCGTGTCCCGATCGAATAACTGAAGCATACTGAATTAATCGACGGCCAGAAGGTCGTCTGCCCCGGACAATCGGGGCGCGGGGAGGGGAAGCGTGGAGAGGCTGGGCAACGGCCGCGGGAGCAATTCCGCGCAGCTGCGGCGCTATAACGAGCGGCTCGTCCTGCAGCGGTTGCGCCGCGCCGGCGAGGCCTCGAAGGCCGACCTCGCCCGGGCCGCCGACCTCACCAACACCGCCATCGGCGCCATCATCGAGAAGCTGGTCGAGCTCGGGCTGATCGAGGCCGTCGGAAAGCGACATGCCGGCGGGCGCGGCCAGCCCGCGACGATGCTGCGCGCGAAGGCGGACGGTGCCTATGGCATCGGCGTCCGCCTCGACCGCCGCTCCATGGAGACGATCCTCATCGATTTCGGTGGTCGCGTGCTGGCGCGTCGCGATTACGACATGGTGCTGCCGGCGCCCGAGGAGGCGCTCGCCATCGTGCTGCGCGACATCGACGAACTGCTCGCGACGCTGGATGCGCAGGAGCGCACCCGCTTCGCCGGCATCGGTGTCGCGCATCCCTATAATCTCGGGGCGTGGCTCGGGCGCCTTGGCCTGCCGCCATCGACCTTCGAGCGCTGGGACGGTTTCGATTTCCCGGCCCGGCTGGAGGAGGAAACCGGCCTTCCCGTCTTCGGCGAGAATGACGGCAGCGCCGCTGCCATTGCCGAGCTTTTCTATGGGGTCGGGCGCCAGGCGGACGATTTCCTCTATCTCTTCGTCGGGCCGGCCATCGGCGGCGGCATCGTGACGGGCGGCGACTGCCTGCACGGCAGTCACGGCAATGCCGGCGACGTCGCGGTGCTGCCGGTGGCGCCGAGCCGCCTCGCCTCGGCCCCGCCCGCCGCCGACGGCCGCGAGCTCCTCATCACCCGCGCCTCGCTCAACGCGCTCGCGCGGCATCTCGCCTTCCACGGCATCCCCTCTGCCGGCGGCGCCGCGCTGGAGGCGGCGGTGCGCTCCGAGCATGGGGCGGTCGGGGAATGGCTGGACGACATGGTCGATGCACTGTCGCCGGCTGTCTGGTCGGCCATCGCGCTGCTGGACGTGCCGCTGGTGGTCGTCGATTCCGATATCGACGGCGGTCTGATCGACGCCGTGCTCGGGCGGCTCGCCGCCGCGCTGGAGCGCGACAAGCCCGAGGCGCGACGGCCGCCGCGCCTCGTTCATGGTTCCTTCGGCCGCAATGCCGGCGCTATCGGCGCCGCCAGCCTGCCGATGTTCTTCAATTTCTCGCCGCGCGCCTCGATCCTGACGCGCGCCGACGGCGAAAGGGGCGTCCGCGACCTCGTCGCGGAGGCCTGAGAGCTTCATGGGGCTGCGGGAGGCAGTCTCATGCGGTCCGGCACTGCCGGAAGCGTTGCGGGGGACTGGTCTCTCCGCTCCGCCAAAGGAACGACGACCAGGGAGGAGAAGTCATGCTGAAGAAGATCATGCTCGCCGGAAGCATTCTGGCGCTCTCTGCCATGCCCGTTCTGGCCGACGAGGTCATCGGCCTCATCACCAAGACCGAGACGAATCCCTTCTTCGTGAAGATGCGCGAAGGCGCCCAGGCCAAGGCGGCCGAACTCGGCATCACGCTGCAGACCGCCGCGGGCAAATATGACGGCGACAATGACGGCCAGGTGGCCGCGATCGAGAACCTGATCGCAGCCGGGGCCAAGGGCTTCGCCATCGTTCCCTCGGACTCGAAGGCCATCGTGCCGACCATCCAGAAGGCGCGCGACGCGGGCCTCAAGGTGATCGTGCTCGACACGCCGCTCGACCCGATGAACGCGGCCGACGCCACCTTCGCGACTGACAACCGCAAGGCCGGCCAGCTGATCGGCGCCTGGGCCAACAAGACGCTCGGCGACAAGGCCAAGGACGCGAAGATCGTGTTCCTCGACCTCGCCACCAACCAGCCGACCGTCGATTATCTGCGCGACCAGGGCTTCATGCAGGGCTTCGGCATCGACGTGAAGGACCCGAACAAGTACGGCGACGAGGACGATCCGCGCATCTGCACGCATGAGATCAGCCAGGGCGACCAGGAAAAGGGCCGCACGGCGATGGAGAACGCGCTGCAGAAGTGCCCGGACGTCAATGTCGTCTACACGATCAACGAGCCGGCCGCGGCCGGCGCGTGGGAGGCGCTGAAGGCGGTCGGCAAGGACGACGGCAGCGTCATGATCGTCTCGGTCGACGGCGGCTGCCCGGGCGTCAAGAATGTCGAGGCCGGCGTCATCGGCGCGACCAGTCAGCAATATCCGCTGAAGATGGCCGCCATGGCCCTCGAGGCGATCCACTCCGGCACGCTGCCCGAGATCGATCCGGCCGTCGGCTTCTTTGACACCGGCGCGCAGCTCGTGACGGCGAAGCCCGTCGACGGCGTTCCCTCGATCACCGTCGAGGAAGGCCTGAAGCTCTGCTGGGGCTGAGCGGAAACGCCGCCTGACGGCGCTTCATGGTCATGCGGGAGCCGCTCCGGCGGCTCCCGTCATCGGGCGAGAGGGGAGGAGTTCGCCGCATGAGTGACAATTCTGCCGGATCGACGGCCGCAGAGCGCGGTCTCAAGGGAGCCGACGAGACGGTCGCCAGCTTCGAGGAGCGGGATGTCGGGCTCGTGCGCCGCGCCCAGGCCTTCCTGCACCGCTTCCCGACCAGCATTCCCTTCATCGTGCTGCTGATCGGCATCGTCATCTTCTCGATCGCCGCGCCGGGCAAGTTCCTGGCGCCGTTCAACTTCTCGCTGATCCTGCAGCAGGTGACGATCATCGCGATCCTGGGCGTCGCCCAGACGCTGATCATCCTCACCGCCGGCATCGACCTCTCGGTCGGCGCGATCATGATCCTCGCCTCGGTGGTGATGGGCCGCACGGCGGTCGTCTATGGCGTCCCGGTCGAGATCGCCTTTCCGCTCGGCCTCCTCTGCGGTCTCGCCTGCGGCCTCGTCAACGGCATCATCGTGACGATGCTGCGCCTGCCGCCCTTCATCGTGACGCTCGGCACCTGGAGCATCTTCGGCGCGCTCAATGTCTGGTATTCGCGCAGCGAGACCATCCGCTCGCAGGACATGCAGGAGGCCGCGCCGTTCCTGCAATGGACCGGGACGGTCATCAAGCCCTATGACTTCTTCTCCAGGACGCTGGGGCTCGACTGGGTCTTCTTGAAGGGCTGGGTGCTGACCTACGGCTCGATCGTGATGCTCTTGGTCGCGCTCGCCGTCTGGTACATCCTGAACAAGACCGCCTTCGGCCGCCATGTCTATGCGACGGGCGATGATCCCGATGCGGCGCGCCTTGCCGGCATCAACACCAACAAGACGCTGATCGGCGTCTATGCGCTGGCCGGCTTCATCTGCGCCATCGCGGCCTGGGTCCTGATCGGCCGCATCGGCGGCGTCAGTCCGCAGGCCGGCCAGACCGCCAATCTCGATTCCATCACCGCGGTCGTGATCGGCGGCACCAGCCTGTTCGGCGGCCGCGGCTCGATCATCGGCACGCTGGTCGGCGCGCTCATCGTTGGCGTCTTCCGCAACGGCCTCGCGCTCTCCGGCCTCGAACTGCTCTGGCAGGATTTCGCCGTCGGCGTCTTGATCATCGTCGCCGTCACCATCGACCAGTGGATCAGGAAGCTCTCGGCATGAGCACCGCCATGAACACAGTCATGAACA
>Ga0209930_1000835_pt1 | contig 59721 bp, 63 predicted proteins | sample ThiBiot_500_biof_2_FD_183948 | JGI IMG/M metagenome (GOLD analysis project Ga0209930, IMG submission 183948) | Wastewater bioreactor microbial communities from Cape Town, South Africa - Thiocy_cont_500_biof (SPAdes) | ecosystem: Engineered > Bioreactor > Thiocyanate-remediating >...
GTGATGTCGCCCGATTCGGCGATGATGCGCGCCGCCCCGGCCGTATCGCCGGCGACGACCGCCTTGTAGCCATGGGCGCGCAGGATGCGGCGGCACTGGCCGAGCGCATGCACATGGCTCTCGACCGTCTTGATCGTCTCCAGCGTCGCGCCATGCGGCGCCATCAGCTGGAAGCGGATCGGCAGGAAGAACTCGCCGATGATGTGGAGCCCGGAATCCGGCAGGAGATGGTGGATGTCGGCGACGCGGCCGGCGAGCGAATTCTCGATCGGGATCATCGCGAGATCGACATCGCCGCGCGCCATCGCCTGGAAGCAATCCTCGAAGGTCGGCGCCGGCACGGCCTCGTAGTCGGGATAGACCTCGCGCGCGGCGATGTGCGAATTGGCGCCAGGTTCGCCCTGGAACACGATCTTCTTCATGGGAGAGACTTCCGAGGAACGCCGTTCACGGCGCGGGAGAGGTGGGAGCCGCGTCCGGTCAGCGGCTTTCGGCGAGCAGGCGGCGCGCCCGCTCGAGGTCGGCCGGAGTATCGACACCGAGCGGAACGGCGTCAACGACCTCGACATCGATGCGCATGCCGGCTTCGAGCGCCCTGAGCTGCTCCAGCCGCTCTCGGATTTCGAGCGGCGACGGCGGCAGCGCGACATAGCGTTCGAGAGCGGCGCGGCGATAGGCGTAGAGCCCGATATGGTGCAAGAGCGGCCCGGCGCCCCAGGGCGCGGTGGCGCGGGTGAAATAGAGCGCGCGCAGCTGCCGCTCGCTGAGGACGCCGCCGATGAGTTTCGGCGAGCCGACGATCTTGACGACGCTCTCGTTCGTCCGGTCCGCCTCGTTGTCGATGACCGCTGCGATGGTGCCTATATCGACGGACGGATCGGCGAGCGGCGCGAAGGCGGCGGCGACCGAGGCGGGCTCGACGGTCGGCAGGTCGCCCTGGACATTGACGACGAGGTCGAAGGCGCGGCCGGGATCGACGAGCCCGACGGCCTCGTGGATGCGCGATGAGCCGTTCTCGTGATCGGCACGGGTGATGACCGCCTCGCCGCCGGCCCGGCGCACGGCCGCGGCGATATCGGCATCGTCGGTCGCGACGAAGACGGGGCCGATGCCGGCCTCGGAAGCCCGGCGCCAGACATGCACGATCATCGGCTCGCCATGGATATCGGCGAGCGGCTTGCCCGGCAGCCTCGTCGAGGCCATGCGCGCCGGAACCATGACCAGCGCCTCTTTCCTGTCGCCCATCGCGCTCAGCGTCCCCCTCGCCTTCACCCTCGGGTGTCAAAAGGTCTCAACGGCGCGACCTTCATACGTATTGCGCCGCCCGTGGGAAAGCAGGTAGTTTCCGCGCCACATGCGATGGCTTCGCCCGAAGGGGTGGATTGCCGCGACCTTTTTTGATCGATTCGACTGGGGCCGGGACCGATGAATTCCTTCGAGCTGAACAAGATCCTGGGCGCGGTCCTGTTCACGCTTCTGGTCGTGATGTCGCTCGGCATCGTCGCCGAGGCGATCTATGCACCGGCCGAGCCCGAGAAGCCCGGCTTCGTGATCGAGGTCGCCGACGAGGCACCGGCCGGCGGCGCGGCTCCGGCCGCCGCCGAGGATCCGCCGATCGCCGTGCTGCTGGCCAGCGCCAACGCCACCACGGGCGAGACCATCGCCAAGAAGTGCGCGGCCTGCCACAACTTCGCCGAAGGTGCCGGTGCCAAAGTCGGCCCCGACCTCTATGGCGTCGTCGGCCGTCCGATCGGCGACATGCAGGGCTTCAAATATTCCGAGACGTTCCAGAAGGCCCACGCCGCCGGCGACAAGTGGACCTACGAGCATCTCTACCACTTCCTGAAGAAGCCGAGCGCCGACATGCCCGGCACCGCGATGGGCTTCGCCGGCCTGCCGAAGCCGCAGGATCGCGCCGACCTCATCGCCTATCTCCGCACTCTGGCCGCGACGCCCGAGCCGCTGCCGACCCCGGAAGCTGCTCCGGCTGCTCCCGCCGAAGGCGCCGCTCCGGCTGCTCCTGCGGAAGGCGCTGCCCCGGCCCCCGCAGCGCCTGCCCCGGCCGAACCGGCCCCGGCTCCTGCGGCTCCGGCTCCGGCAGCGCCCGCTGCTCCGGCCGAGCCCGCTCCGGCGGCCCCCGCGCCGGCCAACTGAGCCGCGCCTTACATTAAATCTCGGACAGGAAAGGCCGGAGCCGACGCTCCGGCCTTTTTCATGCCCGATTTCGCCAAGCTTTTTGCGGCTGGGGAGGCGTTTTCGCGGCAGCAGAACGGCTCGCCGATTGCCCTCGCGGCATTCGACCCTAAGAATGTGACGAGCCCAACGGAGAATCGCCCGTGATCAGAGCCGCCCTCGCCGCCCTTGCCATGCTCTCGGCTGGCCTCGCGCTGCCCGCGGCGGCGCTCGCCGAGGACGCGGCGTCGGACGGTCTCGTCTGGCGCCACAGTTCCTCGCTGATCGGCGAGCCGAAATATCCGGAAGGCTTCAAGCACTACGACTATGTCAATCCGGACGCGCCGAAGGGCGGCACGCTGAACAGCGCCACCGACGGCACCTTCGACAGCTTCAATCCCTATGTCGTGCAGGGCCTTCCGGCAGCCGGCTTCGCCTCCTTCGGCGGCGGCCTCCTCTACGACACGCTGATGGACCAGGCGACCGACCAGCCCGGCACGAATTATGGCCTCATCGCCGAGGCGGTCGCCTATCCGGACGATTTCGCCTTCGCCAAGTTCCGCTTGAACAAGGCGGCGCGCTGGCATGACGGTCAGCCGGTCACGGCCGAGGACGTCGTCTGGTCGTTCGACACGCTGAAGGCGCAGAGCCCGCTCTACAACAAATATTACGCGAATATCGTCAAGGCCGAGAAAACCGGTGACGACGAGGTGACGTTCACCTTCGACAAGCCGGGCAACCGCGAACTCCCCAATATCCTGGGCGACCTGCCGATTTTGCCCAAGCACTGGTGGACGGGCACGGACAAGGCCGGCAAGCCGCGCGACATCACCAAGTCGACGCTGGAGCCGCCGCTCGGCTCGGGGCCCTACAGGATCGCCTCGTTCCAGCCGGGCCGGCAGATCATCTGGGAGCGCGTTCCGGACTATTGGGGCAAGGACCTTCCGACCAAGGTCGGCCGCGAGAATTTCGACCGGCAGAAGATCGACTATTTCCGCGACCCGACGGCGACCTGGGAGGCCTTCAAGAAGGGCGGGCTCGACGACTACCGGCTCGAGAACCGCATCGGACGCTGGGAGACGGAATACGACTTTCCGGCCGTCAAGAACGGCGGGGTGATCAAGACCTCGTTCCCTGTCCATTCGTCAGGCCGCATGCAGGGCTATGTGCTCAACCAGCGGAAAGACAAGTTCAAGGACGTTCGCGTTCGCCAGGCGCTCAACTACGCCTTTGATTTCCCGACGATGAACCGGACGCTGTTCTTCAACAAATACAAGCGGATCGAGAGCTATTTCTCGGGCATCGACCTCGCCTCGAGCGGCGTGCCCGAGGGCAAGGAACTGGAGATCCTCAACTCCGTGAAGGACCAGCTGCCGCCGGAACTCTTCACGCAGCCCTTCCATCTCCCGGCCAACGACACGCCGCAGGCCTTCCGCGACAGCCTGAGAAGGGCGGTCGAGCTGATGCAGGAAGCCGGCTGGGTGCTGAAGGGCAACAAGCTCGTCAACGCCAAGACGGGCGAACCCTTCAAGATCGAGTTCCTCGAGACCGATCCGTCCTTCGAGCGCGTGGTGTCGCCCTATATCCAGAATCTGCGGCGCATCGGCATCGATGCTTCGCTGCGCATCGTCGATCCGGCGCAGTATCAGAGCCGGGTCGATCATTTCGATTTCGACGTGATCTCCACGGTGATCGCGCAGTCGCAGTCCCCCGGCAACGAGCAGCGCGAGATGTGGTCGTCGGCCGCCGCCGACCTCCCCGGCAGCCGCAACCTGATCGGCATCAAGAACCCGGCCATCGACACGCTCGTCGATCGCGTCGTCTTCGCCACCAATCGCGACGAACTCGTCGCCGCGACGCATGCGCTCGATCGCGCGCTGCTGTGGAATTACTACATGGTGCCGCAGTGGTATAACGACGTCATCAATGTCGCCTACTGGAACAAGTTCGGCATTCCCGAGAAGCAGCCGGATTATGTCGGCATCGACGTCAGTTCCTGGTGGATCGATCCGGCCAAGGAACAGGCGCTGGCCAAGAGGACGGCGCCTTGAGCGGAACGGGGCCGTCGCGCCGCGCCGTCCTTGCCGGCAGCCTCGCGGTTCTTCTGCCGCCAATCGGTCTCGGCAAGGCGACTGCGGCCGAGCCAGCCGCGCGGACCGGGTTGCACGGCCTGTCGGTCTTCGGCGAGCTCGCCTATCCGGCCGACTTTCCGCATTTTCGCTATGTGAATCCGGCGGCGCCGAAGGGGGGCAGCTTCGTCTTTTCGGCGCCGAACTGGTATTACAACCAGGCGCCGAACACCTTCGACACGCTGAACGGCTACACATTCAAGGGCAATGCGCCGCCGCGCGTCGAGCTTCTCTTCGACACGCTGATGGTCTCTGCGCTCGACGAGCCGGATTCGGTCTATGGCCTCGTCGCGAAGAGCGTCTCGATCTCGCCGGACGGCAATGTCTACACCTTCGAACTGCGCCCCGAAGCGCGCTTCAACGACGGCACGCCGCTGACCGCCGCCGATGTCGTGTTCTCGCTGGAGACGCTGAAGGCCAAGGGCCATCCCGACATCACCGAATCGATCCGCGACTTGGCCCAGGTGACGGCCGATGGCGACCACCGCGTGATCGTGACATTCTCAGGCAAGCAGAATGCCAAGGCGCCCCTGATCGTCGCCGCCAACCTGCCGATCTTCTCCAAGGCTTTCTATGCCGGCAAGGATTTCGAGGCGTCGAGCCTGCAGCCGCCGCTCGGCTCCGGCCCCTATCGGGTCGGCAGCGTCAATCCAGGGCGCTTCATCACCTATGAGCGCGTCGCCGACTATTGGGCGAAGGACCTGCCCGTCTCGGTCGGCCAATACAATGTCGACCGCATCCGCGTCGAGTTCTACAGCGATGAGAATGCCGAGTTCGAAGCCTTCGCCAAGGGCGACATCACCTGGCGCGAGGAGTTCTCGTCGAAGAACTGGGCGACCCGCTACGACTTTCCCGCCATCCGCGACGGCCGCGTGAAGCGCCCGGAATTTCCGTCGGAGAAGCGGGCCGACATGTATGGCTGGTTCTTCAACCTCCGCCGTGGCCAGTTCGCCGATCCAAGGACGCGGCGCGCCATCGGCATGGTGTTCGACTTCACCTGGACCAACAAGAACCTCTTCTACGGCCTCTATGCGCGGTCGAGTTCCTTCTTCGAGACCTCCGATTTCGCCGCGATCGACCCGCCCGACGCCGCAGAGCGCGCGCTGCTCGCCCCCTTCGCCAGCCAGTTGAAACCCGGCGTCCTCGATGGCCCGCCGGTCAGCCCGCCGACCGCCGACGGCAGCGGCCGTGACCGCAAGCTGATGCGCGCGGCGCAGGCGCTACTCGTCGAGGCGGGATGGACGCTCAAGGGCGGCGCCTTCGTCGATGCATCCGGCAAACCGCTTGCGGTGGAATTCCTGATCGAGAACGAGGCCTTCGAGCGCGTGCTGCTGCCCTATATCGCCAATCTGAAGGCGATCGGCGTTTCCGCCTCGCTGCGCCGTGTCGATCCGGCCCAGTATCAGCGCCGGCAGGGCGATTTCGATTTCGACATCGTCGCCAAGCGCATCTCCTTCGATGCGACGCCGATCGACGGCATCGCACAGCAGTTCGGCTCGGCCGCGGCGGATGTGACGAACGGCTCCAATCTCGCCGGCCTGAAGGACCCCGTCGTCGATGCGCTGATCGCCTCGACCGGGACCGTCACCAGCCGCGCCGAACTGGTCACGCATCTGCGGGCGCTCGACCGCGTGCTGCGCTCGCTGGAAATCTGGATTCCCGCCTGGCACACCGAGGCGCACCGCGTCGCCGCCTGGGACATGTTCGGCTGGCCCGAGGAAAAGCCGCCCTACGGCTTCTCGCCGGAGGTGCTGTGGTGGGTCGATCCGGCGCGCGCCGCCGCCATCGGCAAGGCGGGCTGAGGACGATCCATGGCCGCCTATATCCTTCGCCGCATTCTGCTCATGATCCCGACGCTGCTCGGCATCCTGGCGCTCACCTTTGTCATCGTGCAGTTCGCGCCCGGCGGGCCGGTCGAGCGCGTCATCGCCCAGTTGCAGGGCAATGACGTCTCGGCGACGCAGCGCATTTCCGGCGGCGGCGCCGATGCCGGCATGGGCGGGCAGGACCAGACCGGCCGCGGCGGCCCGATCAACTCCAAATATCGCGGCGCGCAGGGCCTCGATCCCGAGTTCATCGCCAAGCTCGAACGGCAGTTCGGCTTCGACAAACCGCCGCTCGAGCGCTTCGGCCTGATGCTCTGGAACTATGCCCGCTTCGATTTCGGCCAGAGCTATTTCCGCGATGTCAGCGTCATCGACCTGATCAAGGAGAAGCTGCCGGTCTCGATCTCGCTCGGGCTCTGGATGACGCTCATCTCCTATGTCATCTCGATCCCGCTCGGCATCGCCAAGGCGGTGCGCGACGGCTCGCGCTTCGACGTCTGGACGTCGGGCGTCATCATCGTCGGCTATGCCATTCCCGGCTTCCTGTTCGGCGTGCTGCTCATCGTGCTCTTCGCCGGCGGCAGCTATTTCGACTGGTTCCCGCTGCGCGGGCTCTGGTCGGACCGCTATGCGACCATGGGCTTCTGGGAATGGGTGACGAGCCCCGCGGCGCTGGCCGACTATTTCTGGCACATCACGCTGCCGCTCGTCGCCATGTCGCTCTCGGCCTTCGCGACCACGACGCTTCTCACCAAGAACTCGTTCCTGGACGAGATCCGCAAGCAATATGTCGTCACCGCGCGCGCCAAGGGCCTCACCGAGCACCGCGTGCTCTACGGCCATGTCTTCCGCAACGCGATGCTGATCGTCATCGCCGGCTTTCCCGGCGCCTTCATCGGCGCCTTCTTCGCCGGCTCGGTGCTGATCGAGACCCTGTTCTCGCTGGACGGGCTCGGCCTCCTCTCCTTCGAATCCGTCATCAACCGCGATTATCCGGTCGTGTTCGCGACGCTCTACATCTTCTCGCTGCTCGGCCTCGTCATCGGCCTCATCTCCGACCTCGCCTATACCTGGGTCGATCCACGCATCGACTTCGAGAAGCGGGAGGTCTGAGCATGACCGACGCAGCCCTTCCTGGGGCCGAGATCGAGGTGCCGGGGCGCTTCGCGCTCTCGCCGATCAACCGCCGCCGCCTCGCGATCTTCCGCGGCAATCGCCGCGGCTACTGGTCGTTCTGGGCCTTCCTCGTCCTTCTCGTGGTGACGCTGCTCTCCAACGTCATCGCCAATGACCGGCCGCTGATCGCCTCCTACAAGGGCGAACTGCTCTTCCCGGTCCTGACCGACTATCCGGAGGAGAAGTTCGGCGGCTTCCTCGCCACGACCAATTTCCGCGATCCCTTCATCCAGGAGGAGATCGAGGCGAATGGCTGGATGGTTTGGCCGGCGGTCCGCTATTCCTACAATACGGTCAACAACGAGATGGCGAGCCCGGCGCCGGCGCCGCCCTGGTGGACCATGACGGCGGAAGAGCGCTGCAAGGCCTATCCGCTCGGCGTCGAGGACCCCAACTGCACGCTGGGCAATTTCAACTGGCTCGGCACCGACGACCAGGGCCGCGACGTGCTGGCGCGCAGCCTCTACGGCCTCCGCCTCTCGATCCTGTTCGGATTCCTGCTCACCTTCATCTCCTCGGCGATCGGCATCGCCGCCGGCGCCGTGCAGGGTTATTTCGGCGGCTGGACCGACCTCATCTTCCAGCGCTTCCTGGAAATCTGGACCTCGCTGCCCGAACTCTACATCCTCCTGATCATCTCCTCGATCCTGGTGCCCGGATTCTGGGTCTTGCTCGCCATCCTGCTCGTCTTCTCATGGACGCGGCTGGTCGGGCTCGTGCGCGCGGAATTCCTCAGGGCCCGCAACTTCGAATATGTCCGCGCCGCGCGGGCGCTCGGCGTCGCCGACCGGACGATCATCGTGCGCCATGTGCTGCCGAACGCCATGGTGGCGACGCTGACCTTCATGCCCTTCATCCTGTCCGGCTCGATCGTGACGCTGACCTCGCTCGACTTCCTCGGCCTCGGCCTGCCGCCGGGCTCGCCGTCGCTCGGCGAACTCGTCAGCCAGGCGAAGAACAATCTCCAGGCGCCGTGGCTCGGCTTCACCGCCTTCGTGATCATTTCGCTGGCGCTGTCGCTGCTCGTCTTCATCGGCGAGGGCGTCCGCGACGCCTTCGACCCGCGCAAGGCGATCGGCTGATGACGCAAGCTCCAATGATGTCCTCCCCCGCCGCGTCGGACGCCCCTCTCCTCGACGTGCAGAACCTTTCCGTCCATTTCGTCCAGGGCGGGACGCGCAGCGTCGCGGTCGACCGGATCTCGTTTGCGATCCGCCCGCGCGAGACCGTGGCGCTGGTCGGCGAATCGGGTTCGGGCAAGTCGGTGACGGCGCTCTCTGTGCTGAAGCTGCTGCCCTATCCGCCGGCCGAGCATCCGACCGGGCGCATCCTCTTCAACGGCACCGATCTTCTTTCTGCCGACGAGAAGACGCTGCGCAGCGTGCGCGGCAACAAGGTCACGATGATCTTCCAGGAGCCGATGTCGTCGCTCAATCCGCTGCACACGATCGAGCGGCAGATCGGCGAGGTGCTGCTCGTCCACCAGGGCATCAGCGGCAAGGCGGCGCGCAAGCGCATCCTCGAACTTCTCGAGGAAGTCGGCATCCGCGACGCCGCGAAGCGGCTCGATTCCTATCCGCACCAACTCTCCGGCGGCCAGCGCCAGCGCGTCATGATCGCCATGGCGCTCGCCAACGAGCCGGAACTCCTGATCGCCGACGAACCGACCACGGCGCTCGACGTGACCGTGCAGGCGCAGATCCTGAAGCTGCTCAAGGACATCCAGGAGCGGCGCGGCATGGCGCTCCTCTTCATCACCCATGACCTCGGGATCGTGCGCAAGATCGCCGACCGCGTCTGCGTCATGACCAAGGGCCATATCGTCGAGACCGGCCCGACCCGCGAGGTCTTCGCCAACCCGCAGCACGAATACACCCGCCACCTTCTGGCGGCCGAGCCGCGCGGCCGGCCGCGCGCCGCCGATCCCGCCGCGGCGGAAATCGTCGCGACCGACGATCTCAAGGTCTGGTTCCCGATCAAGGCCGGCCTCTTCCGCCGCACGGTCGACTATGTGAAGGCCGTCGACGGCATCGATATCTCCGTGCGCCGCGGCCAGACGCTCGGCGTCGTCGGCGAATCGGGATCGGGCAAGACGACGCTCGGCCTCGCGCTGATGCGGCTGATCTCGTCCAAGGGGCCGATCCGTTTCAAGGGCGCACGGATCGACGGGCGCGGCTTCGCGGAGATGAGGCCGCTGCGCCGCCATATGCAGGTCGTCTTCCAGGACCCGTTCGGCTCGTTGAGCCCACGCATGTCGGTGAGCGAGATCGTCGCCGAGGGGCTCAAGGTGCACCAGCCGGACCTCTCGCCGCGCGACCGCGAGGTGAAGGTGGCGAAGGCCCTGGAGGAGGTCGGCCTCGATCCGGCCAGCCGCCATCGCTATCCGCATGAATTCTCCGGCGGCCAGCGCCAGCGCATCTCGATCGCCCGCGCCATGGTGCTGGAACCGGATTTCGTGATGCTCGACGAGCCGACCTCGGCGCTCGACATGTCGGTGCAGGCGCAGGTTGTCGATCTCCTGCGCGACCTGCAGGAGCGCCGCGGCCTCGCCTATCTCTTCATCAGCCACGATCTCAAGGTGGTGCGTGCGCTCGCCAACGACCTCGTGGTCATGCGCGGCGGCAAGATGGTCGAATATGGCCCGGCCGAGCAGGTCTTCGCGGCGCCGGCCAACGACTATACACGGGCGCTGATGGCGGCGGCATTCTCGGTCGAGACCGCGCCGGAGGGCGTCGTTTCGCAATGACACTGCCCGGCATTCTCGTCGCCTGCGGCCACTGGGACCCGGAGCCCTGGGCCGCGCCCTTCCGCGAGGCCGGCCGGCCTGTCGCGATCTGGCCGGAGGTCGGCGATCCGGCCGCGATCCGCTACGTCCTCGCCTGGGGGGCCTCCAGCGCCGTCTTCGCCGATCTGCCGAACCTCGCGGCCATCTTCTCGCTCGGCGCCGGCGTCGACCACATCGTCGGCAAGGCGGAGCTGCCCGACGTGCCGATCGTCCGCGTCGTCGATCCCGACCTCACCATGCGCATGACGGAATGGGTCACGTTGCAGGTGCTGTTGCATCACCGCCGCCAGCTCGCTTATCTGGACCAGCAGCAGCAGCGGGTCTGGCGCGAGCTGCCGCAGCCGCCGGCAAGCGCCGTGCGCGTCGGCATCATGGGGCTGGGCGAACTCGGCCGCGCATCGGCCAAGGTGCTGGCCAGACTGGGCTTCGCGGTCGCCGGCTGGAGCCGCTCGCCGAAGACGCTGCCGGGGATCGAGATTTACGCGGGCGACGACACGCTGCCCGCCTTCCTGGCGCGGACCGACATCCTCGTCGTGCTGCTGCCGTTGACCGGGGCGACTCGGCGGATCATCGATGCGAAGCTGCTCGCCGGCCTCGCGCGGAATGGAGCGCTCGGCGGGCCGGTGCTGATCAATGGCGGCCGCGGCGGATTGCAGGTCGAGGACGATATCCTCGCGGCCGTCGACGCCGGCACGCTGATCGGCGCCAGCCTCGATGTCTTCGCCGAGGAGCCGCTCCCCGCGACAAGCCCGCTCTGGTTGCGCCGAAACATCGTCATCACGCCGCATGTCGCGGCGACCAGCGACGCGGGCGTCCTTGCCGCGGGCATCCAGCGCGCGATCGAAGCTTTCGAGGCCGGCAAGCCGCTCGAAAACCTCGTGGATGTCGGGCGCGGCTATTGATGGCGAGCCGGGGGCGCGGGTGATCGAGACCAATCCGCGCCGGCTGGGTCCGATCACCCCCCGCGAGCAGGTCCGCATCTATCTCTATCTCGCGCCGGCCGTGATCGTGGCATTTGCTGCTTTGGCCGGCTTCTACGGGTGGCGGCTCGCAACCTTTCCCCGCACCACCGCGACGATCGGAAGACTCTGGGAGGTGGAACGCACGACGCGCCGCGGAACCTGGATCGCGACCTTCGCCGAACTGAGCTTCACGCGCACGACGCCCGACGGGCGACGGATCGACTGTCGGCACGAATTCGAGATCGGCCGGCCGCGCGACGGCTACAGGGTCGGCGACACGCTCACCATCATTCCCGCCAAGGGTACCTGCCAGAGGGTGGACATCATCGGCCGTCCGGAAAACAGCCCCTGAGAAAGCATCGCCTCTCTCCATGCGGGCCGATCAATCTCCCGCGGGCAGGCGCCAGCCGGTTCGCAGCGCCCATTCCTCGGCGCCGTCGATTATGATGTCGAACACCGGGTCCTTGATGTCGTAATAGGCGTCGGCATCGTCCGGAAATCGGGCGGCCAGGCGCTGCTTGACGAGGCCATAGGCGGCGGTCGCGACGGGATGCGCCCTGAGGAAATCCCGGCACAAGAGAGCGAAGCGCTGATTGTACCGACCGAGCTCGCGGACATGGATGTTGGCCGGGCGGCCGGGTGCCTTGTAGAAGCGCTTCGAGAGTTCGGGCTCGGCGAGATCGAGGCCGGGCGGCGCGTGATCGACGAGATCGTAGCGCGCGACGAAACCCAGGGCCACCAGGCCGCTATCGTCGAATGTCGCGAGGTCCGTCACCGTGATCTGGACATCGATGACATCCTTCGCCGGCAGGCCAGGAACCGCGGTCGACCCGATATGGTGGATGGCGTGCGGCGGCGGGATCGCGGCGAGGATCTCCGCCTTCAGCGCGGCGAAGGCGTCCGGCCAGCCGGCCTGCGGCGCGACGATCTCGATGCGCTCGCTCATGCCTCGAAGCGGATGCGGCGGACGGCGGTCGGGGGGCCGGCGGTGAGGGCGATGCGGGCGACGGCTTCGTCGAGCGGCTCGGCGACGACCTCCATCTGATAGCCGCTGGCATGCAGCAGCGTCTCGGAATCGGCGAGGATGCCGACATGGCCGGGCCAGAAGACGAGATCGCCGCGCTCGCGCGGTCCCGCGAGGCCATCGGGCAGGGCCTCGCCGAGCATCGCCGCCTGCAGGTCGGAATCGCGGGGCGCATCGATGCCGGCAGCGGCGAGCGACAATTGCACCAGAGCCGAGCAGTCGAGGCCGAGGCTGGTGCGCCCGCCCCAGAGATAGGGTGTCTCCAGGAAGCGCTCGGCGACGGCGACGAAATCGATCGCCCATGGTGCATCGAGCGGCGCGACATGGGTTTCCGCCAACGCGCCGGCGCCGTTGGCGAGGAGCAGATAGGGCGTGCCGCGCGTCACCGCCACGTCGCCAAGCGCCAGCTTCGCGCCAAAGGACAGCGCGCCGAGCGGCGGCTTGCGGAGGTCGGCCTCCGGATAGACGAAGGTTCGGAGCGCCGTCACGCGATGGGTCGGCAGTGGATCGAGCGGCCCGAGCGCATCGGCGGCGACATAGCCGACATAGCGGTCGGTCTCGAGCTGGACAAAGGCCCAGCCCTCCATCGTCTCCTCGAAGACGCGCAGCACCTCGCCCTGCAGCGCCTCGCTGTCGATCACCCCGTCGGGGCGCGGCACGCGGCGGATCGGCGTCGAGGCGGCAGTCACCCGGGAGAGGGTCCCTTCGACGAAGCGCTCCGCCGTCACCTGCCCCTTGAGACGGAGATCGGCGAGATCGGGTCGATAGGCGTTGAGCCGCCGGTCGAGCACGGGCAGAGTTTCGGTCAAGGTTTCGCTCATGGTGGCAACTCCTTGTGGCGGGCGATGATCAGATCGCCGAGGCGCTCGACGGCGAGCGCCCCGCCCACCGTACGCTGCACGACGACGTTGCGCCGGTCGGCCGGGTCGCGGTGGCGGCTGACGAGGCCGAGCCGGCCCATAGTATCGAGCGCGCGGGTGATGGCCGGCTTGGTGACGCCGAGCTTGGCGGCGAGGCCGCGCACCGTATGCGGCGGCATCTCGAGATAGACGGTCAGCAGAACCGCCATCTGCCGCGCCGAGAGATCGTGCTCGCCGTCGCGGACGAGATCGAAAGTGACATCGTGCCAGAGGCGGAGGGCCTGCGAGGGGCGCAGACTGACGGGCATGCCGGGCGCTCCGCGGCCGATCGTTTCGGAACCGAACTATTTAGCCGTTCGGCTCGCGCAAGCGCAAGCGCCGTCAGCCATAGCGCGCGGCGATCAGCGCGAACAGCGCTCGCATCGCCTGCGCCTCGCCGCCCTCCGGGCGGCCGGGGCGGGAGGACGGGTTCCAGGCAAAGATGTCGGCATGGATCCAGGGCACCGTCTTCGGCACAAAGCGGGAGAGAAACAGCGCCGCCGTGATCGACCCTGCGAAGCCGCCCTGCCCGGCATTGTTGATGTCGGCAATCCGCGAGTCGATCATCTGCTCATAGGGCTGCCAGAGCGGCAGCCGCCACAGCGGATCGCCGACCCGCTCCGCATGACGGGCGAGATCAGCCGCGAGTTCGTCGTCATGCGTATAGAAGGGCGGAATGTCCGGGCCGAGCGCAACGCGCGCGGCGCCTGTCAGCGTCGCGAGATCGACGAGGAGATCGGGCGTCTCCTCCGCCGCGAGCGCCAGCGCATCGGCGAGGATCAGCCGGCCTTCGGCATCGGTATTGCCGATCTCGACCGTGACGCCGGCGCGCGAGCGCAGCACGTCGCCGGGGCGGAAGGCGCCACCGGCGATGGAATTCTCGACCGTCGGGACGAGCAGGCGCAGCCGCACCGGCAGCTTCGCCTCCATGATCAACTGGGCGAGGCCGAGCGCGTTGGCCGCGCCGCCCATGTCCTTCTTCATGAGCAGCATGCTGCTCGACGGCTTGATGTCGAGGCCGCCGGTGTCGAAGGTGACGCCCTTGCCGACCAGCGTCACCTTCGGATGGTCGGGATCGCCCCAGACGAGATCGACGAGACGCGGCTGGCGATCCTCGGCCGCGGCGCGGCCGACGGCGTGGATCAGCGGCAGATTGGCGGCGAGGAGCGCGGGGCCGACGGTCTCGGTGACCTTGGCGCCGTGGCGCTCGCCGAGCGCATGCACCTGCAGCGCGAGATCGGCGGGGCCGAGATCATTGGCCGGTGTGTTGACCAGATCGCGCACCAGCGTGACGGCGCGGGCGAGGCTGCGCGCCTCGCCGATGACGACGCCCTTGGGCACGACGAGACGCGGCGCCGGCTGGCGGGCGGTCTTGTAGCGCGAGAAGGCATAGTTGCCGAGCGCCCAGCCGAGTGCGCCGAGGCCGGGATCGGGCAGGTCCGTGACGAATTCGTAGTCGCCCGCGGGAAGGATGGCCGGCAGCTTGCCGGTGACGAGCGGGCTGCGCCGCCAGGCATCCTGGCGGCCAAGGCCGAACAGCACGCGGCCGACCTTGCCAGAGGAATCGGCGATGATGGTGACGGCGCCCATGGCGGCGTCGAAGCCCGTCGCGCGCGCCCAGCCTGCCTCGACATCCGAGAGCGTGGCGAGGACCGCATCGAGATCGTCCGTCGCCACGGCATGGACGGGGATGGACGCGTCGGAACGTTCGATCAGGCTGTCGCTCAAGGGAAGGGTCCTGGAGGTCATGGATGCGGATTGGGCCGCGATCATGGACCGCCGCCCCCTCAGGAGCAATGGCCGCGGCCTGCGCGAAAGCCCCGCAGGCGGGGCATTAACCCCGCGTTAGGGTTAACCATTTATTGCTGAGGCAAGGCTTCGATGCCGCCCCTCGTCTCCCTCCGGGTCACGCCATGCCGCTTGCTACCGTTCCTTCCGATCGTCCCGCTCGGCGCACAGTTCGTGGCCTGTTGCCCGTTGCCGGCGCGCTGATCGCGGCGCAATTGGCGCTGGCGGGCTGCACGACGGGTTCGGGCGTCGATCGCGGCACGACCGGCTCGATCGGCAAGCCGATGACCAGCGCCGATTTCCAGCAGCAGGAGAGCTACTGGAACAGCCGATACGCCCGCGATCCGGCCTCGAAGGAAAACGCCCTCAACTTCGCCGCGGCGCTGCTGCGCACCGGCAACAGCGACCAGGCCGTCGCGGTGCTGCAGAAGGCTGCGATCCGCTATCCGCGCGACCGCGAGATCCTCGCCGCCTATGGCAAGGCGCTCGCCGCCGACGGCCAGCTCGAACAGGCGCTCGGCGCCGTGCGCCGCGCCCAGACGCCGGACCAGCCCGACTGGCGGCTTCTCTCGGCCGAAGGCACGATCCTCGACCAGCTCGGCCAGGCCGATGCGGCGCGTGCGCTCTACCAGAAGGCGCTGGCGCTGAAGCCGAACGATCCGATGGTGCTGTCCAATCTCGGCATGTCCTATGTCCTGACCGACCAGCTGCCGCAGGCCGAGCAGGTGCTGCGCATTGCCGTCGTCCAGCCCGGCGCCGACAGCCGGGTGCGCCAGAACCTCGCGCTCGTCGTCGGCCTGCAGGGCCGGTTCCAGGAAGCGCAGCAGATCGCCCGCGCCGAGCTTTCGCCGCAGCAGGCCGAGGAGAATGTCGCCTATCTGCAGGCGATGCTGGCGAACCGGGCCAAGAGCGGCGCCATCAGGACCGCCGCCAAGGCGAATACGGCGCCCGCGCAGGCGCAGGCGATGCCGCCCCTCCCCTCCGGCTGAGGCCGCGCCGCCCTCTCCATCAAACGAGAAACCCCGGAACGGCGCCGTTCCGGGGTTTTCTCTTTGGGGGTCTTGGGCAGAGCGACGGCGGGGTGGCACCGTCGGGCCGGCGACCCCGTCAATGGCGGACTTGCATCACCTGGATGGCGGCCGGGCCGGCGATGACGGCGAACAGCACCGGCAGGAAGAACACGATCATCGGCACGGTCAGCTTCGGCGGCAGCGCAGCGGCCTTCTTCTCGGCGTCGTTCATGCGCTGGTCGCGGCTCTCCTGCGCGAGGACACGCAGCGACTGGCCGAGCGGTGTGCCGTAGCGCTCCGACTGGTTGAGCGCCATCACGACGCCCTTCACCATGTCGAGCCCCGTCCGGTTGGCGAGATTCTCATAGGCCTGCCGGCGGTCGGGCAGATAGGAGAGCTCGGCCGTCGTCAGCATCAGTTCCTCGGCCAGCTCGGTCGATTGCGCGCCGATCTCCTCGGCCACCTTGCGGAAGGCGGCTTCGATCGACATGCCGGATTCGACGCAGATCAGGATGAGGTCGAGCGCATCCGGCCAGGCCTGTTTGATCGATTGCTGGCGCTTCTGCACGCGGTTGGAGACGAACACGACCGGCAGGTAGAAGCCGGCGCCCGCCGCGAGCAGCGCGAAGCACATCTTGGCGATGGCCGGCTGCGTCATCTTCGAGAGGAAGAAGAAATAGACGATCGCGGCCGCAAAGAGCAGGAAGGGCAGCACGAAACGGGCGAAGAGGAACACCGTCAGCGGCGCCTGGCCGCGGAAGCCCGCCATGCGCAGCCGGTTGATCGTCGCCTCGTCGACCAGCGCCTCGCGCAGATTGAAGCGCTCGACGATGCTGCGCATATAGGCGCGCGGCTCGGTGCGCAGCGAGACGCGGCTCCGCTCCAGCTTGGCGCGCTCGCGGGCACGGATCCGCTCGCGCTCGACGGCGACGGTCTTCATGCGCGCCGGCAGGCGGTCGCGATCGAGCAGCGGCATCGAGAGGCCGATCACCGTCGCCGCCACCGTCACCGCCGAAAAGGCGGCGATGAGGACCGGCGGGTCGGTCAGCGTCTGGACGATGTCTCTCAGCATGGCGCCGATCCTAGTACTTGAAATCGATCATCTTGCGCATCACCAGGATGCCGATCAGCATCCACACGGCCGAGATGCCGAGGATGACGTTGCCGAGCGGATGCTGGAACAGGAGCATGATGTATTTCGGGCTCGTCACCGTGGTGATGGCCATGACGAGGACCGGCAGCGAGCCGATGATCCAGGCCGAGGCCTTGGCCTCCATGCTCATCGCCTTGATCTTGCCCTTCATCTTGGCGCGCTCGCGCAGCACCCGCGACAGATTGCCGAGCGCCTCGGAGAGATTGCCGCCGGCCCGCTGCTGGATGGCGATGACGATGGCGAAGAAATTGGCCTCGGTGACCGGCACGCGATCCGGCAGCCGCGCCACCGCTTCGGAGAGCGGCAGGCCAAGGGCGTGCTGCTCGTCCACGATCAGGCGGAACTCGCTGCGCACCGGCTCCTTGGCCTCGCGGGAGATGATCTGCAGGCAGTCATTGATCGGGAGGCCCGACTTGATGCCGCGCACCAGCACGTCGACGGCGTTCGGGAACTCGTCGAGGAACATCTTGAAGCGCCGCTTTCGCATGAAGCTCACGATCCAGCGCGGCAGGCCGAGCCCGGCGCCGATCGCGGCGGCGGCCACGGCGTAGAGCGGGAGGCCGGCGATGAGCGCGATGAGCCCGAAGGCCGCCGCGGCGCCGAACGAGATCAGGATGAAGGTGCGGCGCGACCAGTCGAGGCCGGCCTGCTGCAGCTTCAGCATCAACGGCGGCGAGTTGTTGCGCTTCGCCTTGGCCTTCTGGTTGACCTCGATCTCCTTCAGCGTGTCCTGGATCGACTTGCGCCGCCGCATCGCGTCGCTGACGCGGCCCGTGGGCGAGAGAGCGGCCGACTTCGCCTGGACGCCGGCGAGGCGGCTCTCGATCTGGCCCTCGTCGCGGATGCGGGTCGCCAGCATCGCATAAGCGAGGCCGCCGACGCTGAGCATCGTCAGGAGGGCAATGGCGAGGATGATCGCGTTGGCGCCGAGCATGATGTCACGCGGCCCCTCGCGCTTCCTCGGAGGTCTCGGCCGCGTCGAGCGCGGCGGCGAGGCGGTTCTCCTCGTTGAAGTAGCGCGCGCGCTCCCAGAATTTCGGGCGGCCGATGCCGGTCGAGCGGTGGCGGCCGATGATGCGGCCGTTCTGGTCCTCGCCGAGGATGTCGTAGAGGAAGACGTCCTGCGTCGTGATGACGTCGCCCTCGAGGCCGATCACCTCGGTGATGTGGGTGATGCGGCGCGAGCCGTCGCGCAGGCGCATGACCTGCACGATGACATCGATCGAATTGACGATCATCTCGCGCAGCGTGCGCGAGGGCAGGCTGAAGCCGCCCATGGTGATCATGGATTCGAGGCGCGACATGGCCTCGCGCGGGCTGTTGGCATGCAGCGTGCCCATCGAGCCGTCATGGCCGGTGTTCATCGCCTGGAGCAGGTCGAAGGCCTCCGGTCCGCGCACCTCGCCGACGATGATCCGCTCGGGGCGCATGCGCAGGCAGTTCTTGACGAGATCGCGCATCGTGATCTCGCCCTCGCCTTCCAGATTGGGCGGGCGTGTCTCGAGGCGCACGACATGGGGCTGCTGCAATTGCAGCTCCGCCGCGTCCTCGCAGGTGATGATGCGCTCGGTCTGCTCGATCGAGGCGGTGAGGCAGTTGAGCAGCGTCGTCTTGCCCGAACCCGTTCCGCCCGAGATCAGCACATTGCAGCGGGAGCGGCCGATCACCTCGAGGATGGTCGCGCCTTCCTGCGTGATGGTGCCGAAGCGGACCAGCTGCGGCAGCGTCAGCTTGTCCTTCTTGAACTTTCGGATGGTGAGGGTCGGCCCGTCGATGGCGAGCGGCGGCGCAATGACGTTGACGCGGCTGCCGTCGGGAAGGCGGGCGTCGCAGATCGGGCTCGCCTCGTCGACGCGGCGGCCGACCTGGCTCACGATCCGCTGGCAGATATTCATGAGCTGCGTGTTGTCGCGGAAGCGCACCGGCGTCAGCTGCACGCGGCCCTGCACCTCGATATAGGTCTTGCCGGCACCGTTCACCATGATGTCGGCGATGTCGTCGCGGGCGAGCAGCGGCTCGAGCGGACCATAGCCGAGCACGTCGTTGCAGATGTCCTCGAGCAGGTCCTCCTGCTCGGCGATCGACATCACCATCGCCTTCAGCGAGACGATGTCGCTGACGATGTCGCGGATTTCCTCGCGCGCCGCCTCGAGATCGAGCTTGGCGAGCTGCGCGAGATCGATCGATTCGATCAGCGCGGCGAAGACCTGCGCCTTATGGGCGTAGAACTCCTCCGAGCGGCGGGCGGTGAGCCCCTCGTCGAACACGGTCGGCGCGACGGGCGCCGGGACGACGGCCGCGACCGGCGCAGGGGCGGGCGCGACGCTGGCCGGCTTCGCTGCCGGCGCTTGAGGAGTGGCGCCACGCTTTCCGAACATGCGTCAGGCTCCGTTCTTCTTTCCGCGCAGCTTGGCGAGCAGCGGCGCGAGCGCGCTCGCCTTCTTCTGCTTCACCTCGGCCCGGCCGGTGACGATCTGGGCGATCTGGTCGAAGGTCGCGGCGACGGCATGCTTCGGCTCCGTCTCGGCGATCATCTGGCCGTTATTGGCGGCGGTGCCGAAGAGCTGCGGCTCGAAGGGGATGACAGCGACCGGCTCGACCCCGAGCGCGGCGGCGAAATCGACCACCTTGATCTCGGGCCGCTTCGGCATGCCCTGCTTGTTGATGACGAGCCGCGGCGGCGCGTCGCTGCGCCGCTGCTGGCGCAGGAGATCCATGAGGTTCTTGGCGTTGCGCAGGCTTGCGAGATCCGGCTCGGCGGTGAGCACGATCTCGTCGGCGGCGATCAGCGTGCGCCGCGCCCAGCCCGTCCACAGATGCGGAAGGTCGAGCACCAGCGCCGGCACATTGGCCTGCGCCACCTCGACGATGCCCTCGAAGACCGTCTCGCCATAGTCGCAGGTGCGATCGAGCGAGGCGGGCGCTGCAAGCAGCGACAGATTGTCGGTGCAGCGCGCGAAGAGGCGGTCGAGGAAGGTGTCGTCGAGCCGCTCCGGCGCGCTCAGCGCATCGGCGATGCCCTGCGCCGGATCCTGGTTGAAGTCGAGGCCGGCGGTGCCGAAGGCGATGTCGAGATCGGCGATGACGACATTGCTCTGGAAGCCGCGCGCGATCGCGAAGCCGACATTGTGGGCGATCATCGACGAGCCGGAACCGCCCTTGGCCCCGACAAAGGCGATCGAGCGGCCGAGCGGCGCCTTGGCGCTGTCGAGATAGAGATCGGCGACGCTCTTGATGACGCGCGCCATGTCGACCGGCACGACGAGATATTCGCTGACGCCGCGCCGGATCAGCCGCCGGTAGAGATCGACATCGTTGGCATGCCCGATCACGACGACCTTGGTACCGGCATCGACCACTTCGGCGAGATGATCGAGCTCGGCGATGAGCCGTTCGCCGGACTGGCGCGACTCGACGATGATGAGATTGGGCGTCGGCGCCTGGCGATAGAATTCGCCGGCCGCCGCGAGACCGCCCATCTGCACCTTCACATGGGTCCGCGCCATGCGCCGGTCGGCGGCCGCGAGTTCCATGACCGCCGCGAGATCGGCGGATTCGCAGAAGGCCTGGATCGAGATGCGCGGCAGCGGCCGCACATCCGCGAGCGGCGTGGTTTCGGGCGCCGGCGCCTCCTCGGCGCTCTCCCTTTCGGCGGCGAGGCTGATCATCAGTTCGTCCCTCCGATGCCGGACACCAGGTTGACGTTGTCCAGCCCCTCATAGGTCCCGGACGGATTCTTGCCCTGCTGGTAGTTGCCGAGCACGGTCATGCGCCGCGTCGCGTCGGCGGGCGTCATACCGCGCGGATAGAGAAGATCGAGCGGATTGGCGGTGGTCGCGGCGAGGTTCTGCTGGCTGGCGCAGCCGAAATTGTAGTAGCTGCGGTTCTCGGTCTTCATCCAGAACGCCTGGTCCTCGGCGGGCCACTGGCCGCAGCCGTCGACATGAGCGCCGATGCGCGAGAAGGCGAGCCGGATCGGCGCCTCGGTCTCCTCGGCGCCGGCGGCATAGCTGCGCACGTCGAGCTGCTTGCGCGGCACGCCGGCGGCGACGAGCGCATTGGCCGTCTGCCGGGCGATGCCGTTCGCGACCCGCGCGTTCGGGCTGTGGCTCGGCACCACGATCGCCAGCGTCGTCGCGCCCGAAGCGCGGTATTTCTGAGCGAAGCCGGTGATGTTGCCGACTTCCCGCGGCGCCAGCTTCGGCACGTTCGGGCCGACCGGGATATCCATGGTCGCCAGCTGCTGGTCGATCAGGATCGGATGGCGGTAGCGGTAGTCGTCCGGCCCTAGCACGGCGCCCGTGACGTCATATTTGGTCTCCACGCAGCCGGCGAGCGCGGCGGCGAGCACCAGGATCGAGAGCGGAGCGACGAGGCGGCGGCCATGCCGTCCCCGGGCACCGGGCGATCCGGTGGCGTCAGTCGGCCGGCGGCCGAGCGGCGAAAGCCCATTCAGCGCATTCATGACAGGTCCCCCGCCCGATCACTCGTAGATGAAGCCGACACTGCCGGCATAGTTTCCGCGCGGCACCGGGTTCCCCACCGTGCCGTAGATGCGGTTCAAGCGGCCGAGAAAGGTCACCGAGGCGTCGCTCGGCGTCTCGAAGCCGTCGTCGGGCCGGGCGAGCGCGGTGCGCGCCACCGGCTTCGCCATATAGGGCGTGACGATGATGACGAGTTCGGTCTGGTTGCGCTTGAAGTCGCGGCTCTTGAACAGCGCGCCGAGGATCGGCACGTCCATCAGCACCGGGAAGCCGGACAGCGCCTGCTGGATGTTGTCCTGAAGGAGGCCGCCCAGCACCAGCGATCCGCCGGACGGCAGCTCGATCGTGCTCTCGGCGCGCCGCACCTTGAGGCTCGGGATCTGGTACTGGCCCATCGACACCGCGCCCTCATTGGAGATGTCCGAGGCCTCGGTCTTGACGCGCAGGCTGATCCGGCCTTCCGAGAGCACGACCGGCGTGAAGGCCAGCGAGATGCCGTAGGACTTGTAGGCGACGGTGAGCTGGTTGTTGGTGGCGTCATACCCGGTCGGAACCGGGAACTCGCCGCCGGCGAGGAACGTCGCCGGCTCGCCGGAGATGGCCGTGAGCGTCGGCTCGGCGAGGACGCGCACGCTGCCGTCTTGCTCCATCGCCTGCAATTCCGCCGCGAAGCCGGAGCCGCTGCCGGCCGAGGCCACGATCGCCCTGTTCGCCGGCGAGAACAGCGGACCGGCGATGGCGAAGGGATTGTTGGTGGCGAGCGCCGCGATCTGGCCGCCGACGGCGGTGATGTTGACGCCGAGCTGCTTGGCGACGTCGCGGTTGATTTCCGCGACGGTAACCTTGAGCTGCACCTGGTCCTCGCCCTCGATGGTGAGGAGGTTCAGCACCTTGGAGTCCATCAGCGTCTTGCCGGCGTCGCTGGCGACGCCCGCGCCGGTGCCGCCGGCGGAGGACGGGCCGCCGCTGTCGCCGCTGGCCGTGACGCCGGTGTTCTGCGAGCCGTTGGCGAACATGGTCGCCAGCTGCTGCGCCTTGTTGGCGTCGCCGGCATTCTTCACCGTGCCGGTGAGAACGATATTGTCGTTCATCAGCTCGACATGGATGTTCGAATCCGGGATCAGGCGCCGGATCATCGTCTGCAGCGCCGCCGTGTCGCGCTCCACGAGGAGGGCGAGATGCAGGATCTGCTGGCCGTTCTGGTCGAGCACGAAGAGATCGGCCTGGCCGACGGTGACGCCGGTCAGGAAGATACGCCGCGAGTCGCGCAGCACGGCCGTCGCGATGCGCGGATCGGAGACGATCACGTCGCGGGCCGCCTTCGGCAGGTCGATGATCTTCGACTTGTGATAGCCGAGCGAGAGCGTCTGTGAGGCGCCCATCGGCAGCGACACCGTCGAGGTGCTCTGCGCCATGGCCGGCAGCGCCGGCAAGAGGGCGAGCCCGGCGGCGATCGCCGCGGCGCTGAGCAGGCGGCGAAGCGCGGCCGGCCGGCGCTGGTTGGTCATGATCTGTCCCCCGAGAAAAGTCATCAGCGCGTCTCGACCTGCTGCGTGACGCCGTTCCGGACGATGCGCACCCCACTGCGCGACCCGCCCTCGATCAGATGCGTGGCGCTCGGATCGGCGCTCGCCGTGGCATCGGCGAGGCTGCGAAGCGCCAGAGTGAGCTTCTGGTTCGGACTCATCTGCTGCGCGACCGTCAGGATCTCGGCCTGTTCGGCGCTGAGCTCGAGCGTCGCGGTCTGCCCGACCACCACCTTCTCGCCGTCCTTCTCGCCGAGCGTCTGGTCGATCGCCAGAACGCGGACGTTCGAGAGGATGGTCTCGGTGTCGTAACGGTCCCTGCCGCTCGAGTCGGCCTTGCGCGTCATGATCACGTCGACGCGGTCGTTCGGCAGGATGAAGCCGCCGGCCGAGGTATCGGCCGAGATCGCGGTCGCGACGGCGCGCTGCCCGGCCGGCAGGATCGCCGACATGAAGCCGCGGTCGGAGCGGATGAGCTTCGCCTCGTTGATCGGCTCGCCGGTCACGAAGCTGGAGCGGGCGATGGAGCCCGTCAGCTCGGCGAGAGCGCCCGGACGGGCGTCGCGGGTGATGTAGCCGCCGGAAACACCGGTCTTCGGCCAGGCCTGCCAGGAGAAGGCGGCGGTATCGAGGGCGGAGCCCATCGGCAAGTCTCGGCTCGCGACGAGGACATCGGTCGTCGAAATGGACGGTCCGGCCGCGACGACGGTCGGGGCCGGACGGTTGAGCAACTGTCGCGCCAGGAGGGCGGCCGCAAGGCCCGCCACCAGGGCAACGCCGATTACTGCGACTCGCGCCGTCTTCATGGGGACGTTACCTCGGAAGGAAGTGGTCTAGTCGATGCTGCAGTCTCACCCGCGAGTGGTGTATCTATGGTTAACGAGAGGTGAGAATTTCTGCTTAATGAAAGGTAAAGGCGCGCTGGATCGGCCGTTTTACATGAGGCCCGCGGCAAGGGCCGCGAAGGGCGTCGCCGGGTAGACCATCATGGCGCCGGCAGCGAGTGCGATGCCGTAGGGCACGCCGACCGACTTGTCGTGCAGCCGCATCACCCAGCCATGGCGGAGCGCAAAGGCGGGCAGCATCCAGCCGCGGAACATCATGATGCCGAGCGTCAGGGCGCCGCCGAAGAGACCGGCATAGACGAGAAAGTCGAGCATGGTCGGCCCGAAGCCGAACCAGAGACCGATCGCCGCCGCGAGCTTCGCATCGCCGCCGCCGATCCAGCCGCGGGAGAAGAGGACGATGCCGAGCGCCAGCATCAGGAAGCCGGCGAGAAGATGCATGCCGACGAGGCCGAGCGGCATGCCGATCGCGAGCGCCGCGAAGGGGAAGACCAGGGCCAGCGCGCCGGAGAGGCGGTTCGGGATGGTCATGGTGGTGAGGTCGGACACGGCCGCGAGCGCCATCGCCGCGGGAAAGGCGAGATAGATCGCGAGATCGAGGACTGCGGTCATGGTTTTCCTCCGACAGGGCCATCCAGGCATTGCGCCGCCCGGAGGTGACGCAATGCCCAGGTTGGGGGTGCCCCGCCTCAAGCGGCGGTGGCCTTCTTGGTCAGGATCCGGCCGAGGCGAAGGCCGTACTGACGATCGTGTAAAGCGAGAGGACAGCTTCCCGCAGCACCGGCATGGCCGCCAGAATGGCACCGCTCATGATCGCCGCGACCAGCCCGTATTCTAGAGCGGTGGCCCCCGAGTCGTTTCGAAAGAGACGCAGGATCGGCGGCTTCATGGCTTCGCCCCCGGCGGGATTAGCGTTACAGGATCAGCCGCCCGAGGTCGTGGCGTTCGAGACGGTCGAGCCGAGGTTCGTGAAGGCCGACTGCAGGTCACCCGAGAGGATGTTGATGCCGGCGATGATGCCGACGCTCATCAGAGCGGCGATCAGGCCGTATTCGATCGCGGTGGCGCCGGACTCGTTCTTCACGAAACGGACGAAGAGGGTCTTCATGATCTGATTTCCTTGGATTGGCTGATTGCGAGGATGGCTAGGCTGGCGATCAGCCGCCCGAGGTCGTGGCGTTCGAGACGGTCGAGCCGAGATTCGTGAAGGCCGACTGCAGGTCACCCGAGAGGATGTTGATGCCGGCGATGATGCCGACGCTCATCAGAGCGGCGATCAGGCCGTATTCGATCGCGGTGGCGCCGGACTCGTTCTTCACGAAACGGACGAAGAGGGTCTTCATGATCTGATTTCCTTGGATTGGCTGATTGCGAGGATGGCTAGGCTGGCGATCAGCCGCCCGAGGTCGTGGCGTTCGAGACGGTCGAGCCGAGATTCGTGAAGGCCGACTGCAGGTCACCCGAGAGGATGTTGATGCCGGCGATGATGCCGACGCTCATCAGAGCGGCGATCAGGCCGTATTCGATCGCGGTGGCGCCGGACTCGTTCTTCACGAAACGGACGAAGAGGGTCTTCATGATCTGATTTCCTTGGATTGGCTGATTGCGAGGATGGCTAGGCTGGCGATCAGCCGCCCGAGGTCGTGGCGTTCGAGACGGTCGAGCCGAGATTCGTGAAGGCCGACTGCAGGTCACCCGAGAGGATGTTGATGCCGGCGATGATGCCGACGCTCATCAGAGCGGCGATCAGGCCGTATTCGATCGCGGTGGCGCCGGACTCGTTCTTCACGAAACGGACGAAGAGGGTCTTCATGATCTGATTTCCTTGGATTGGCTGATTGCGAGGATGGCTAGGCTGGCGATCAGCCGCCCGAGGTCGTGGCGTTCGAGACGGTCGAGCCGAGATTCGTGAAGGCCGACTGCAGGTCACCCGAGAGGATGTTGATGCCGGCGATGATGCCGACGCTCATCAGCGCGGCGATCAGGCCGTATTCGATGGCGGTCGCGCCGGACTCGTTCTTCACGAAACGGACGAAGAGGGTCTTCATGGTATTTATTCCCCGATACTTGGTTGGACTGAGAAGATTGCCGTTTATCCCGAGGTCCACTTCGTCGTTCGTTCGTGGCCCCCAACGAGATGCAACTTAGCACCCACCTGCTGAGCCTTAGTTAAATCAAATTCGAATAAATCAGGTGTCGTTTCATTTTAAATTAACCACGTTTCAGCCGTCGCGCCGCAGACATCTGTAGGAATTGAGTTTTTCAAATCGCTGTTCTTTTGTTTACCGATCCTTAACTGACTGAATTAACGTTTCGTTCGGCATCCTGCTAAGAGCGTTTCGGCGCTCGCTTGCCGCCTCGGCTCCCGAAAGCGCCGTTTCCCGCCGATCGGAGGGCCATTGCCGCGACCGGGCGAATCCTTGCCGCGCGTTAACGAGTTGCAGCTCGATCGAGCGCCTTAAGTGTTCATTCACCATCATCGGGCAGGGTAGCGATCGCGACCGTGCGCCGGGGAAGCGCGCCGCCACCGGGGATCTGAGCCATGATGATGAACAGGGGTCCTGCCGCCGTATCGCGAGCCGCCGCGCGCTCCGCGTCACGCCGGCGCCTCGCCGTGCTCGCTCTGGCTGTACCGATCGCGCTCGCGGTCGCCGGCTCGCTGGCGCATGCGACGGACGCGGTCCCGATCTCGATCAAGATGGACCGCGCCAAGGTGATGCGTATCTCGCGCCCGGCCGCGATCGTCGTCGTGGGCAACCCGGCCATCGCCGACGCGACCATCCAGGACCGGCAGACGCTGATCATCACCGGCCGCAGCTTCGGCACCACCAATCTCATCGTGCTCGACGAGAAGGGCGAGCCGATCGCCGACGAGCTGCTGACCGTCAGCGCCTCCGACGACCAGATGATCACCGTCTATGCCGGCGGCGACCGGCGCAGCTTCTCCTGCGCCCCCGACTGCCAGCCGGTCATGACGCTCGGCGACACCGCCACCGCCTTCGGCGACGCCCGCACCCAGCTCGAGCAGCGCAACTCCGTGCTGCAGGGCGCGACCGGGGTCACCGCCGGCGCCAACTGAGGCGCCAGGCTCTCAGGAATCACGCGCGCCACGCGCGCGAGGCGGCAGGGTTAATGCTTCCTTGCCGCGATCCCCCGCATTTTCGACAAAGCCGACAAACATTCCGCAAGGCCTGCCTGCTAGGTGATCTGGCGAGGCGAAGCGCCCGCGATCCCGCGGCGCGGCCGGGGAGCTGTCGGACATGGCTGCTGCACAGTCGGGGGCATCTGCAGGCGCCGCCGCGCCAGCGCGCCGCAAGGGGCGCGGCTTCTGGCGCAACAATCGCGGCGCGACGGCGGTCGAGTTCGGCCTGATCGCCCTGCCCTTTCTCGGCCTCATCGCCGGGCTGCTCGAAACCGGACTCATGATGTTCGCCGACAGCGCGCTCGACCAGGCGACCAACCGCGCCGCGCGCATGATCCGCACCGGCCAGGCGCAGCAGCAGAACTTCAACACCAACAGCTTCCGCAACGAGGTCTGTTCCGGCGGCGTCGCGACGATGTTCGACTGCACCAAGCTGAAGATCGACGTCCGCACCGCGACCGACTTCGCGTCGATGAACCTCGCCAGCCAGGACAAGCCGGACGGCAGCGTCGACGACGCGTCGCTGACCTACAATGCCGGCCACGGCTCCGACATCGTCGTCGTGCGCACCTATTACGACTGGCCGATCCTCCTGAACCGCCTCGCCACCTTCGGCGAGGGCCAGGATGGCAAGACGCGGCGGCTGACCTCGACCGTCGCCTTCCGCAACGAACCGTTCAACTGGTGAGGATGGGGCCGATGCGCGCCGCACTCGTCAATGCCGTCCGCCCCACCCGCTCGCTGCTCGCCCGTTTCCGCGCGGCGCGCTCCGGCCTCGCCGCGCTCGAATTCGCCCTCATCCTGCCGATGATGCTGGTGCTCTATGTCGGCGGCGTCGAGGTCAACGACGCGATCAGCATCCGCCGCAAGCTGAACCACGCGGCGAGCACGCTGGCCGATCTCGCCGCGCAGTCGAACGCGACCGTCACGTCAGCCGCGATCACCGATCTCTTCTATGCCGGCAACGCGGTGATGAGGCCTTATGACAGCGCCAAGCTGAAGCCGGTCATCGCCGGGGTCACCATCGACGACAAGGGCAAGGCCACCATCGCCTGGGCCAAGTCGGCGAATGGCGCCGCCTGCCCGGCCAAGGGCAGCGCCGCGTCGATCCCGGCGAGCCTCGCGACGCCGAACAGCTTCCTGATCATGGTCGATGCCAGCTACGCCTTCACGCCGAAGATCGGCTATGTGCTGACCGGCACCTACAACATGGACGAGCGCGTCTACCAGCAGCCGCGCATCGGCAAGGCGATCTCGGGCCCCGACTGCTGACAGCCGGAGCCCGGGCGCCTGCTCAGGCCTTAGGGCCGTGCGGCCGCGCGAAGGTCTCGGCCAGCATGTCGACGAACTTGCGCGGATCCGCCGACAGCGCCAAGTCGACATTCGGCTTCATGCCGCTGCGGAACTGCGTGTCGACGATCGTCGTGCCGACCGCGAGCGGGCTCGCCGTCTCGACCTCGACCGGATAGCGCGTCGTCGAGAGGATCGAGCGATCAACGAGAGCGGCGACGCAGACCGCGTCATGCACCGGCGCCGAACCGCCTTCCTCGCCCATCTTCTGATACTTGTCGTGCACGTCGATGCGGAAGCGCACGATCTCCGCCGTCGCGGTCGCCGCCGGCGTGCCGAGCGCGGCGAGGCGATCGCAATCGGCCAGCGTCATCAGCGCCTGGTGCGTCGCGTCGAGCGGCACCAGCGTCACCTTCTCGAAGCCGGAATTCAGCACGCGCGCTGCCGCCTCGGCATCGGCCCAGATGTTGAACTCGGCCGAGGGCGTAACATTGCCGAAGGCATAGCCGCCGCCCATGATGATGAGCTCGGGCACCAGCTTGACGAAGTTCGGATAGGCAGCGAGCGCCGCCGCGACATTGGTGAGCGGGCCGACCGGCATCAGCACGATCGGATCGGTCGCCGCGCGATAGGTCTCGATCAGGAATTCGACCGCGGCCTTCTCGGCCTTCGCCGAGCGGGCGGGCGGCACGGGAAGCTCCTCGGGGTGATACTTCTCGCCGCCCTCGTCATAGCGCTTCACGATCGGATGGCCGGTGCGCACCAGGGGCCGGTCGGCGCCCTCATAGACCGCGATGTCGGCGCGGCCGATATGGTCGAGGACGCGCAGCGAATTGTCGGTGCAGAACTGCACCTCGACATTGCCGTTCACCGTCGTGACGCCGACGAGCTCCAGCTCCGGATGCGGCGCTGCGAGCATGATCGCGACGGCATCGTCGGTTCCGGTGTCGACGTCGAGGATGAGCTTCTTGCGATCGGCGGCCATGCTGTCGTCCCTTGGGTGGCGTTGCCCTCTCCGGTTAGTGCCTCCGCCCCGCCGCGGCAAGGGCGGGACACGGTGAGGCAACTCTTCCCGCACGAAAGAGAGACTGCCCGCACGAAAACGGGCCGCGTCATGGACACGGCCCGATCAGACGGCAAGAGGCGGTTCGGCCTTACTCCGCGTCGTCGGCGGGGGCGGACTGGAGCAGGGCGTAGCGCTCCGGGCCGAGGGACTTCAGGAGGTCGAGCTGGGTTTCGAGGAAGTCGATATGGCCTTCCTCGTCCATCATCAGCTCCTCGAAGAGCTTCATCGACACATAATCGCCCGCCTCGTGGCAGATGTCGCGCGCCGCCTTGTAGGCGTTGCGGGCCGTGTATTCGCCGCGCAGGTCAGCCTCCAGGATCTCCTGGATCGTCTGCCCGATCTCGAGCGGATCGAGCACCTGCATGTTGGGGAAGCCTTCGAGGAAGATGATGCGCGCGACCAGGCGGTCGGCGTGATGCATCTCCTCGATCGATTCAGCGCGTTCCTTCTTTGCGAGCTTCAGGAAGCCCTTGTCCTCGAGAAGGCGGTAATGCAGCCAATACTGGTTGACCGCCGTCAGCTCGAGCCGCAGCGCCCGATTGAGCTGTTCGATGACGCGCGCGTCGCCCTTCATGAGCCTTCTCCCACTGGAACCGTTCCAAGATGGATTCTAGGGGAGCACCGGGCGAGGGTCAAACCCCTCGGAGGGTCCGCTCAACCGTAAAGCGCGTCGTTCTTCTCGTCATCGGCGCCGGAGCCGAGGGGCTCGGGACACGTGACCGCGAGACCGCTCTCCATCACGATGCGCCGGACCAGCGCGAAGCAGACCGTGCACTGAGCCCGCATCTGCAGGAACCGGTAGATGCGGGCCGGCGTCAGCGCACGGCCGGGCTGCTCCCGTTGCAGCATCTCGGCCGCTTCGAGAATCTGGGCCTTGGTCAGGATGTTGCAGGAACAGACGATCATGGGCGCCGCGTCTTGAGGAGCGTCCGCCCAAGATAGGGTCGGAGGCCCGGTTCGGCCAGTTTCGTCGCGCTCAGCGGAGAATGGCGAGCGCGACGATGACGACGAGAAGAGCGATCAGGCCCCAGACATAGGGTCCGCCGAGGAAACCGCGACCGGCCGCGACCTCGATCTCCTGCTCCACCTCTTCGACAATTTCGGCGACATGCGACGCGTTGTCGTCGACCCTGTGCTCCAGGCGGTCGACGAGCTCGTCCTGCGCGGCCTCCTCGGGCGTCTCGGTGGCAAGCGGCGGGGCAGCGACCAGCGGTTCGCCGAGCCGCACCGCCAGCGCGCCGAAGAACGCCTCGGCGAAGTCGCGCGCCGCGGCGGCGAGTTCGGAGGCGTCGATGCCGGCCAGCGCGCCATGCGGCTCGATATGGGCTGCATAGGCGGCGCGCGTCGTATCGCCCGCTTCGGAAAGCGCGATCTCGACCGAGCCGCGGAGAGCGCCGGCATGGCTGCCCTCGACGCCGCCCGAAAGCGCGACACGCTCCCCCGCGAGACCGGGGCCATAGGTGAGCCTGCCCGCGACGGGACCGGCAAGATGCGCGACCGCGAGGTCGAAACCTCCCGTGAGCGTGTCGCCCTGGCGGGTCAGCGTCTCGCAGCCCGGCAGGGCCGTCCGCAGCATCTCGGGATCGTTCAGCGCCGCGAACACGACCTCGCGCCGTGCCGGAAGCTGGATTTCGCCGGTGATGTCCATGGGCGCTGCCTTCCCTTCGATGCGCCGCGGCGCGGCTTTCCTGCGGCCGGGCCGCTCGCGGTGAGCATTAAGGCGGTGCCGCTGAAAGGGCAACGGCCGCGTTTCGCGGCCTTGCCCGGCGCACGGGCGATTGGCAAGCAGCCCGGCGCGGATTAAGAACCGGCCATGCACCCGTCATCCGAAACGCGGCCCGCGCCGCACTGGCCCCTGATGCTCGAGACCGAGGGCTGGCGCGACTATGCGCTCATCGACAGCGGCCATGGCCGCAAGCTCGAGCGCTATGGCAAATATCGCATCGTTCGTCCCGAGGCGCAGGCGCTGTGGACGCCGCGGCTCGCCGAGAGCGAATGGGAGAGCGCCGACGCCGTCTTCACCGGCGCCAAGGACGAGGATTCGGACGGGCGCTGGCGCTACAAAAAGCCGATCGGCGAGACCTGGCCGATGGCCTGGCGGCTGCCGCGCGAGGCCGGCGAGAAGGAAATCCGCTTTCTCGGACGCTTCACCGCCTTCCGCCATGTCGGTTTCTTTCCCGAGCAGGAAATGCACTGGGCCTGGTTCGCCCGCCTCTGCACGAGCGCAAAGCGGAAGCCGAAGGTGCTCAACCTCTTCGGCTATACCGGCATCGCCTCCTTCGTCGCCGCGCTCGCCGGCGCCGAGGTGACGCATGTCGACGCTTCCAAGAAGGCGATCGGCTGGGCGCGCGAGAACCAGGCGATGTCGGGCATCGCCGACCTCCCCGTGCGCTGGATCGTCGACGACGCAATGAAATTCGTGCAGCGCGAGGTGCGGCGCGGCTCGCGCTATGACGGCATCATCCTCGACCCGCCGAAATTCGGCCGCGGACCGAATGGCGAGGTCTGGGACATCTTCGAGAAGCTGCCGGAGATGATGCGGCTCTGCCGGCAACTGCTCGCCGAAGACGCGCTGTTCCTCTGCCTCTCGGCCTATTCGATCCGCGCCTCGTTCATGGCGGTGCACGAGCTTTCCGCCGAGGCACTGGCCGGATTGCCGGGGCGGCTGGAATCGGGCGAACTGCTCTTGCGCGAGGAAGGCGGCCGCCGGGTCCTGTCGACCTCGCTCTTCTCGCGCTGGTCGAGGGACGATTGATGGCCGACGACACCGCCCTCCCCGCCCCCGGCCAGGTCCGCGTGGTGACGAGCCTCACCAACCCGACCATCAAGGAAATCCGTGCCCTCGCGCTGCCGAAATATAGGCGCGAGAGCGGCCTCTTCGTCACCGAGGGCATGAAGCTCGTCGCCGACGCCGTCGAGGGCAACTGGCCGATCCGCATCCTCGTCTATGGCGCCAAGGTCGCCAACCATCCCGTCGTGCGCCGCGTGGCCCAGACGGCGCATGCGCGCGGCGGCGATGTGCTCGAAGTGTCGGAAGCCGTGCTCGCCAAGATCACGCGGCGGGAAAACCCGCAGATGGTGGTCGGCGTCTTCGAGCAGCGCTTCATCGACGCCGCCGCGATCGAGCCGGGCAGCGACGGGCTCTGGGTCGCGCTTGAAGGCATCAAGGACCCCGGCAATCTCGGCACCATCATCCGCACTGCCGACGCGGCCGGCGCGAAGGGCGTCATCCTCGTCGGCGACACGGTCGATCCGTTCGGCGTCGAGGCGGTGCGCGCCACCATGGGCTCTATCTTCCACATGCCGCTCGCCCGTTTCTCGCTCGAAGCCTTCGCGGCGTGGCGCAAGAGCTGGCCGGGCATCGTCGTCGGCACGCATCTCTCCGGCAAGGAAGACTACCGGAAGGTCGACTACGACAGGCCTGTGCTCCTGCTGATGGGCAACGAGCAGTCCGGCCTCGACGACCGCTTCGCCGCGCTCTGCGACAATCTCGTCAAGATCCCGCAGGTTGGCCGCGCGGATTCCCTCAATCTGGCGATCGCGACCGGCGTCATGCTGTTCGAGATCCGCCGCGGCAAGCTCACGCTGTCATGACCGAACCGACCGAAACCGGCACGAGGCCGCCGGGGCCGATATCCGCGCTCGGCCTCGCGATCATCGCCGCCGTCGTCATCATCGACCAGATCTCGAAGGCAATCGCCGAGGCGCGGCTCGACTACCAGCACGGCATCGAGCTGTTGCCGATCCTCGCGCTCTACCGGGTGCACAATACCGGCGTCGCCTTCTCCTTCGCGCATGGCTTCGACAGCCTGCTGCTCGTCGGCGGCACGGCACTGATCACGCTCGTCGTGCTCTGGCTCTGGGCGACGGCGCGCGACGGCGGGCGACTGGTGGCGGTCGGATTCGCGCTCATCGCCGGCGGCGCGATCGGCAATCTCATCGACCGCATCCGCTTCGGCCATGTGGTGGATTTCCTCTATCTCCACCTCGGCGACCGCGGCCTCTTCGTCTTCAACCTCGCCGATGTCGCGCTGACCATCGGCCCGATCCTGCTCGCCTGGCACTATCTCATCGGCGAGAGGAAGGGCTGAGCACGGCGCTCAGAACACGGTGCCATCGCTGGCGATGGTGAGCGGCGGGGCGCCGCCGGGGCGCTTCTCGGCGGCAAGCTTGCGACCGGCGGCCCAGGTGCCGCCCTGCAGGACCTTGGCGAGCGGCAGCGCGACGCGGTCGACGCCGAGCCGCTCGCGGATCATGTCGGCGGTGTGGTCGAGCAGCGCCACGGTCAGCGCCCGCCATTCGACGACGAATTCGTCATCGACATGCCATGTCCGTGTCAGCGCATCGCGCCGGCGCGGCACCAGCACGCCCATGTCGATGAAAAGCCCGCCATTGCGGTATTCCGGCAGCCCCGTCAGCCCGTCGACATCCTCGACGGCGACGCCGGTCCACAGGAGCGGCTCCAGCAGCGAATAGGTCAGCCACTGCGAGAGCTTGTGGAACGGGACGAGATGATTGGTGGCGTCGTCGGTGGCGAGCTTCGTGTGCCGCCAGGTGTCGCCGAGGCGCACGCCATCGATCAGAATGCGTCCCGGCCAGATGGCGCCGAGCCCGTCGAGCACCAGTGCGAGCACGGCCGGCGCGGCGATGCTCCCATCCCCGGCAGCGGCGACACAGGCATCGAACAGCCCGCCCGGCCGCGCCTCGTCCTCGCCGAAAAGATCGGGCCGCTCGGCGACGGTGCGCCCGAGCGCGTTCAGGAGCGCGACGCGCCCTTCGAGACCGACGATCGGATTGGACGGGGTGACCTGAAGCCCGGCGGCGAGTTCGTCGGCCGTCAGCGCGGCGAGCGCGCTGGCATCGGCCCGGAGCGGATCAGCCGGATCGGCGGAAAAGAGACCGGAGGCGAACATCGCGAAGCTCGCGACGCCGAGGCCCTCGGAACGGGCATAGGTGCCGCCCGTCGCGGCCTCCTCGTAGCGCCAGTCGGGGCCGGCGCCGGCATCGAGCAGCACGCTGACGATGGCCAGATCATAAGCCGCGCGGCCGAAGCGCAGCGGATCCTCGGCAAGGCCTGAGGCATCGACGAGGCCACCCCAGCGGTTGATGTCGCCGGCCTCGAAATGGCGCCAGCGCGAATGATAGGGGATGTCGAGCTCGGGATAGGCCTCGCGCATCGTCGCCAGCACGAAATCCGCCGCCTTCGGCAGCCGGTCTAGCCGCACGTCGAAATGCTCGAGCTCGCCCTCGATGCCGAGTTCATAGAGCCGGTGCGCGCGATCGCGCACGGCTGCGGCGGAAAGGAGGTCTCGTGCTGTGGCCAAGGGTGAGTCCTGTCGGTGAGAGAGGCCGTTCCCGGCTCCGGCGGCATGCCGCATCCATGCAGGCAGGGTGTCGGTGCTCGCCTAGCCAACTCGGCCCCGCCCGGTCAAGCCCGTCGGATGGACCTATTCGGCTGCAGACGCCGAAAGACGCACGCCCAAGGCACGGGCAACACCGAGCAGCGTCGAGAGGCGCGGATCGCCATCCGCCGAAAGAGCTTTGTAGAGGGCCTCGCGCGTGACGCCAGCCTCGCGCGCGATATCGGTCATGCCCCGGGCACGGGCGACGACGCCAAGGGCCTGCGTGATATAGCCGGCATCGCCGCTCTCGAAGGCATCGGCGAGAAGCTCCAACTGCGACTCCGGCGTATCGAGATAGCGATCCGCATGGAATGGAACCGTCGGTGCCGGCATTTCAAACCTCCCTCGCGAGAGCGATCGCGCGCCGGATGTCGCTCGGCTGCGTCGACTTGTCCCCGCCGCAGAGCAGGATGATGAGCGTCTCGCCGCGGCGGACGAAATAGACGCGATAGCCCGGCCCATGATCGATCCGCAATTCGCCTATCCCGTCGAAGAACCTGACGTCACCGAGGAGCCCGGCACTCGGGCGGACGATACGCTGGGCGATCTTCTTCGCAGCTAGACCATCCTTCAGGCGTTCCAGCCAATCCTCGAACACTGCGGTCTGCCGAACGTCGAACATTGTGAATTATAGTTCACAACCAGCTGAGGATCAAGGGCCGGGGCTGGCTAGTACTTCTCCAGCGGACGGCCGACCGTCCTCGTCAGGTCCTCGGGGCTCGGCGCCGGGGCGGGGCTGAAATAGCCGTGCGCCCTCTTGGCGTCGATCTCGACGCGGGCGTCGGGCGGGATCAGTTCCTCCGGGATCGGAACGCGTTCCACGATCTCGATGCCCGAGTTGGTGATCGCCTCGTATTTCATGTCCGACATCGAGATGAAGCGGTCGATGCGGGTGATGCCGAGCCAGTGCAGCACGTCGGGCATCAGTTGCTGGAAGCGCGCGTCCTGGACGCCGGCGACGCATTCGGTGCGCTCGAAATAGGTCGCCGCCTGGTCGCCGCCTTCCTGCCGCTTGCGGGCGTTGTAGACGAGGAACTTCGTCACCTCGCCGAGCGCGCGGCCTTCCTTGCGGTTGTAGACGACAAGGCCGACGCCGCCCTTCTGCGCCTCCTTCACCGCCTCCTCGATGCCCTGGATGAGATAGGGCCGGCAGGTGCAGATGTCGGAACCGAACACGTCGGAGCCGTTGCACTCGTCATGGACGCGGCAGGCGAGCGTGCGCGCCGGATCGGAGAGCGCCGCCGGATCGCCGAAGATATAGATCGTCGTCCCCCCGATCGGCGGCAGGAACACGTCGAGGTCCGGCCGGGTGACGAGTTCGGGATACATGCCGCCGGTCTGCTCGAACAGCGTCCGGCGCAGCTGGTCTTCGCCGACGCCGAAGCGGGCAGCGATGCCGGGGAGATGCCAGACCGGGTCGATCGCCGCCTTGGTCACCGAGACATCGCCATTGTCACGGACGATCGTGCCGTCGATGGGAAGGCGCTTGAGCCGGATCGCCTCGTGCAATTCGGCCATGGTGAGCCGCGCCTTGGTGATCGCGATCGTCGGGCGGATATCGACGCCCTCGGCGATGAGGGGCGCGAAGATCTCCTGCGCGCGATGGCCGAACGGATCGAGCGAGACGATACGGCCGGCCTCCGACCACTGCGGATGCGGGCCGATCTCGACGACGGGCGAGGTGTTGCGGAGGTCGGGCCGCTGGATCGGATTGAGTGCGCCTGACGAGACCGCGAGCGCGCGATAGAGCGAGTAGGAGCCGCCATGCGTGCCGATCACGTTGCGGTCGGCGGGATTGGCGACGCTGCCGATCACCGGGCCGCGCTTTTGCGGGTCGCTCGCGCCCCAGCGGATCGGGAAGCGGACAGGCGCCTGCGCGCCCGGATGCGAGGTGAGGCGGATATGGGTCGAGCGGTTCGTGCTCATGCTGCGTGCGGCCCTTCCAAAGCCGACCGGCGCCCCGAAGGGAGCGCCGATCGTCTAGAAATGCGCACTTTTCAGCGAATTGCAAAGGCCCAGCTGCGGACCCGCCGCCTCAGCAGAAATCGTCGTCCTTGGAGGCGACGGCCTTCTGCCAGTTGGGGCCGAGCGTGGTGCGCGCCGAGATGGAGCGCTCCGAGCCGGGATCGCCCATGCGGAACATCTGGACCGTCAGGACCTGGTCGTAGCTGCCGCCGATGATCGCCTGGCCGCCGGTATAGGTCGTGGTCGAGCGACCGGAGACGAAGGCCGTGTTGCCGGCCGTGGTGCCGAAGCCGTCGGTCTGCGTCTGCGCCTGCACCGGCGTGTAACCGGTGACGCGGGTGTTGTTGGCCTGCTGGACGCCGACGATGACGAAATTGTCGAAGCCGCGGCGCAGCGTCTCGACGGCCGCCCGTTTCAGCGCGGCGGTCTGCGCGCCGGAGGGGCCGCAATCGGGATCGGCCTGCGCGGTCACCTGGATCGTATCGGCCGAGAGCGGCATCACCGAAGTGCTGGCGCAGCTGGCAAGCGAGAGGATGGCAAGGAGGGAAGCGGCCACGCGGCCGGCACGGTTCATCATGTTAGCCCCTGTTTCTCTGGTCGGCATGGTTCGAACTGAGGCCGGGCCGCTCCCCCGCGCGGCCCGCACGCCTTACGCACGCGAGAAGACGAACAGCGTCTCCTGGCGGTAGATCTCGCCCGGCCTGAGCACGGCACTCGGGAAGCCGGGCTGGTTGGGCGAATCCGGATAGATCTGCGGCTCGAGGCAGAGCCCGGCATTGGCGCCGTGCATCTCGCCGGTGAGGCCCGCATCGCGGCAGGCGATCATGTGCCCGCCATAGAACTGCACGCCCGGCTCGGTGGAATGCACCTCGAGCGCCACGCCGCTCTTGGGCGAAACGAGCCGCGCCAGGAGATGCGGGATCGCCGTCCGGCCCTCGGTGACGTTGAAGTTGTGGTCATAGATATCGACGACAGCCGCCGGATCGCTGCCGACCGGCCGCTCGGCCCTGAAGTCATAGGCCGTGCCGGCCACTGGCCGGCGCTCGCCGGTCGGGATCATGACCGCGTCGGTCGGCAGATAGGTCTCGGCCGGGATCGTCAGCAGATGATCGCGGATCGTGCCTTCGCCGGCGAGGTTGAAATAGCTGTGCTGCGCGAGATTGACGAGCGTCGGCGCGTCGGTCGTCGAGCGGATGCTGGTCCTGAGCGTCCCCGGCTCCTCGACCGAATAGGTGAGCTCCGTCTTGACCCGTCCCGGATAGCCGCTGGTGCCGTCCGGATCGTCGAGGCCGAGCGTGACGCTCGCCTCGTCGATGTCGAGGATCGACCAGACCCGCGCCCCATAGCCGTCAGTGCCGCCATGGAGATGGTTAGCGCCCTCGTTCTGCGACAACTGGAAGGTTTCGCCGTCGATCGAGAAGCGGCCACCGGCGATGCGGTTGGCGTAGCGGCCGGCGACGGCGCCGAAATAATTCGGATTGTTCAGATAGCCCTCGACCGTCGGGAAGCCGAGCACGAGCGGATGCGGAACGCCGGCGAGCCGCACGTCCTGGATGATCGCCCCGAGCGTGATGATGCGGGCGGACAAGTCGCCGGCGGCGATCGTCACGGCCTCGACTTTGGTTCCGTCGGGCATGGTGCCGAAGGTCGTGGCGTTCATGGTTGGCGTCTCCCGTCCCGTTCTCTTCAAAGACCATGCATGCGGCGCCCGATATGGAGGGCGCCGCATGTCCGTTGATGCAAAAGCGTCAGATCGTCTGGTTGTAGGCGCCGACCTCTGGGTTCTCGCGCAGCACGCCGTCGACGGCGTGGAACATCTCGCGGAGGCGCGCCTCCGAGACCGGGCTCTCGACGACGACCACCAGCTCCGGCTTGTTCGACGACGCACGCACGAGGCCCCAGGTGCCGTCCTCGTTGGTGATGCGCACGCCATTCACCGTCACGAGGTCGATGATCTTCTGGCCGGCGACCGGCTCGCCCTTCGCCTTCATCTCCTCGAAGCGCTTCACCACCTTGTCGATGACGCCATACTTCACCTCGTCGTCGCAATGCGGCGACATGGTCGGCGAGCCCCAGGTCTTGGGCAGCGCGTTCTTGAGCTCGGAGAGCTTCTTGCCGGGATTGCGGTCGAGCATGTCGAGGATGGCGAGCGCCGAGACGAGACCATCGTCATAGCCGCGGCCGACCGGCTTGTTGAAGAAATAGTGGCCCGACTTCTCGAAGCCGGCCAGCGCGTTCAGCGCGTTGACGCGGCGCTTGATGTAGGAATGGCCAGTCTTCCAGTAATCGGCGGTGACGCCGTTCGCCTTCAGGACCGGATCGGTCGCGAAGAGGCCGGTCGACTTCACGTCGACGACGAAGGTCGCGTTCGGATGAAGGCCCGAGAGATCGCGCGCCAGCATGACGCCGACCTTGTCGGCGAAGATCTCGTCGCCCGTATCGTCCACGACGCCGCAGCGGTCGCCGTCGCCGTCGAAGCCGAGCCCGACCTCCGCGCCATGCTCGAGTACCGCATCGCGGATCGCGTGCAGCATCTTCATGTCTTCGGGGTTCGGATTGTAGCGCGGGAAGGTGTAGTCGAGGTCGGCATCCATCGGGATGACGTCCGCGCCGATCATCTCCAGAACCTTCGGCGCGAAGGCGCCGGCCGTGCCGTTGCCGCAGGCGGCGATGACCTTGATCGGCCGCTTGAGCTTCGGCCGGTTGGTCATGTCGGCCATGTAGATGGCCGGGAAATTCTCGTGGAACACATAGGAGCCACCGCCCGAGAGGTCGAAGGCGGCCGAGAGCACGATCTCCTTGAGCCGGCTCATCTCGTCCGGTCCGAAGGTCAGCGGCCGCGCCGCGCCCATCTTGACGCCCGTCCAGCCATTCTCGTTATGCGAGGCGGTGACCATGGCCACGGCCGGCACGTCGAGCTCGAACTGGGCGAAATAGGCCATCGGCGTCACCGCGAGGCCGATATCGTGCACCTTGGCGCCGGCCGCCATCAGGCCGGTCGCCAGCGCCAGCTTGATCGCCGAGGAATAGGACCGGTAATCGTGGCCGGTCACGATCTCCTTCTTGATGCCCATCTCGCCGAGCAGCGTGCCGAGGCCCATGCCGAGAGCCTGGACGCCCATCAGGTTGAGCTCGTCGTTGAAGAGCCACCTGGCGTCGTATTCCCGGAAGCCCGTTGGCTTCACCATCGGCTTCGATTCGAAGTCGTAGGTGTTGCGGAGCAGCTTGGGGACCGGCTTTGGAAACATGCGGGAAGACTCCTCGTGGATGTATGCCTGACTTTGGCGCGGAAGCACGCCGCAAAGCAACTCTCGCCTCCTCTAGAGTGGCCTTGATCACAGGATCACGACGGTAGGCGAACTCAAGGCGAAAGAACCATCTGCCGGCCGGTGACGCGGAAGCCGCCGAGCCGCGACAGGAAGCTCATGCCGAGGAGATCGACGTCGAGCGCGCCCTCGGGCAGCACGAGCGCATCGACATCGGCGATGCGCGCGCCGCCGATGCGCACCTCGGCCAGGCGGATCGGGGCGGCTGCGACCGTGCCATTGGCCGTCCGGGTCGCCGCGGTGAAGGCGCTCTTGTCGACGGCAAGGCCGATGCGCCGCGCCGTCTCGGCCGAAAGCGCCACGCGGGTTGCGCCGGTATCGACGACGAAGCGCACGGGCCGTCCGTTGATCGAGCCGTCCGCCATGTAGTGGCCGCTCCCATCCGCCTCGAGCACCACGGGTCCTCGCGCCGGCGCCGGCGCCGGCTCGGGCGCCGCCGCCTCGGTCAGCGCGGGCGCGAGCCGCTCCAGAAGGCCCGAGCCCGACAGGGCTCCGACGGCGACGAGGACGACTGCGGCCAGGATGACGACGCGCGCGAGCATGGTTTCCCCAGATGATCCATGAGGGATCGCCGCCCGGCACTAAGGAGGGGTGAAGACGGCCGGCTTTTCGCGGAGAGACTGAACGAGTGGTGAAGACCGTGACCTTCGTCATATCGCACCGTCCCCCTCCCCTCTATCGGTGCGCGGACATCGAGGGGGACGCGCCATGCAGCGCTTCGTCTTCACCACGGTCCTCGCCGCGATGATCCTGCTGACGCCGCATGCCGATGACGCAGCCGCGGCCGACGAGAACGGGTTCGCGACCTGCGACGAGAGCCGCTGCGTCGCCTATGCGACGGCGGTCTCGATCGACGAGATCATGACCGCGGCCTGGCTGCGGGTGACCCGCGCACCGGACGGCCGCCAGCACTGGCATGCCGCCGTGGCCCTGGCTACCGGCGGCGGCACCCGCATCAGGACGATCGCGCTGCCGCTGCGCACGGGCCGCTCCCTCGGCCGCAGAGCGCCTGATCCTGTGACTGAGGCCAACGGGTTCGCCTTCGTCGAGCTGGATCGCGCCAAAGCCGAGACAATCCGGCGCTCGCGCGCGGGCAGCTTCGCCGTCATCCGCGCCGCGACCGGCGATGGCGACGTCATCGAAGCGACGATCCCGCTCGACGGGCTTCGGCGCAGCCTTGCCTCGATCGAAGCGGCGGCAGAGGCCAGGGCGCTACCGGCCGGGTCGATGGCGGAGGAACTGCGGGCGGCGAACATTCCGCCTGGCGACTGGCCCGATCGCCCGTAAGGTCAGCTCTGCCGCAGGGCCACGAAGCGGGCGGCGCCCGCGAGCGTCGCGGCGGCGGGGCCGAACGGCGCCAGCAGGGCTTCCGCCTCGGCGACCAGCGCGTCGAGCCGGGCGCGGGTCGCTGCGACACCGTAGAGCGAGACCAGCGTCGCCTTGCCCCGGTCGGCGTCCTTGGCTGTCGCCTTGCCCATCGCTTCCACCGTCGCCGTGACGTCGAGGAGGTCATCGGCGAGCTGGAAGGCGAGGCCGACGATCTCGCCATAGCGGCGGATGCGAGCGCGCGCTTCCGCATCGGCGCCACCGAGAATGGCGCCGGCCTCGCAGGAAAACCGGATCAGCGCGCCGGTCTTCATGGCTTGCAGGACGAGGATGCCATCTTCACCCGGCGCAGCGCGCTCAGCCTCGAGGTCGAGCATCTGGCCGCCGGCCATGCCGCCGAGCCCCGAGGCGCGGGCAAGGCCGAGCACGAGCTCGGCGCGGATGGCAGGATCGGCGTCGGTCGCCGGATCGGCCAGAATGTCGAAGGCGAGGGTCTGCAGGGCATCGCCGGCGAGGATCGCCGTCGCCTCGTCGAAGGCGCGATGCAGGGTCGGGCGGCCGCGGCGCAGATCATCATCGTCCATGGCCGGCAGGTCGTCATGGACGAGGCTGTAGCCGTGCAGGCATTCGATGGCGGCGCCGGTGCGGATTACGCCTTGGTCGGAGCGGCCGAACAGCAGCGCAACCTCGCGGGTCAGCGCCGGCCGAAGCCGCTTGCCGCCGCCGAGCAGGGCATAGCGCATCGCCTCGCGCAGCCGCTCGGGCCGCGCGATCTCGCCCGGCGCCGGATTGGCAGCAAGGAGTTCATCGAGGCAGGCCTCGACGGCGCGGGCGGTCTCGGCGAGGCGGTCGGAAAAGACTGGGGCGGGCAATTCTGGCTCCGGCGTCGCCGGCCAGGCGGCCGGGCCGACGCCGGAATAGGCGGGTCGCGGCCGGCCCGTCAAGCAGCCTCGGCGGCCTCGAGCGCGATCGCCGCCGACTGGATGATGGCGGCATAGCGGACGGCGGTCTGCACGGCCTCGGTCGGCACCTCGGCCTTCTTCAGCACGGCCTCATGGCTGTCCATGCACATGCCGCAGCCATTGATCGCCGAGACGGCAAGCGACCACAGCTCGAAGTCGGCCTTGTCTACACCCGGATTGCCGATGACGTTCATCCGGAGCTTGGCCGGCAGCGTGCGGTATTCGCCGTTCGAAACAAGATGCGTGAAGCGGTAATAGACATTGTTCATGCCCATGATCGCGGCGGCCGACTTCGCGGCGGCGAGCGCGGCGGGCGAGAGGTGTGGCGTCGCCTCGGCGACGAGCGCCTCGCGGACAGCCGGATTGCGGCTCGCAATGCCGCAGGCGACCATCAAGCCGTATTTCTGCTGCGGCGTCAGCGTCTCGTCGCCGGCGAGCGTCGACAGGTTGAGGCGGACATCCTTGGCGAAATCGGGGATGCGGGACTTGAGGCTGTCGATCGACATGGCGTGTTCGGTTTCTCGTCGGAGGAAGCCCCCCGGAGGGGTCCGGGGCGCCGTTCTTCGGATGATGCGGGATCAGGCCGCGAGCGTGGTGCCGCCGACTTCGCGGTTGCAGGCGCAGAGCTCGTCGGTCTGCAGCGCGTCGAGAACGCGCAGCGTGTCCTTCGGATTGCGGCCAACATTCAGGTTGGTAGCGTAGACGTGCTGGATGTCGCCATGCGGATCGACGATGAAGGTCACGCGGTAGGCGACGCCGTCCGGCGAGCGCACGCCGAGGCCGTCGACCAGCGAGCCATTCGTGTCGGCGAAGGACCAGATCGGCAGCCGGTCGAGATCCTTGTGGTCGCGGCGCCAGGCGAGCTTCACGAACTCGTTGTCGGTCGAGCCGCCAAGCACGACCGCGTCGCGATCCTCGAACTCCCCGGCGAGACGGGCGAATTCGGCGATCTCGGTCGGGCAGACGAAGGTGAAGTCCTTCGGATAGAAGAAGATCACCTTCCACTTGCCTGGGAAGCTGTCCTTCGTGATCGTCTCGAAGGCGCTTTCGCCATTCTCCTCGTGCTTGTTGAAGCCGGGCTTCACGCCGGTAACCGAGAAATCAGGCAGCTTGTCGCCGATGCCGAGCATGTCCTACTCCTGTCATGTCGAGACGGATGATGTCGCAGCGCACACAGATTGCCTGTCGGGCTGCTGCATGAGCGAGAAACTGCCATGCTGCAGCGCATCGGTCAAACCGTAAAAAACGCACACCTCGATCGGTTTTACCGATTGCAGGCGGCGGCATCGGTGTTTAGTGCAGGACCCATGCAGCTTCCCACCCTCCGCCAGATGCAGTATTTCGTCGCCCTCGCCGAGACCGGCTCGTTCAGCCGCGCGGCCTCCGCCTGCGGCGTCACGCAGTCGACGCTCTCCGATGCCGTCCGCCAGCTCGAGGAGACGATCGGCGTCGGCCTCGTCGACCGCGCCAACCGGCTGGTCACGCTGACCGCGGCGGGCGAGGCGAGCCTGCCGCGCATGAAGGCGCTGCTCGTCGATACGAACGAACTGATGGACGCGGCGCGCAGTTCGCATGCCCCGCTCGCCGGCCGCATCCGCCTCGGCGTGATCCCCTCCATCGCCCCCTATGTGCTGCCGCGCGTGCTGCCGGAGCTCCGCAAGGCCTATCCCGGCCTCAAGCTGCATCTGCGCGAGGACCTGACGCGACCGATGCTGGATGATCTCCGCGCCGGCCGGCTCGACGCGGTGCTGATCGCCCTGCCCGCGCCGGTCGACGGCCTCGTGGTCGAGACCGTCGCCGAGGACAGCCTGCTCGTCGCCGTTCCGGGCGAACACCCGCTCGCGGGGCGCAGCAAGGTCGGCGCGCGCGAACTCGCCTCGGAAACGCTGTTGCTCCTCGAGGACGGCCATTGCCTCAGCGACCATGTCCGCGCCGCGGCGCCCGAGCTTGCCGGCCGGGAGAGCGACGAGATCCGCGCCTCCAGCCTGACGACGCTGGTGCAGATGGTCGACAACGGCCTTGGCATCACCTTTCTCCCCCGCATCGCCACCGAAGCGGGCATCCTGTCCGGAACGCAGATCGCCCTCATGACCATCGAACAGCGCGAGGCGCGCCGCAGCCTCGCCCTCTGCTGGCGGCGCGGCACCAGCCGCGACCAGGATTTCCGCCTGCTCGCCGGCCATCTCGGCCGCTTCGCGCTCGAACCGGTGCGGGCCGCGTCATGACCGAAGGATCGCAGAACCGGCCGGACGACGCGCCGGCGCCCGATGTCGCGGCCGTCATGCCACTTTCCGCCCATGACGGTGAGCCGGCGCGCGTCGAGACGATCGAGCCCGTCGCGCCACCGCCTGCCAGTTCTGTCGCGCCGGCGCGACCCCGCTGGAAGCGCTTCGCCATCCTCGGCGCGAAGATCGCGCTGGTCATCATCGCGCTGCCGCTGGTGCTGACGCCGATCTACTGGATCGTACCGCCGATCTCGACGCTGATGCTGTGGTCGGCGATCACCTTCCAGGGCATGGACCGCGACTGGGTGGCGTTCGACGACATCTCGCCCAATGTCGTCAATGCCGTGACCATGTCGGAGGACGGCCAGTTCTGCGCCCATAATGGCGTCGACTGGAACCAACTCGAAAGCGTGCTGTCGCGCGAGGGCGGCCCCTCGCGAGGCGCCAGCACCATCCCGATGCAGACGGTCAAGAATCTCTATCTCTGGCCCTCGCGCAGCTATCTGCGCAAGGGGCTGGAAATCCCGCTCGCGCTCTACGCCGACTTCATCTGGTCGAAGCGCCGGCTGATGGAGATCTATCTCAACATCGCGCAATGGGGCCCCGGGCTCTTCGGCGTCGAGGCGGCGGCGCAGCATTATTTCAAGAAGCCGGCCAAGGCGCTCAGCGCCCGCGAAGGCGCGCTGCTCGCCGCGGCGCTGCCGAACCCGATCCTGCGCAATCCCGGCAAGCCGTCGCGCGCGCTGCAGGCGCATGCGCGCATCATCCAGCGCCGCGCCAGCCAGGCCGGCCCCTATGTCGATTGCATGTAGAAAAACGGCGCCGCGCGGAGGCGGCGCCGTTGCGGCTCAGTTGCCGGCGATCACCTTGTCGACCTGGCTTGCGATCCAGGCCTGCGGCGTCACCTTCGCGGCGGTCGCCTCGGACGTCACCTGATTGGCGATCGCCGAAGGAAGCGCCACGTCGAAGATGATCGTGTCTTCGCTTTCAAGACCGAAGACGATCCGCGTCACGCGCGAGGCGAAGGCCCGCATGCGGTCGGTCTTTTCGGCATCGGAGAGCCAGCTCTCCTTGGCCATCACCGGGCAATAGCGCGACACCAGGATGTCGATGACGACGGCGCGCGAGACGCCGGCGGCGGTCATCGCATCGACGGCGGCATTGAGCTTCACGACATCATCGAAGGCATCGTCCGGCGGCAGCAGCGCAGCGACCGACGCATCGACCTTGGCGCCGGCATCCGGCACCGGGCATTCGAACGCGCCGGCCGCCTCGGCCTGCAGGACCGGCAGGGCAGCCGTGACGGCGGCGGCGAGAAGGAGAGAGCGAAGCGTCATCATCGGCGGAACTCCGGAAAAATGGCGGTTCCAGCCCCGCGGCGCGGGGCTGGACGATCGACAGGGCTCTCGGCGCAGCGATCTACTCGCGGACCAGCGGATCGGGGTTGAAGTCGTGCAGCGGCACGTCGTCGACGCCCCAGCTGCGCTTGATCGCATGCTGATGGATGTCGCGCGCGCCATGCTTGGCGACGGTCTCGACGATCCTGGCATCGGCACCCTTGTCGGGCGAATGCACCCAGAGCACCAGACCGCCGGCCTCGATCTGGCGGCGGATGAAATCGGCGTGGCGATGGCCGAAGAAGCGGGCGAGCAGCATGCCGGCGCCGCCGCTGGCCAGCGTGCCGCCGACGGTGAGCGCGAGCGTCGGGATGAGCGAGAGGCCGGCGGTACCGGCCGCGAGCGCCGCGCCGAGACCGACGATCAGCGCCGGCGCCCCGGTCATGGCGGTCGCCTCCTCGGCCCGCGATTCGGCTGGCATATAGGCGGCGCGCGCGACCTTCGGATTATCCTCGATGCCCGCGACCGGCACGCCGAGCTCGGCCAGCTTGCCCGGATCGGCGAGGACGCTCATGTCCTCGCGCTCGAGGCCGGCGGCGATCAGGTCGTCGACCGCGGCCTGCAGCGCCTTCTCGCTGTCGAAGACCGCGACGACCTCGCGAACCTCGTAGCTGGTCTCGCCGTCATCCTCGCGCAGTCCAGACGCCATTCTCGCCTCCCGTGTTTCGAATCCGTGGCAGCGGCGACCGCCGTGCCGTTCCGGCTCCTACCATAGGCAGGGCGAGCTTCAACTCAACTGCCGGGAAAGGGAAAAGGGACCGCGGCCGGGCGCCGCTGCGCCAGACCGGACAGAGGGAAAGGTCAGCGGCCTTCCATGAAGCGGTCGAAGGCTTCCTTGACTGTGCCGATATGCTCGCGCATCGCCCGCGTGGCGAGATCGCGGTCGCCACGCAGGATCGCCTCGACGACCCGGTCATGCTCGTCGAAGGAGAGCGCGAGGCGTCCGATGCGGCTGAACTGCGCCCGCCGGAACGGGGCGAGCCGCGCGCGGGTCGCGAGCGTCAGCTCGGAGAGATAGCCGTTATGCGCGCCGGCATAGATCGCGCTGTGGAAGCGCTCGTTGGCCTCGGCATAGCGGGTCGGATCGCCGGACTTCACCAGTTCGCCGAGCGCGCGGTGCAGCCGCTCCAGCTCCCGGCGCTCGAGGAGGCTCATCGCCTCGGCGGCGAGGCCGGCGCAGAGGCTCTCGAGCTCCGCCATCACGACGAACATTTCCATCAGCCGCGCCTCGGAGGGACGCGTGACGATGGCGCCGCGATGCGGCCGGATTTCGACCAGCCCGCTCGACGACAATTGCCGCAACGCCTCGCGCACCGGGGTGCGCGACACGCCGTAGCGCGCGGCGAGGCCGCTTTCGTCGAGGGCGTCGCCGGGCGCGAAGATGCCGCGGACGATCTCGTCGGCGAGTTGCACCCGGAGATCATCGGTCCGCGTGCGGCGGACGGGCGTTTCCTTCATCCCGGCCGCCCGTGCCGTCATGGCTTCTCCCCGCCCGCCGGATCGGCAATGAGGCTGACATGCGCCGCGGCGACGCGCCAGCCGGCGACCGTCTTCACCCAGGTCTGCATCTGGCGGCCGACCTTGCCGGGCGCGCTGTCGCGATAGAACAGGGTCGAGGCGACGCCGAAATCGCGGCCATAGGTCGTGATCACGGTCCGATCGAGCCGGCGCGCGAGATCGCGCGGCGAGCGGGCCTGACGGAAGGCGGCGATCTCGGCATAGCCGTAGAGATTTTCGCCGCCGCCATAGCGGATCGTGGTCGGCGCGACGAGAAAGAGCTCGTCGAGCACCGCGACATCGTTCTCCACCAGCGCGGTCTCGTAACGAGCGAAGGCCGCTTCGAGTTCGGCTTTGGTCTCGGGATGGTCGATCTCGATGGTCACGCCGCCCTCACGCCTCTTTCGCCTCGATCCGCGCCCGAAGATCGTTCAGGAACGGGATCGATGCGTACTGATCGGCCTGCACGAAGTCCCAGGCGACGCCGGTCGGCCGCGTCATGATCGTCTTCGTTTCGATGACGCCCTGCTCGGTCGCGATATAGTCGAGCGGAGAGTCGTGGGCGAGCATCGGCAGCAGCACGTCATCAACGAGCTGGACCGTGTGGACCGTCGTCGCCACCGGAGTCGCCGGCGTGACCTTGCCGAGTTCGCGAAAGATGCCGAGCTCGAGATCGGCGAAGCCGCCGCCCTTCCCTGTGCGGCCGCCGGCACGGCTGACGGCGACGCAGCCGACCACGACGAAATCGAGCGGTTCCATCTCCTCGAACTCGACCGGATCGCCATGCTCGACGAAGCCCTGCGAGGTGGCGGCGAGTTCGAACTGGATGCCCTTGGCCTCCAGCACCGCCGGATCGAGCCGCACGAAGGGAAAGCCCTTGGTGAGCTCGGGGACCGGAGCGTAGAGGATCTTGCCGTCATAGAGCGCGCGCAGGCGCACCGGGATCTGCGGCGGATCGGGATTGCACTTCACGACCCTGGCATTCTTCCAGGCGTCGAGCCGCGAGAGATGCAGGGCAGCGAGGTCGGCGCCGGCAAAATTCGGGATGCGGCTGTCGACGGGGCCGACATTGACGCCGTCCGTCACCAGCTGGCCCCAGATCCGGTCGCGCAGCACGTCCTTGTCACTGTTGCGGCCCGCCCAGCGGGCGCTCGTTTCGGTCTCGTTCGTCATTCGCTCGTTCACGTCTGGGCGACCGGCGCGGAGGTCGCGCCGGACTGGTGCAGGGCTTCGGCGACGCGCAGCGCGATATCCTCGCGCCAGGCGGGGGCGACGACCTGCACGCCGATCGGCAGGGCGGCGCCCGGCAGCCACACTGGAACCGCCACCACGGGCAGCCCGACGAAGCTGATCGGCTGCGTGAAGATACCGATATTCGGGCGCGCGGGCAGTGTCGCGCCGCCGATCTCCACCGTCCGCGTGCCGGATTTCAGCGCCGGGAAGGGTGTCGCCGGCGCGAGGATCACGTCGACGGTCTCGAACAGCGATGCGAACGCGGCTTTGGCCGCGGCGCGGAGGCGCTGGGCCGAGAGATACCAGGCGGCCGGGACCATGGCGCCTGAAAGGAAGCGGTCGCGCGTGTCCGGATCGAAATCGCCGGCGCGGCTGCGCAGCCGATCGAGATGCAGCGCCGAGGATTCGCTCGTCGTGATGAGATAGGCCGCCGCCCGCGCCGCCGCCGCGATCGGGATCTCGACCTCGCGCGCCGCCCCCAGCGCCCCGGCGACATGAGCGACGGCGGCGAGCGCTTCCGGCCCGGCGCCATTGCGGAAATAGCCGCCTGCGACGGCGATGCGGAGATCACCGACGCCACGCCTAAGATCCGCCACCGCGGCAACGGCCGGGCGGCCGATCAGCGCCGGATCATCTGCGTCGGGTCCCTGCAGGGCATCGAGCACCAGCGCGAGGTCGCGCGGGCTGCGCGCCAGCGGACCGAGATGATCGAGGCTATGGACAAAGGGAAAGGTCCGCGCCCGCGACAATCGGCCGAAGGTCGGCTTCAGGCCGTAGAGCCCACAGAAGGAGGCCGGGACGCGGATCGAGCCATTGGTGTCGGAGCCGAGCGACAGCGCCGCCATGCCGGCCGCGACCGAGGTCCCCGAGCCGCCGGAGGAGCCACCCGACATGCGGGACGGATCATGCGGGTTCAGCGAGGCGCCGTCATGGGCGTTCTCGCCGGTGAAGTCATAGGCATATTCGCCCATATTGACCGCGCCGACGAGCACGGCCCCGGCCGCGCCCATCCGCTCGATCAGCGTCGCGTCGCGCGCCGCCGGCGGACGGTCGCGATTGATCTTCGAGCCGGCCCGCGTCGTGATGCCTTCGACGTCGAAGAGGTTCTTCACAGAATAGGGCACGCCGGCGAGCGGCAGGGTCTCGCCGGCCGCGATCCGCGCGTCGACCCGGGATGCCTCGGCGAGCGCACGCTCGGCGGTGATATCGGTAAAGGCGCCGAGCCTGCCATTGCCGGCGGCGATCGCTGCGAGCGCCGCTTCCGCGACCAAACGGGCCGACAGGCGGCCGCTATTCACATCCTCGGCGATGGCGTGGCCGGGACGGGCCAGGATGTCCGGGACCGTCACGGCTCGAACACCATGGCCAGCTCGACCGTCTCGTCGAGCGGAACGGCGGCGACGAGCGCCGCCATGCGGGCGGTCGCCGCCATATTGGCGACGACGCCTTCCTTCCAGGCCGGATCGATGGCGAGGCCGAGCAGGTCGGCCATATGCTCGACATGACCGGCGGCGTCGAATTCCTTCATCGGCATTTCCTCAATTCATGGCCCAACGGCGGCCTCGAGCGCCGCGAGCGGCGCCGTCCAGCCGACGATGGCGCCCTGCGCGCGGACCATCTCCAGCGTCGCCTGCTTGAAGGCCGGGAAGTAGCTTTCCGTCGCGTCCTCGATCAGCAGGCACTCATAGCCGCGGTCATTGGCCTCGCGCAGCGTCGTCTGGACACAGACTTCGGTGGTGACGCCGGCGACGACGAGATGGGTGATGCCATTCGCCTTCAGATGCGCCTCGAGCGGCGTGTTGTAGAATGAGCCCTTGCCGGGCTTGTCGATGACGAGTTCGCCCGGGATCGGCTCGTTCTCCGCGATGATGTCGTGGCCGGCTTCGCCATGGATGAGGATGCGGCCCATCGGCCCCGGATCGCCGATCCGAAGGCTCGGATTGCCGCGATCGCGCTTCGCCGGATGCAGGTCGGAGAGGTCGGGTTTATGGCCTTCGCGAGTGTGGATGACCATCCAGCCCTTGCGGCGGAAGAGATCGAGCAGCGCCGCGACAGTCGGAACGATCGCCTGCAGCAGCGCGACATCGTTGCCCAGCGTCTCGCCGAAGCCGCCCGGCTCCACGAAATCGCGCTGCATGTCGATGACGATCAGCGCCGTCTTCCCTGGTGGAAAGCTATAGGCGAAGGGTTCGGCGGCGACGGTGATCATCTTCAATGCCCCGCCATGGCCTTGCCGATCGCGTTGCGGTCGGCCTCGGCGATGGGGACGACATAGTGGATGCCACCGCCCGACATGACCGCGACGCGGTCGGAAAGCTCCAGAACCTCGTCGAGATCCTCCGAGACGAGCAGGACGGCGGCGCCGCGATTGCGCTGGTCCATGATCTGCGAACGGATTTCGGAGACCGAGGCGAAATCGAGTCCGAAGCAGGGATTGGCGACGATCAGCACCTCGACCTCGCCCGAGAGCTCGCGCGCCAGGATGGCGCGCTGGACATTGCCGCCGGAAAGATTCTCGATCGGCTCTTCGGTCGAGGGCGTCTTGACGCGATAGGCGGCGATCAGCTCGCGCGCCTTCTTGCGCATCGGCTTCGGCGACATGAAGCCGAAACGCGAGGCGATCGGCGGCTCGTCGAAGGAGCGGAAGGCGATGTTTTCGGCGACCGTCATGCGCGGCACGGCGGCATTCTTGAGCGGCTCCTCGGGCAGGCCGAACACCTTGTATTTCGCCATTTGCTGACGCTGCGGCACGAAGTCCTGGCCATCAATGAAGAGCTGGCCCTCCGACATGTCGCGCTGGCCGGAGAGCACCTCGATCAGCGCGGACTGGCCATTGCCGGAGACGCCGGCGATGCCAACGATCTCGCCGGCATGGACCTTCAGATTGACGGCATCCACCGCCGGCAGCCCGGCATCGTCGAGCGCGCAGACACCGGCAAGCTCCAGCGTCACCTTGGCGCCCGAAAAGCTCTTGCGCGCCGCACGCTCACGGATCTTGGTGTCGCCGATCATCATGCGGCTCATGTCGTCGACGGTGAGCTCGCCGACGCGTCCGCCGCCGATCATGCGCCCGCGCCGGAGCACGGTGACGTCGTCGGCATAGGCCGTCACCTCGCGGAACTTGTGGCTGATCATCAGGATGGTGAGGTCACCCGCCTCGGTCATGCCGCGCAGGAGGCCGAGCACCTCATCGGCTTCGCCGGGCGTCAGCACCGAGGTCGGCTCGTCGAGGATCAGGAAGCGCTGGTCGAGATAGAGCTGCTTCAGGATTTCGAGCTTCTGCTTCTCGCCGGCCGAGAGGCTGGCGACCGGAACCTGCAGCGGCACCTTGAACGGCATCTTTTCGAGGAAGGCTTCGAGCCCGGCGATCTCCTTCCGCCAATCGATGACCGCCGGGGGATGGGCGCGCGAGATGACGAGATTCTCCGCCGCCGTCAGCGAGGGGACCAGCGTGAAATGCTGGTAGACCATGCCGATGCCATGCGCATGCGCGTCGCGCGGCGTGGCGATCACCTCCTCCTTGCCGTTGATCAGCACGCTGCCGCGCGTCGGCTGGTAGAAGCCCATGATGCATTTGACGAGCGTCGACTTGCCGGCGCCGTTCTCGCCGAGCAGCGCATGCAGCGTGCCCGGCCGGACATGGATCGAGACATCCTCCAGCGCCACCAGCGATCCGAAGATCTTGGTCATGCCGATGGTCTGCAACTCGATGGCGCGCCGACCGGACGCGGCTTGGGGATCGGGCAGCGCGCTCATGATTGCAGGCCTCCTGAGGCAGGGGACGAGGGAACGAGGTGGCGGTCGACGATGACTGCGACGGGGCCGCCGCCGTCGGGGCCCTGATGCTCGGCGCCGCCCGAGACATAGATGCCGGCATGGCCGACGAGCGAGCCGAGGCTGCCGGCGACGAAGGCGCGCGCGTGACGGGTCGAAGAGATGTCGCTGTCGTCGAGCATGGTGTGGCGGAGCCCGCGCAGCCGGCCGGTGGAGGGCGCTTCCGCCTTGGCGAGCAGGGCAACCAGCGCGGGTCGCTCGGCGGGCGAGAGCTGTCCATCGGCGGCGAGGCCGAGCCTCCTGAGCGCGGCGCGCACGGGCTCGATGTCGATGCCGTCTTCCATCACGGCGTGGTCGATGGCGAGCGGGCCGGACCAGGCCGCGCTCATGCCCATGACGACGATCTCGTGATTGGCGAGTTCGACGCCGGCCGAGGTCGAGGCGCGCGACGACCACAACGACGGGTCGCGGCCGATCACGGGATCGGTGATCGCCGACGGCTCGATCTCGCCGAGCGCCAGCGCGACGCCGAGGGCCGAGGCGCCGCGCGAGAGGCCCATGGATTTCAGCGTGTCGCGGACCGCGACGGTGCCGCCGCGCGCATCCACGGCGGCGATCCGCTCGGCGGTGAGCAGCGGGCATTTGATCTGGACGAAATGCACATCGGCCGGATCGTCGATGCCGGCATCGCGCATCGCGGCGCGCACGCCCTCGGCGACGAGGTTCACCTGGCCGAGGCGGCCGAGATCCTCGAAGGGCATGTCGGGCGTGTGTGCGCCGCCGACCGCGAGCGCCGGCGACGGGCCGGCCGAGGCCGCATCGCCGCGGCCGAACACGACGAGATGCGGCGACATCGCGCCTTCCGTGCCGCCGGACATCACATAGGAAACGCCCTCGACCTCGGACGGCGACAGATGCGGCCGCAGCGCATCCTTGAGCGCGCGCACGGCGAAGGCGCGGGTGAAGTCGTTGACATTGCCGTTGCCCTCGGTCTTGCCGAGGATCGCGACGATACCCTTCGCGTCGATGCCGCCATCGGCGAGCGCGGCTTCGAGCGCCGTGACGTCGTCGGGCGCGGCCGTGGCGAGGCGATGGACGAAGGCTGTGCGGGTCATGGCTGATCTTCCCCCTCTCCCGCCCCGCGGGAGAGGGCCGGGGTGAGGGTCTTCCCGAGGCGACGTGCAGCAAGAAAGCCCCTCACCCGGCCTCTCCCGCGAGCGGGAGAGGTGAAGGAAGAAGGGAGGTTCCAGCGTGTCATCAGAGCCCCGCGATCAGCGCATCGGACGTCGCCACCGCGCCGAAGACGCCGCCCTGCATCTTGACCATGTCGATCGCCGCGAGATGATTCTCGCGCTTGGTCGCGGCGGTGCAGTCGGAGAGCAGAACGCATTCGTAGCCGAGATCGTTGGCGTCGCGCATGGTCGTGTGCACGCAGACATCCGTGGTGACGCCCGTCAGGACGATGTTGCGGATGCCCTTCTGCCGCAGCACCAGTTCGAGATCGGTGGCGACGAAGGAGCCCTTGCCGGGCTTGTCGATGATCGCCTCGCCAGCGATCGGCTGCAATTCCGGGATGATCTCCCAGCCCGGCTCGCCGCGCACCAGGATGCGCCCGCACGGCCCCTGGTCGCCGATGCCGGCGCCGATCCGCTGCGAGCGCCAGCGCTTGTTGGCCGGCAGGTCGGCGAGATCGGGCCGATGGCCCTCGCGGGTGTGGATGACGTGATAGCCCTTGGCACGCATGGCATCGAGCACGCGGCGGATCGGCTCGATCGGCTCGCGGGTCAGCGAGATGTCATAGCCCATCGAGTCGACATAGCCGCCGGGCGCGCAGAAATCGACCTGCATGTCAATGACGATGAGCGCCGTGTTCTCGGGCCGGAGGTCGCCGTCGAACGGCCAGGGATAGGGATCGGAGGCGATGGTGCGCCCACCAGTCTTCATGGCCGCGGCGACGCGCTCGTCGAGAGTCTCGGCTGCCATGTCCTACTCCGCCGCGTCCTTGAACTTCTCGCCATAGCGGCGCGTGGGGGCCGGGAAGCCGCAGGACGTGCCGTCCGTGTGAACGACCTGGTCCTCCCAGGGCAGGCGGTACTTCCCTGCGGCGAGGTCGGTCATGTAGGTGTAGGGGCAGTCCTGCGCCCCGCCCTTCACCGCAACATAGGCGCGGTGGCCGAACTGGTAGATATTGTTCTCGACGCCCCAGTTGATGCGCGCCTCGCGCACGAGATCGGGCCGCACCTCGGCGGTGATGATCTCGTCCGGGCGCCCGCTGGTGCCGGCGGCGAGGATCTCGCCGTCGAAATTGACGATCATCCCCTCGCCCATGGAATCGAAGGTGCCGTCGGAGCCCGACATGCAGACATTCGCTGTCACCATGAGATTGCAGAACGAGTTCGACTGATTGGTGAAGCGCCAGGACGAGCGGATCGGCGCCGTGTAGCCGGCGGTGCGGATCATGATCTCCGCGCCCTTATAGGCGCATTCCCGTGCCATCTCCGGGAACATGCCATCATGGCAGATGATGAGCGCCAGCTTGCAGCCCTTGGGGCCGTCGATGACCGGGATGCCGAGATCGCCGGGCTCCCAGGGTTCGACCGGCACCCAGGGATGCAGCTTGCGATAATAGAGCTTCAGCGCGCCGGTATCGTCGATGACGATACCGGAATTGTAGGGATTGCCGCCGGGGTTCCGCTCCATGATCGAGAAGCAGCCCCATATGCGGTGCTCCGCGCAGGCGGCCTTGAAGGCCGCGACCTCCGGCCCGTCGAGATCGCACATGATCTCGGGATTGGTATCCATCGAGAGGCCGTGCAGGGCATATTCCGGAAAGACCACGAGGTCCATGCCGGCATTGTTGCGCCGCGCCTTGCCGACCAGCTCGACCACCCGCGCCGTCTGGCGATCGAGATCCGCCTTGGTGACCGTGACCGGCAGCTGCAGCTGCACGAGGCCGATGACGACGCCGTTCGGCGACTTGTTGAGACCGCCAAGCCCGCTCACAGGCAAACCCCGCTCATCGCTAACTCCTACTTGGTGATGGAAAGCTCGCCCGGCGCGCCCTTCAGCGAACGCTTCGGCGAGACCGAGGCGATCATGATGAAGAGCGTCAGCAGGTAGGGCGCGGCGTTGAAGAAGTAGTAGCCCTGCGTGATGCCGACGGATTGCAGCGCCGGGCCGAGCGCACCGGCCGCGCCGAAGAGGAGTGCCGCGCCGAAGCAGGCGAGCGGATTCCAGCGCGCGAAGATGACCAGCGCCACCGCCATCAGGCCCTGGCCCGAGGAGAGGCCCTCGCTCCAGGCTCCCGGATAATAGAGCGACAGGAAGGCGCCGCCGACGCCGGCGAAGAAGCCGCCGACCGTGGTGGCGAGGAAGCGCACGAGATCGACGGAATAGCCCATGGCGCGCGCCGCGGCGGCGCTGTCGCCGGTCATGCGCACGATGAGGCCCCAGCGCGTGTTCTTGAACGCCCACCACATCACGACGGCGAGCAGCACGCCGATGAAGAACAGCGGGTTGATCTCCAGCGCCGACTGGACCTGCGGCAGACTTGACCAGCCGCCGAGCGAGATCGAGGGCAGATGCGGCGCCTGCGGCTGGATGAAGGGCTTGCCGAAGAAGAAGGCGAGCCCGGTGCCGAACAGCATCATCGCGATGCCGATGGCGATGTCGTTCACCTTGGGAAGCTTGCAGATACAGCCATGCAGCGCGCCGAAGAAGCAGCCCGAAATGCCGGCCGCCAGCACGCCGAGCCAGGGCGAGCCGGAGAGATAGGCGATGGCATAGCCGGCCATGGCGCCGAAGACGAGCGTGCCCTCGAGGCCGAGATTGATGCGGCCCGACTTCTCCGTAAGGCACTCGCCGAGCGAGACGAACAGGAAGGGCGTCGAGACGCGGATCGCGCCGGCGAACATCGCGAGCGGCACGCCCCAGAAGCCGATATCGGTCTCGTTCATCGGCGGTCTCCTTTAGCCCGGAAGAAGGGAAGGCGGCCATAGAGCGTCTCGCTGACGAGCAGCACGACGAACATCAGCCCCTGCAGCACCTGCACCGTGGCGTCGGGCATGCCCATGCGCCGCTGGATGAGGCCGCCGGCCGCAGCGATGCCGCCGAGGAAGATCGCGACCGGCACGATGGCGATCGGGTTCTGGCGGGCGAGGAAGGCGACGAGGATGCCGGTGAAGCCGTATCCCGCCGCCAGCGAGGCATTGGCCTTGCCCTGGATGGCCGCGACTTCGAAGAAGCCGGCGAGCCCGGCACAGGCGCCGGCGATGGCGCAGGCGGTGACGATCAGCTTGCCGACCGGCAGGCCCTGCGCCCGCGCCGCGCGGACATTGCCGCCGGTGACGCGCGCGGCGAAGCCGAAGGTTGTGCGGTTCATCAGCACCCAGAGGAGGATGGCGACGACGATGCCGACCGGCAGGCCCCAATGCACGCCGAGCCCCGGCACCTCGCCGATCATGTTGGCCTCGCCGATCGGCTGCGTGGACGGCTTGTTGGGATTGCCGGGATCGCGCAGCGCGCCCTCGACGAAGAAGTTCATGATCGCGATGGCGATGTAGGACATCAGCAGCGAGGCGATCGTCTCGTTGATGCCGCGATAGTGCCGCAGCGCCCCGACGATGCCGATCCACACCGCGCCGGTCGCCACCGAAGTGACGAGCATGGCGCCGAGCACGAGGAAGGGCGGCGCGCCTGCGTTGACGAGCGGGATCGACGCGACCGCGCCGGTGAAGGCGCCGAGCACCAGCGCGCCCTCGCCGCCGATGATGACGAGGCCGAGGCGCGCGGGAATGGCGACGCAGAGCGCGGTGAGGATGAGCGGCGCCGCGCGCACCAGCGTGTTCTGCCAGGAAAAGCCCGTTCCGAAGCCGCCCTTCCAGAGCAGCGAGAAGAACATGGCCGGCGACTGGCCGAGCGCGAACAGGAAGAGCGAGAAGATGAGGCCCGCCACGACCAGTGCGAAGAGCGGGATGACGACATATTCCGAGGATCGTCGGAGCCGGTCCATCGTCTCGGCGAGGCCGCCGGCCATCGCCGGGACGCCATCCTGCTGCGCGATATCCGCCATCGAGGGATCTCCAGAAGCGTTGTCGCCGCGACGCCCGTGCCGCGGGAGGCGGCCGCCCCGGCCGAAGCCGGAGCGGCGAAGCGAGGGCGGGGTCGTGCCCCGCGCGGGATCGCTCAGGTGATGGAGCCGGTCACGCCTTCGACGAGGAAGTTGATCTGGTCGATCCACGGGTCATAGGGCGGATGCGAGGTGCCGGCCGGGATGACCTCGTTGCCCTTGTTGTCCTTGAGCGGACCGACATAGATCGGCTTCTTGGCCTTCATGTCGGCCTTGGCGGCGTCGGCCGCCTTGATCGCCTCGGGCGTCGCGCCGGCGCCGTAAGGCGTGTTCTGCACGAAATCGAGGTCGTAGCCGCCGGCGAGGAAGTTCGGCAGCGTGCCGCCCTTCGACAGCGTGTCGGCGAACTGCTTGTAGATCGTCTCCCACTTGTATTCGGCGCCGGTGATGAAGCCCTTCGGCGCGAGATCGGCCTGCGAGGCATTGTGGCCGCAGCTCTTCACGCCGCGCTGCTCGGCGGTCTGGATGACGGTCTTCGGGCTGTCGACATGGCAGGTGATGACGTCGCAGCCGGCATCGACGAGCGCGTTGGTCGCCTCGGCCTCGCGCACCGGCATCGACCAGTCGCCGGTGAAGATCACCTGCACGGTCGCGTTCGGATTGACGCTCTTCGCGCCGAGGGTGAAGGCGTTGATGTTGGAGAGAACGGTCGAGATCGGCTTGGCGGCGACGAAGCCGAGCTTGTTCGACTTGGTCGAGAGACCGGCGGCGACGCCGTCCACGTAATGCGCCTGGTCGAGATAGCCGAAATAGCTGCCGGCGTTCTTCGGGTCGCCCTCCTTCCAGAGCGGCGCCGCATGGCGGAACTGGACGTCGGGATACTTCTTCGCCGCATCCAGCATGAAGGGCGAGTAATAGCCGAACGAGGTCGCGAAGATCAGGCCGGCGCCGTCGAGCTCGACCATGGATTCCATCGTCTTGGCGACGGCGATCGTCTCGGGGACGTTCTCCTCCTCGACGACCTTGACGCCCGGCACCTGCGCCAGCGCCTTGGCGGCGACGGCATGGGCCTGGTTCCAGCCATAGTCGTCGCGCGGGCCGACATAGATGATGCCGATCGTGAGGTCCTCGGCGAAGGCCGGGCGCTGCGTGAGCAGGCCGGTCGTGAGGCCGAGCGAGCCGATCGCGGCGCTCTTCAAAAGGGTTCTGCGGGACAGCAGGAAGCTGGACATGGACGATTCCCCAATCGCAAAGGTCTCGGCGCCGCGCGTTCGCGCGCCGGGGTTCTCCCGGGGAACTTCTTCGCAACTGCTGTGCCAAGCGTGCCGCCATAACCGGGCGATTTCGCACACATGTCCGCAAGCGACTGGCATTGCTTGCGAATTTCGAACACCTTCTCCGGCGCTTCAAACGCGAGCGATACACCCTCTGCGAACCGGCCCTCGCCGTCGCCGCGCCATTGCATACAATTCCGCTCGATTGCATACAGTTTAGCCAGACATGGCGTCATGCGGCAATGAAAGACCAGAAAAGCGGCAGCCATGCCGCCGCGCACTTGTCAGATGAGTCGAGGCGCGGATTGGCACGGGCGGATCGGCGCTATAGGCTGCGCGTCCCTGTGGCCGGCCAGCACCGGCTCCCCCAAAGAAACGAACCGAGGAAACGCCCGATGCCGCTCGACACGACCCCTGCTTTCGCGCTGCCCCAGGATGCGGGCGAGGCAACGCTGGTCGGCCGCGTCTTCCGCCCCGATCTCGACGGCCCCAGCGTCGTCGTGCTGCGCGGCGATGCCGTCATCGACATCACCGCCGACGTCATGACGATGCGCGATCTCTGCGAGGCCGAGGATCCGTCCTACCGGGCGCGCGGCGCCGAGGGCGAGACGATCGGCACGCTCGCCGACCTCCTCGCCAACACCCCGCGCGCGACGCGCGACCCCTCGAAGCCCTGGCTGATCTCGCCCATCGATCTGCAGGCGGTAAAGGCGGCCGGCGTCACCTTCGTCGTCTCCATGCTGGAGCGCGTCATCGAGGAGCAGGCGCGCGGCCTGCCGGAACGCGCCGCGGCGATCCGCTCGGAGATCCAGACGACGATCGGCGACGACCTCGCCAAGCTGAAGCCGGGCTCCGAGCAGGCCATGGCGCTGAAGGCGCTGCTCATCGAGAAGGGCATGTGGTCGCAATATCTCGAGGTCGGCATCGGTCCCGACGCCGAGATCTTCTCCAAGGCGCAGCCGATGTCCTCGGTCGGCCATCTCGCCGAAGTCGGC
>Ga0209930_1000841_pt1 | contig 59282 bp, 62 predicted proteins | sample ThiBiot_500_biof_2_FD_183948 | JGI IMG/M metagenome (GOLD analysis project Ga0209930, IMG submission 183948) | Wastewater bioreactor microbial communities from Cape Town, South Africa - Thiocy_cont_500_biof (SPAdes) | ecosystem: Engineered > Bioreactor > Thiocyanate-remediating >...
CATTTAATAACAACAAATTTCAATCATTCATCAAATGAAAATCAATTTTCAAAAGTTATTGAAAACATAGATTCGATCATAAAAGAAAAATTAAGTGACACATAAAAAGAACATTTATGCATATTTGAAAATGTTAAGATAGATGTGACATTCATTTTTTTTGTTTCGCTCGATTCGAGTCAGATTGTAAAACATCCTTAGTGAACTACACACAACGTCATATCAAGAAAAAAGTAAACGTAGGTGCTGTAGAAAAATGTTTTCAGTCACGTCTGAAACCGATCAAGTACTTCCTTTTATTAGAATAAGAAGACATATTGGACATTGAAGTTATGATAACTCCCATATTTTTTAAGGAAGCACAGGTAAAATTCATATATCAAAATCGCCTTTCGACATCCTTCGAGTATAAAACTCGATCGTTTTGATTCATTCGAGAAATATGAATAAGCGTGCGCGTAGGTTGTTGCCGAATAACATTGTTATTTCAGTTCCTTGGTAATCAGTCGACTTTGTACAAGCTTCAGTGAACAAAAAAAAAACTCGACATATTTGTTTTTCTCTCATGTCTCTTTTTTCTCTGACAAACATTTTCTTTTTTTTCTTCTCTTTCTCTCGACATTTTTCTTCTTCTTCCTCTTCTGAAACAAATTCAGAATATGTATATATACATGTACGTATGTCAACCAGAGACACAACTCATTTCTATTTTACCTTTCATTAAATGTTGTAAGATTTTTATGACAATATTTCGATTAGTTTTCGTCAGTGCGTAGGAGTGTCTTGGTGTCGTCAAGAATACAATAAAAATTATTCATCGATGTCTTTCTTTTAGATTCATTTTTTTTCTTTCATTTTGCAATCATACAAACGAAAAGAATTTTTTTTCTTCTTCTCAACAATGACGACCATTCAAAATTGTATCCTTCTCGTAATTGTACTCCTATCAATGATAAACATATCGAAAACATTTGCGGAAACATTGTCCGATGAAGTTAATGAAAATCTTGATCAACAACGACGAGAGTATGATTTCAATAAATTACGTCGATTTTTATTAACTGCTGGTGCAGATAAACGAGCTGAACGACGTGAACAACAGAATTTCTTCAAGCGTGAACTAGTAAATCGCAGTTATTCTTTTTCGTAGATAATAAATTTTTATTTAGATTCGAGAATATCTCCAAGCACTAACTGACCGTGACTCCGAACGTTTTCAAGAAGTAAAAAGTATGTTGAAATGAAAGTTTTAATTCAAATACCAACGAGAATCTCTGCTCCTCTTCCTCCTTCTAACACTACCTTTGAATGCTTCATTTTAACTGCACTAACAAATTCTTTAGAACGCTTCACTCACTGCACCCTCCAAGATTATTTGGAAGGCGCCCTTTGCTAACGGCATGCAACTAACAACTGAACGAATTTTTACATACGTATAAGTTATAATTTATAATCGTTCTGTGAATGCTTTTCGATTGAATTCGAATCTTTAATCTCTTGGTTACTGATTAAAATCTCGTTTTGCTTCTTGTTTTTCTTTGTTGTCATAATTATTGCATGCTCAAACTTCTATGACAATAAAAGAAAACAACTACTAACAAAAATGTTTAGCTGATATATGAATATGTCTCGTATATTTTATTATTTATTGCATAATTTACTAATCAATTCAATTTCGAGTTGTACATGTCAATGATTTCATATTACAATGATAGAATCTCTTTTTCTTCTTCGTTTATAATTAATACGAAATCATTGATTTTTATCAAAAAAACGAGTCATTTCGAAATTGATTGATGTGCTTGTTTGGTTCACCATCCTACCTGTACACTAATGAAATTAACATCAATTAATATGTCTTGTTCTAGAACGTTTCAAAACCTATTGTAACTCATACGAAGACCTCATGAATTCCAATTGGGCAACATGTGGTTAACATCACACGCACAAGTTCAACACCATAAACATTGTGCATTTATACACGTAAAACACCGGTTTTTCCTTCTCACTATCTCTTTTTTTCTTCTCACTTTTAATGATTCCTATTAGTAAATGCTAATATTTAAACGATTTACAAGAAACCATTTTTTCAATTAGCTACATGCTAAGACCAATATTCGTTGAAATCAATGTTTTTTTTTCTGCAATCCCTATGTTATCTTAATGCAATATTATTCACATAAATGGTGTGTTTGTGCGTAATTTTCAGCTTTATTTTTTTAATTACAAATTATTTTATTGCTGTGGGTGTAATTTACCTGAATTTTTACCTTCTAAAGTGGAGGAAGTCTGAGAATCTCAAAAACTGTTCGATAATATTTATCAAACGAAATATTATTCATTCGTTTTGTTTTTTAATCATGTTCGTTTTTTTTTCTTTATGTTTCTCTTCTTCCAGAACGTCTTTGTGCGAGTTTCGATGAATTCTATGCTACTCAAGCGGCATGTCTTGGTTGAATCAACAAATATCATACACATTTTTCATTTTCTCTCTTTTTTTTTTCTTTACTGTTATTATTTTAATCGATGAAAAAAGAACAAAATATATAATAAACTAATCTACTTTGTTTGAATCAAAAAAGATAAGTGGCTAAATTATCAAAATCTTGTACTCGATACGTCGGATATCCGCTTGACGAATAATTTCGGACTTGATGCGATCTTTTCAATAGTAACAGTATCCAAATCAGGAGCATCGCATGCATCGAGCGTTGTAATCGTTTGCATGCTGAGTTTTTTCGCTGCAAGATTATGCGCATAACGCATTGACAAATTTCGATGTTCGGCTCTAGCTGGACCCCATTTAACGTGTGGCAAACGAGCTTGTTTTATGATCTAAATAGAAGATGAAATTTGTCGAGCATAGATTAATTCTAAACACACATACACTCCACGTTCCACGACGACATATTTCAACTAGAAAAATATACGGCAGCCAACCTAAACATATGATTACAACGCTCCAACCAAGTGCAAGTGCCCAAGATGGATATGTATAATCATCGAGTGTTACTTCTTGGTAAAGAAGAGATGAAAAGACAATTGTAAACTAGAAAAGATAAACACATGTTAACAACGATTTTATGCATGAATTAATACGAAAATTAATGAGAAATTTACGAGAAGAATCAATGGAGATATGTATTGCCAACAGATTTTCCAGAATTTACCCGGTCGACGTTCTTCACCTAACATAATTGCAATATCATCCGAGAAATTATCAACACCTAAATCATCGAATTATTTATTTGAAACGCTCTTTTTTTTTAGGGTTTTCTTTTACCATAAACCCACGCAATACAGAATAATTCAACAACTCCGATAATTAACCAAGGAAATCCACCGAGATATTGATCGATGACATTAAGAACATACAAGCCGCCCTAGTTCATCGAATAAGTGTGAAACTTTCGTTCGCATTAAAGAAAAACTACTCTGACATACTCGAGTAACCATTGATAAGCCCAAGAGAAAGAAAACGAAGCAGATACCAAATCGAAAGAGAATGATCTTTTTCGGTGTATTTAAATAGGCTTTGAATTCATCGATGATACTCGCCATGACTGTTTCCATGATGGAAAACTTCAAATAGAAAAGTTGAGAATTATCTTTCTTCTTTCTTTTCGAAACAAACTTCTGAACCAAAACCAAGAGTACACATCATTAGAAAGAATAGGACACACCATAACGGAGCAAATGGCATCATTGATAAACCTTCAGGAAACACAACAAAGGCTAAACCAGGACCTTGAAATGTAAAAAAAATCAATTTAAAATAATAAAGACAATGCAAATGTCATCGCGATGATTCACCTCCTTTTGCTACCTCAGCAACACTGACACCCATTTTTGTTGCCATATGACCTGAAAAGTTTCTTATTAGATGAAAAAGAAGCACATAAATCTTCATACCAAGAACAGTAAATATCGCAAAACCACCAAACAGACTCGTAAACCAAGTTACCAAACAGATCGAAACCGTATCTCTAAATATCTCACAAAATTCAATCAAAATATTCTTGTTCTCAAACGAATTTCATTCTTACCGATAAACATTATTGTTAAAATCATTGAATGATGCCATTGCAATTAATCCACCACTACAACAACTTAACGCATAAAATACTTGAGTACACGCTTCTTTCCAAACCTAAAATATCGTTTCATAGATGCCCAATACTCTTATTGTTGTTCTTATCTTACAGTCGGATTTTTCAGTGCACTTAAATCAACCGTCCCCATGTAAAATTTAATTCCTTCAACAGCACCACTCAATGTTGCGCCACGAATAATTAAAACAGTTAACATCACATAGGGAAAGAGTGCAGTAAAATATGCAATCTTTCAAAGAAAATAGATTATCGAGTTTCGAAAGGAGAAGAATTTACTTTGCCTAATGATTGAACACCTTTTGATAATGCCAAAAAGCAAATTAGCCAAGCAACTGCTAAAGCAACAGCTAAATGAGTAACAATTCCATCTAGATTATCAATTCCATTGCTAATTTCCAATACACGACGACTACAAGTATCTCCTTGAGAAATTCAACTGATCGAAAAAAACAAAAATTTTCTTACTAAAAATACTCTTCACTCGGCGAACTCGTCATATCTAAACAAAAGCAATATTAATATTATTTTTTTAAAATAGTTTTCAATTGAAAATCGAATCTACTTTTCATAAGAGCAAGATCTGTTCGAGAGAGATTCATCAATGCCTTTTGATCGGTACATAACGCCGTATTCCACCAATTGCCACATGTTGACCACGGAACAATTAGTTGAAATGAAGCAACCAAATAATAAAAACAGTAAGCAATTAAAACATTATAATAAAGAGCTAAGAAACAATTGGTTGCCAATGATGCATAGCCAATACCTAAAAAAGTAACCACAGTTTCAGTTTTTTTTTATAGTCAACGTTTTGTTTGATTTACCTCGTAGTAATGGATTTACTTTCCATACAACCAGAGGACCAGCACTAGTAAATTGTCCTAAAGTTAATTCCAAATAGAAGACAGGTGCACCAATAAAGATAAGCATAAATGTATATGGAATGAGAAATGCGCCTTTGATGAAAAATAATTTAAATACAATACGATTGAATTCGATTTACCTCCTCCATTTTTAAAGCATAAATACGGAAAACGCCAAACATTTCCTAAGCCGACAGCTAGAAGAAAAGATTATTCAATAGGAAAAAAAATCGAATCTATTTTTCCAAATTACCAAAAGCAACTAATGTTAAAAAGAATTCAACAGGATTTGTCCATTGTTTACGCTAAATATACGAGCAAATCGAATGTTCATGCGAGTTCTTTCTTAAACTAACGAACCTCTGGTGCAGAGTTTTCGGGAGCTACAGCCATTGCGAACGAAAGAAGACGAACAAAGTGAGTTCGATCGAAACAATGGCTTTATTTATGTGAAAATATTAATGATAGATAAAAGTCGAATTTCTCTAGACATTTTTATTGAATCAATCAAATGTCAAGGAGAAATAAATAGTTAAGATCATCATTTCAAACTGCATGTATTTTTCTTTCGAGATGAAAATGGCACAAGAATTAAAACTAAAATCGATTATGAATGATAAGTAAAGAACATCAAAAGATATTTCAAGATAATCAAAGAGCAGGTCACATACTGTACTAGTTCTTCGTATTTCTTTCCTCGAAAGTCGTTCATCAACAGATGCCGGGGGTGTCTAGAAATAGATGAATTGGAAAACGATTTGAAATTTCGATTGGTATAAATAAATAAAGAAAAAGAACGATGAATTCGATTTGTGATCAATCGAAAAATCGTTTAGTTTGAAATAAATATGTTTCCACCGCCGATTAAACGTTTTCGAACCGATGAAAATCAGCAAGAAACAAATACTAGAGGAGGAAATGCTGGTACATCAGCAACTACTGCGAATATGATGGACGATTTCGAAATGACAGACGATGAACTATTATTCACTGCGACTCAAGTTGAACAACAAACCAATTATGATTATTATCAAAGTCAACCATCTAGTCAAAATCCTTCGCGAACAAGCGTACAACCGCCGATATTTTCCAATCAAACTGTTCTTCAACCGATAGCATCCGAAGGCAATCGAAATCAACCAACGAAAGAACATGAATTAGAAAGAAAATTACTCATGAAAGAAAGTCAAATTCTTATTTTAGAAAAAAACAATCGATTGTTAAGTGAAAAAAATGCTCGACTTAATCGAGAAAAATGTCTACTCAAAACTGAACAAGACGAAGCGGCAAGCGCTCGTGAACAACGTATTAAATCTCAACTTGAAACCTGTAAATCTCAGTTAACATTCAATGAACGTGAACGTAGCGAATTACAAACACGTTATCATACGCTCGAAGTACGATTTCACGAAAGTCAAGAGACAAGCAATCGTCTTCTTCGTGAAGTAACTCGTCTTCGATCGGAAAAACCATCGACTACCAATGTTCCAACACAACAACCTTCATTAGCACCACCAGCAGCATCAGTAGCAGCAGCGAATAATTCGATTTCAAATCAATATCGTCTCCTTCAAACACAATTAACACATTTCTCTGCCTATGAACTCCTACGAACACGTACCATCGATTCATCATCAACAGTCGTCTCAAGTTTACAAACAATTCTCGATCGTCTTCGACCTCAATCGATCACTCAGCATATTTGGCAAACTTTAGTCGATCTCATTTTTTTTCATCAACATAATTCAACATTAACGAAATTAAAACAACAAGATTTAGCCATTGGCATCGATCTCATAACAATGACAGCATTCTATCAAATGATAACCAATGTATTAAATTCATTTTTCAATCAAAAAAATCGTCTCACTACAAACAATAACGAACAACAACAAATACTTACGCATGAACAACTAATATCTATACTTGATGCATCTGCACATTTTCTATTTAATACAGTTAAATCAACTGAATTATTTAACAAACAAGAAAATACTTCAATGATTAAAAAAGCTCAAGTATTTATTTTCAACAAAAAAAAACATCATTTTCTTGTTCAATTGCTTTTTTTAGGATGTCGAACCAATGGATGACGGTTCATCACAACGTTCAATAACTGATTCAAGTCAAATGCCATTTCCATCGCCAGTCGATCATCATACAGGTTACTATACAGCTAAAGGACAATGTTTAACAACATTAAAATATTTTCTATCTCATTCAATTCAAAATAAATATTCATTTTCATTATTTCGTCGTATTCTCACACTTTATACATTTCATTTCAAAACTCGTCCATTACATGAATCTGAACGACGAAAAGGTTTCTGTTCGTTTCTTATATCATTACTCGATCAGCAAGAACATATGAATCCATACGAATATCTAACATCAATTATCTTATCGATACTTGATGCGTCACCTGACGAACCCAATTGGTTATGTGCTGTAACTATTCATGATGATCAATCGATACAACGTTGCCTTTGTTCAGTTATTGTCACACATCTCGATGCATTGATTTATCTTGAAAATGATTCGAATCTCGATGAATATTTGAAATTTCTTCATTCGATCTATCGTTTACAATTATTAATCTATGATAATGAAAATTTCCATAAAATGGAACTTGATAATGGTCAATGTCCAGGTTTATGTTGGTTAACATTATTCATTTCATTTGGTCAATGTCTATCACGTTTTCTCTTTCATAATATTCAATCAGTCATAAAACAACAAATTTATCATCTAGCTATTAAATTCATTAAACTATTAATACTCTTTTCATTTCAATTACAACCAACAACATGTTTACCACAACAAGCCAAAGAATTACAACTCTACACGAATCCTTCGCTTTGGCATCTCTATGAATTAATGTTACTATACTATCAACAACAATCAGACAAAGAATCAATAGGAATTATTAATAAACAAGTACTCGATGATCAATTATGTGTTTTTGGTTATATTAATGATGTCTTAGCAACAGAAAATGATATGAGATAGAAATGTAAACGACGACGTATTTATTCGAACCGATACGCTGCTTTTTGTCTTTGAAGAATAGGTTTTTTTTTCTGTAATAAATATTCAGTTCATTCGATCAAATTTATATACGAAGTTTTTGTTAATTTATTTTAAACATAAAAACGAAGAAACTCAATTTGCAAAATAAATATAATTACGACTGTTCAAATAAGATTATTTGCAAGAACTTGACGAATGTACACGAATGATGTCTAAAAAGAAATAACTCGTTTTTTTATTATTCTCAAAAAATAGAAATGAAAACATACTTGTAATGAGTCAATTTGATCGTTGAAACATTCGAATACTTCTTCAGGAATTATCTCACAACAATTTAACAATTCACAAATCATCAATAAACATCCGATTCCTAACGATGACATCGATAGATCCAAACAATCAACATTGATCAAACACATAACTATTAATTCATAAGTTAATTTTCGAATTTGATGTTTGATTACACAATCATTTAGATGCAATAATATAGCTTCAACAAAATGAACAGATGTTATTACATCGATATCCCAATCAACACCATTACAAATGATGTTTTCGTTCATCTAAATAAGAAATTATTTACAAACAAATGCATTCAACAATTGACTTACGATTGTTGATTCACTGTTGAAGAATGTCATTGTGGAATGTTGAGATAATTTTGTTGACAAAGATAGACAAGCAATAAGAAGAGAATCATTTAATTCGATGCAACAAGTTGAAAGAAGATATTTATGAAGAAGAGCATTTGCACGAATGAAAATTTCATCAGATAAATCATATTGTTTAGCTAACTTGAAATAATAAGAAAATAAATTGAAGAATTTCAATGAAAAACAATTACTTGGAGTAATTTGATTGAATAATGAAGTTTAATTTTCGAAGAAAGTTGATTAACTGGTTGAAGATATTTACATTGAAGAAGTGTGTTGAGAACAATGTTAATTTCTTGTATTGATGAATAAGAAACTGGAGCACCTTGGACAGTTGTTGATATCATATTGAATGATAGAGAAATAGTTTTGTTCAACGCGTATATATATATACGCTCTCTTCTCTTATGATGCTGATGTGACAAAAGTGCGGTTATCGATTGATTTTATTGTTAATCGTTTTGTAGAGAGAAACGAGGTGCTGATCTCCACCTCTTTGATCTTAAAAAGAAGTAAAACACGCCCCCAAGTCAACTGACTAGCAATCAAGCGTAAAGAAAGAAAAAGCATCGATTTGATATGATTATCGTCTTTCGACATGCACGTTCGAAGAATAGTTAAACATCTATTGATTGATTGATTGATTGTGCAAACGAGAGCGATGGTGTGTTAATCTTTTATCAAATAGTTCAATTGAACTTTCAAAACTAATGACAAAGCAGAACACAACAGGAGAAAAAAAAGAACAAAACAATTGTCTTTTAACTTTTGACAGATGACGAGCGTGACTTGTTCATAAGAAAATCAAATGCTACTTGAGTTGTTCTCCTTTTTCTTTCTAATCGATATCTATTGCTACGTAGGAGGTTAGCACTTCAAAGAGAACATAAACGACGAGTGAAAAACAAATTAGCATGGAGACAACAAACAAGAGATAAACTATGCGAAAATGTGTTAAAATCACTTGTAAATGTATGATATTAGCAAGTGAAGATGAAACTGGTGTTAAAACATCTTTTTTTTTATTATTAAATATCAACTTGAACACCATATTTCTTTTTTCTTTAGTTGTTGGAAAACAATTCAAAGTGTAATGGTAATGTTCAACATGTAGAACGGAAATTAGCAAATTAAAATTTCTAAATGATTGAAAATCTTGGCAACGAAACGAGCATTCACTGGATATTTTGTCGGGTGAACTGATGGATAAACGTTAGAGAAATTTTAATTGTTTATTTTCAAGAACATCAGTTAAATTTCAGCGTTACCATTTTCTATTTCATCAAGAAACAAAAATAAAATGAAGGAGAATTTTACAGAACCATTTGATCAATTCATTGGTATTTACACTCTTAGTCCTGTTTACTTTTGTTCGGCAGCACTTTCAACTACTATCAGTTCAATTCTCATCTATCTTCTTTATAAAATACCAAATCTACGTACACCAAGTAATTTTCTTCTATTGAATACATGTTTATGTTGTTTATTTTTTTGTGAAATATCATTTCTCAATATTTTACCATTTATTTATCCATACACAACAACAATGACAGATTGGTCATGTCGAATTCAGGGCTATTTGACCTATGTTTCAATATCTCTCGTTCTTTATTCTTTAGTTGCTCAAGCGAGTTCTCGTTTATTTTATACAGTATTATATAAATATTGTTATTTATTATCTATAAAATGTCATATCTATCTTTTAATTCTTCAAATACTTCTTTCATTTCTTTGTCCATTATCAGCTATTATTAGTACAAATATTACTTTTCGTCCATTTAAAGCATGTCTCGTACCGATACATTATAGTCTTCATTGTTTATATTTATTCATTGTTATTTGTTGTATACCGATAATAATCATAATTATTTTCTATATTATTATCTATCGTTATACAGTTAAATCAAGACGAAATAGGCAAACTTTAGCATTGAGAACAAAACGTGAGCGAAAATTAGCTACGAATATTCTTATACTTTTAAGTATATTTATATTTTGTGCAATTGCATCGAGTTTACATGTTATTCTATCGAATGGATTTCGAACATATTCAACAAGTCTATATTTATTTTCTCTTTCAACACCAGCCATTGGTATAATCTGCGAGAAAATTGCAATCATTGTATTGAATAGACACATTCGAAAAGTTGCTCAGCAACAGTGGCTTAGATTAAGTTACCGTTTATTTCCTATTCGTGTTGCACCATCATTCAGAGCATAACATATCATGAAACGTTCGATTTTGCCAAAGACAATTGTTAAACAAATAATAAAAACTTTTTTCAATAAAAAAAAACGGACGTTTTTTATAAATATGATTCCAATGACGAATATTTATCAACAAGTATGAAGATCAACTTTAATGAAGCAACAAATGTCACAAGCATATAAACGTGATATTCAAGTAATGAAAACTATTTTAATTATTTACTTGATTTTCATGTCAGCTGGAATCCCTGGTATTATTTATACAATTGTTTCTGTAACTGGAAAAACAATGTCAAAGGCGTTTTATTTATTTGTTATGGGCACAACCCCCATTGTGACATTTGTTGAAAAAATATCAGTGATATATATCTCAGCAAAGAAATTCGAAAGGTCTTCGAGAATTTCCTAAAACAATCAACTGTTCCGAATAAAATCCTGTAATATGTCTTTCAAGATTAGAAATTTATTCTTTATCCTTGTTTTAAGAAAAGAGACAATCTACGTGCGAAAGAATATAAACATACACATCATACATATATTTATATGCCAAAGAAAAACGAAAATGAGAAAACTTCAAAACGACGGTTAGGATTTCTTTTTTGTTAATAACGATTTATATCGAATAAACGAACGCCGATGAAAATAGGAAATTTAGGAACAACAGCTAAAAGCATTGTGGCTAAATTGATAATAAAGTGCGTTTTGTCGTATTTGGTATAGAAACTGGCAATAAAGAATCTAATTTAAAAAAAAAAGCAATTTGTTTTAATTTTAAAAACAAAATCTGTTTTCTTACAAAACAATTGGAACAATCTGAAGAAATTTTCTGGTACCAGTCCATTGAATACCATTATCAATCTGTTCCCAGAATGTAAAACGACGTGCTAAACCTTGATCACTAGTCTCCCAAGGAGCGCCTTTGATCAAATGAAATAAATAAAAACTACACTAAAATTCGACAACAATTTTGTTTTTTTTTGTAAAATCGAATCGCTTTTCTCTACATACAACATTATGAATAGTTGTTGTTAATGTCCATGCTACTGGTGTTGTGATATAAGGTATACTCAATAAAATAAAGTGAAGAACAAAAACAAGAATAATATAAGTTAGCCAAACTCCACGACTATTAAGCCATGAACTATTTGGATTGCGTTCACCTTGTGCTATGCCAACATTCATGTTTAGATTCTAGATTAAATCAGACCATAAATGTAGATCTAGAACAAACAAATAGTGATAAAGTCTATCTCCTACTCATTTCTTTTTCTTCTTCTTCGTCGTTCTTTTTATTGACGTGTCATTTTCTTCTACCTACGAAATGCAAAATGTAATAAATATTCGGTCGAATCAACAATCAACGAACGAAAGACGACGATCGCAATTCTATCAGCCAGCTGTATTCATATCTCAGAGACATATTTCAATTCTATGCTGACCTTGAAACTCAATTGAATGAATTCATTAGCAAATCAATGATTATTTATTACGGAAATTTCATTAACTTAACTAGACACGAAACATATCGCCATTCGTTTCTCAATAGATAGAGATAAATATGCGTAATGATTCACAGAAATGTAAAGGTACGATTGAGCCATTTATATAATTCGCTTTGACATACCTAGATGGCGTTCGTTGACGCTATTAGAAATGCTTTTCTTTTGAAAATTATGATTATGATTATTATTAATATGTTTTCATTGTCAAAAACTTTCAAATCAAGGTTTTAGTTTTTTCGATGATGTTTTTGTCGACGAACACGATTACGATTACGATTTCGATTACGATTTCGAACAGGTCTGTTTTTCTGTCGACGAACATGTTGCTGTTGTTGTTGTTGTTGTTGTTGAACACGACGAACAGGCCGAGATCCACATAATTCATTTCCACAAAATCGACCACAAGTTATATCAGCATTTGGCAATGCACAATCTTCAGGAAATTTAAGAAAACTACATATTGGTTGATAGCAAACCGCTACAAAAGAAAACAATAATAATTTCACAGATCAATTCAGTAATTGATTTACAGTTTAATAATCCCGTTGCTTCAAAATTGCAACTAAAAAATGCATGAAACAAACCGATTAATATTTAATCTCAATGCAAAACATACTAGGGTGTGTCACAAAACATCCAAACTGAATCACCTTGAAGAACAATCGTATTCGGTTGTTGACGAGACATAAAACCATGTTCCCATGAACAACCTCGATAGATTGCACTTCCAGCAGCACGATTTATGCGTGTATAACATTGTCCATTACATGGCGTGCCATCGACTCGAAGATTTGCCGATACATCCATTCGGCACGATGGATTGGCTGAATTACATTGATAGCAATAGCCGGCAGCAGCCGAAACTGAAATTTTTCGATTATAATGTTTGAATAAATTCATCGGAAAATTAATTTACTTTTATCAATAAATAATGAAATATATACGAGACAAACAACGACAATCAGTTGAACAAGGTTTGTTATTGTTATTGTTTGAGACATCTTCTACGAAAAGAAGATGAAATTTGAAATAAAAACGTTTTAAATAAATGTCGAGACGTTTAAAATAGCCCTGAGATTTAAATTCGAACACTTGTTTACCGCCTACATTCGTTTTTTCTTCTTCTCGTACATCGATGAAACGAAGAGAAAGCAATACGACGAAGGAGAAAAAAAACAAGATAAATCTCTTCGGATTATTATTGAGCTTTGCAATTTGATTCCATATGCTTTTAAAATCATTAAAAGTACTTTGTTTTTGATCATTTTCAATATCATTCCGTGTAGTCATGACTTCTAGTTTCTATATTCGACATAAATTAGTTGATTACGTCATTTACTTTCGAGATAATCAATATTAAATAAAAAATCTATCTTCATATCCTTTATCTCGATACGAAAGAGACATTGACTCGTCAATTAACAGATATTTTGTCTAATCCCATCTTTTACATCAAACGATTTCATGGACAAATCAAACTGCACGACATGCTTGCAGCTATCTCAACTATTTGATTATCTCCTATCATAATCATAACCGAAGTCGTTTGGAGTATCATATACGTTTTTTTTCTTCCTCTCTCCAGATGATATCGACTTGCGAGAATCTATTCTGCCACCTACAAGCATCGTCATCATCTTGATCACTAGTTTGCTAACAATTGAAAAGGTCAATAGAATTCGTTGGAATAGATCGATAGAAAAATGATGGTCGTATCATATTGAATGTTACACACAACAGGAAGGAACCGAGGGAGAGAGAAAGAACAAGGCAAATAGATTCAACATTGATGGTTTGGTTATGTCAGTGATGTATTCAATTGAAAATATGGAACAGTAAGATTCTTAAAGTTCTTTAGTTTGATCGTAAAGGAAGGACATCTAGAGCAAAGCACTCTGAAAATCAGTACTGGCTAATCGAATTCCACATAGAATCTTGCGAAATCACTTGAAAACAGTCGACTAACTATGCGCTCGAATAGAACTGCTAGGAAAAACAAGTTGAGAGACTAAGTGAATATGTTGATGCTGTCCAGTGAAAATTTGCACTTGCATGCCGTCATGACGACATATTGGTAAAAACTGGAATATTTCTTGCTGGTACGATGTGCGATGATGATGATGATGATGACTGTTTTGTTCGTTTATTTTCAACAGAATTGATCTGTTTGCGTAAGATGTTTCAATCAATTTTCTGGGTAATTTTCGTTCTATTTAGTTTCGATATTTATTTAAATAATGATGTCATAGATTTTTTTCGTGTTTTTTCTCCTTTTTCTCGTCATCGTGGAATATAATCGTATATCATTTGATGATTATTTCACGACTCATTTTTTTCTTCTTCGTCTTTCGATGTATTTATGCAAGGATGTTTTTCTTTTCTGTTGCAATTTAGTTCGTCTTTCATTCTTACCTAAGTCAAAACTGATAATTAATTCCTAGCTTTTTGTGTTCTCTTTTTCCTTGCTGTCTGTCGCGTACTTGTCGTTCGTTCTTTCGTACGCTGATGACGATAATAAGGGAATTGATTATTTAGTATTGTATTGGTATAGCATGGTGTCGATCGGACCGATGTTAGAAAAGAAGAAGAAGGAGAAAGAGAACAAGGAAGAGGTCCTTACTGCCATCGATCTTCATCAAGTCTTTCGTTTTTTTTCTCTCTTCGTTCTACTATTTTCTTTTTTCTTCTTCTTCTTCTCTGTGCGTCTTTCTTTTTTGCCACTGCTTCTATCGATACTCTCTCTTCTCTCTCGTCGTACGAAATAAATAACAACAACAACAACAACAACACAACCAGTAAGCATTAACAGTCATCTACTCGAAGTCGAGTGTTAAGAAGAAATATGTATTACATTTGAGAATCACGTTATTAGGTAGATTCTTATTAAGTATTCAGCCGAAATTTGCAAGCAAAAAAACAGAAATGACGAGATCGAGATGCAACGTTGGTAGAAATGACTTGTCAAGCACAACAAATTTAACAAAAGAAATCGAGAGAAAAGAAAAAAAGAGCGAAAAATGCCTTCTTTTACTCTATTCTCCTGTTTCTCGTCATAATTTTTCTTTCTATCGTGTTTTTTCTCGCGCATGCGTATGCGTGTGTGTGTGTATATAACTATTCAACGAATATGTGTGCGTTGTTTTCTCTATTCTCCATCGTAATGTTGCTGTTTTTTTCTCTGTGCGCACTCTTTGATGATAGAAAATGATGGCACACTATACACGTGTCTATTCTCCTACGTTAAATGCAGAAACGTCGACCTTGTTTTACTTTTATTTTACTTTTTTTTTGCTTCTTCTCTTTCTCTTTACGAGTATTATTTTCTATCTATTCAAAATGAATGTTGTTGATCATCGTTTTTGTAGAACATAGTATAGAATGAAAGACTCTGTGGCATCCCAGCCGCAGTATTCCTATTATTCGCCGAATTATTCGCATCATCATCATCAATACGGTTCGCCAACATGGCATCACTCGCTCTCATCTCCATCTCATCATTTTGATCTACCGGCAACGTCCAGATCACCTTATCGATATACACCTGCAACACACTATTATTCTCCACATGTAAATGGCAGATCGCCTCAATATCAATCCAATGGGTAAGGATCGAGAGAGAAAACGGTTAAAACTAAATGCATAAATAACAAATCGACATCGAATCTGTCTATAATTATCGTAGTTTCAACTGTTGTCTCTTCGGATAGCTTCATCCATGTCGGTATAATCTCTAGAAACATATGGTAGTGTAGGCGTACGAGCGCGAACGGGATATTCCAATGATGATTCGGATTTTTCTGCCTATGGCACTTTTACTCTCCCCCCCCTCTCTCTCTCTCTCATCTATCTACCATTTACGTCTAACATGTCAACAACTTACCCGTAGATTAAATATGAGATGCGCCTGTCTATTTGTCGCGTCGATATTAGGAAAAGAAATGGGCCTAAGAAATCGAAAAATGATTGAGCACGACACAAACGTGTCATCTGAGGGTCAATGTATGAGAATAACTTGAACAGGCAAGCAGATTATTGAGACATTCTGATGTCTGTATATTATAACACAAGGTTACTTTATTACATTGCATCAATAAAAACATGTTGTAGCCTTTTGATTAATTCTTTTCCTTTTTCTTTTTCTCTTTTTATTTACTCATGTTTGATCTGATCAATCGAATCTCAACATGACAAAATACGAGTTAACTTTGATATTTTCTTCGCTTTTTTTTCATTTCTTTATGTCAACTAGGATAAATCTTCTATCTAGCTATTAAGCCAGTTAGAACATCTCGTCTACTAATTTCTAGGTCAAATTGCTTCTTGTCTTTTTCTTCGACAGAAAATACATTATATACGTTGCACTTTTTTATGATTTGACTTTTTACATCGATTCTAAGTAAGATACGAACGTACGTGTCTATACGTTGTAATCAGAAACCTTTTGATTTTCTTTCAATTCGTTATGCTGCACATATATAAGTATATGAGTACGCTTCGTCGATTGTAGTTCAAATTTTTAATTGAATTATAAAAAAAAAGACTCGATTGAATGTCAATAAATAAATTTGAATACAGAATACGAAAAAAAAGGCCGACGCCTGAAAAGGAACCTTGAACTATTTAACAGAAAATTAACTTGAAGTATGTTCGAAATAATAATAATAAAGAAGCGAATATATATGTTAAAACTTCATTAAGATTGTGTAGCTGATGAATGATGATAGAGTATCGGGTCTGTCTTTTTGCTATGCCTTTATCTCTTACGTCTTTATGTATATATTAAACGAAAGAAAAAGAATAATTACTCGCCTACTGTCAAAATGTCAACTCTATTTTATACATACGGGCTTATCGGTTAACTCGAACTGAAACAGAAGCATGTTTTGATAGTTAGATATATGTATATCTGTCATTGTGTGTTGATCGGTATTATCAAGATAATAATTAAATCTGTTGAGCAATCATATGTGACAGTCGAATAAAAAAATTTTCATTAATTTACACTCTTTTTTGTTTTAGTCAACATGATGAGGAGGAAGAAGATGAAGACGATGGACAATCCGAAGATGGTGATAGACCCGATTCACCAAAACCATTCGAAAGGTAAATCAATCTCTTCAAAAATGATCTTGACCGTTCTTCTTGTTGTAGAAAAATGTTTATCGGTGGACTTTCATGGCAAACATCGCCAGGTAGATATTTTTTTTAAATTAATTCACTCGATAGAACAGATTCACCTTGAACATACGTATACTGAATAAGCAAATACTCAACATCAAAACGATTGATTTGCATATATCAATTGATACTTTCAATACACTTGAGGAAGAGAATAATAAATCATTAATAAATTCAAGATTTGTTCGTTTATTATCGATAGATTGCACATCCGTCAAATGAAAAACGACTTTATTTTCTTCAAAAGAACAAAAAAAAGATGTTCAGTTCGAACGGAAATCTTCTATAGACGTTGACATTTATTTTTTTCTACTACTTAATCATCGATTCCCCGAAGATTTTCTTATCAAATGACAAATGAGAATATATTTATATTTAGAAAATCTAAAAAATTATTTTACACAATTTGGTGAAGTCTTAGAATGTATGATTATGAAAGATGCCGTTACAAAACGTTCAAGGTATGAGCATAAAAATTCATTTATTTATCAAATTCAAACACAAACACATGTCTTTTTTATCATATTTAATTAGAGGTTTCGGTTTCATCACATTTAAAGACGCGAATTCCGTAGAAAAAGTTCTCGCAAAAGACGTTCATACACTCGACGAGAAACAGGTATGTCATTTGTTTTGTTTCTAAACGTCAGTTTGACAAGGAAGATTAGATTTAGTTCTATATTTATCATTCATCATTGTTTTTGCATGTGTAGAATACGATTCTTCTGTATTCGTAATGAATAATTGATCAGTTGACGAGCTTTTTCTTTGTATTTGATTGTGAGTTTTATTCGAACGTGGAACAATTTGTGGACTTGTTGGTAACGATTTCGCTTGAAATGTTTGAAGGAATTTCATTGTATAAACAATTGAGCCGAGAAAAAAAATGAGAAATAAAATAAAACTTATTAATCCGAGTACGAAATACGGAATAAAACGTCGTTGAATTTCTTCGATTTCTTCATAGTAAAAATTATTGGCAAATAAGAATAAAATAACACTCATAAATACCGCTAAGATTGTAAATAAATAAAACATACAAGCAAATCGACTGTATTCATTTCGAATAGCTAGTTCGTTTTTAAATAACGTATAATCGGGAAAGAAATCTCCCGTCGTTGATTTCGACATACGGAACAAGTTAAATAACTGACAAAGAATATCGTACGTAGGTCTAAGGATTTTAATTATAAAAAATGAAAAGAAAATAAGACTTTCTTTTTTTTATGATAATAACAAAGAAAAAGTTTATGATTGAGGCAAACTTTCTTTTCTTTTTCCTCTTGCTTTCTTCTGAATTGACCGTTACAGGAAATGCGAATATTTATTCACAATGAATACAGAGCTAACTACTAGGATTTTTTTCTTCCCTCTCTCTCTCTCTCTTTCTTTCACACACATACACATACGACTCATCATACTGAGAAGCGTAAAAAGGAAAAGAAAGAATCTTTCTTTTTCTTCTTTGCTCGTTTTGACGCTTTTCTACTTAGTAAATATTTTTTTTCCTAGAATTTAGTTAGTATTCTCTCGCTCATTAATATAGATGTTTGAAATGCAAAAACAAAAAAAGAAGAAGAAGAAAATCTATTAATTCCTCTCGTCTCGACATAGTTCTTGTTTAAAAAGCACGAACAATATCGTTTTTAGCTTTGCTTTCTCGACGAGCTAATCCAGCTCCAACGATGAGCTCATAATTGAGATATATATTTATCAGGAAAACATACGCGTAATAGGCAAATAGGAAATGCGTGCACGAAGTTCAATGAAAAGAAAAATGAGTTTAAGATGACTATCAAATAAGGAGAAAGATGAGACGCAGAGAATAAGAAAAGCAGCGTAACACAACAGTAGTATTAGCGACGTTTTTTCCTATTTGATAGAGAGCAGAAGAAAAAAAAAAGAAAACGGTTGTGTCGACGGAAACATGATTGTAGATATGAGTGCGTGCATTCGTGCTTATTTCATTTTAATATTTTTTCATGTTCATTAAGCCGACGTTTGAGTACGAGTTGCTGTATCAAGAGATAATGGATCATCGATTGTAAAAGCTGCATTATCAAAAATGATAGTCGATGTTTGGTTTGATTGAATTGTTGTTGGAGCTTTTCGATTTAATTTTGCATGTTTTTTCAAACGAAAATATCCAACTGCATAATATGTTATCCAAATAACAATAATAACAGCGAATAGAAGTATAATCGACGCTGTTATAATCACTGGTATACGACTTTGATCATTTCCGAGAGCATTTTCTTGTTTAGCTGATAGTGCAAAGAGAATGATGGATAATAGGAAAAAAGCTAATGCTATGCAATAGAAACAATTGATATGTCTTGTTCGAATGGTTAACTCTGTCTGTTTGGGCATGTTATGCTTTCTTTATTTAAAAAGAAAAAAAATTGAATCCAACGGAAAAAAGTAGAAAAAGAATAATAATATAATAAGTTTTCCATTTTTTCTTTTATTTTCTTTTTCTTCTTTTTTTTTTGATTGTTAAAATTTATAAAAGAAGAAAAACACCCGTTGTTGATGATGCCTATTCTTATTTTTTGTTAAAATTCAATTTGAAATGAGACATCAATTCCTTTTCTTCTTCTTTTTCTCGACAACGGTGTTATTCTCGAGAGACTAAACGCATCAAACGATGAGATTTGCCTCGTCATGCTCGAGGATATCCTTTTCAGTTTCCATTCTCGCACAGTATGATATCATCAAAACATAAACAACAAACAATTTTTCGATTTAATTTCATTGTTTTGTTTCGCTTGATTAAATTCGAATAAAGCAAAAAAAAGAATTTAAATTAAAGATCATTAATCTTTTCCCGTCGTTTCATTCTCGACATATTATTTATCAAGATGAATACATAGAACTTTGCTTTCACTTAAATGACTTCCAAACACGAAAGATGAATATTTTGTTTGTTAAATATGAAATAGAAAGCTTTGCATTCGAAACAATTTCATATTATCGTTTGCATTTAATCGAGATTATTGTCTTTTATTTCATTGAATGAATAGAACGAGAGAGAGAGAGAGAGAGAAACTGACACATTATATTACTGTTATTTGACCTACTTCATCAATTCTTTTTCATTTATAGATCGATCCAAAGCCGGCCTATCCTCGACAGAAACATCCAAAAGTAAGTAATCGTTTTTTTCTTCTTCTTCTCTCGGTACATGTTATGTATAAAAATGATGCCTCTCATGGTTTTATATGCTAGTCTGATTGTCGGACGATGACAACACGACAGGAAAATAGAAAAAAAAATACACACACGAAGAAATGAGAATAGTATTCATTAGAATTGATGCGATAGAATGTTAGAAGAAAACCTAATGACAACGATAGGAGATCATTGGCGAAAGCATGTGTGTGCATCCGGTCTCGTTTCTTTCTTTTTTTCCTTCTTCCTCGCGCTGTCTCTCGGATGTTCACGCAGAATGACTGAAGAATATTAGAAAGAAAGAGAAATGATGATGAAGAAGAAAATAAACATAGTCACTCATCATCATTGATTCTCGTTGTCATACTTGTAGAAACAAGATTTTCGAATATAATCAGTAACGAGAAGAAAAAGAACATTCTATGAAGCGGTTCTTTATGCGACATCACAAGAATTTCAGTTCATTCTATTGATGACTATTCTCTTCATTGATGACAATGAGACACAAAAAGAATTGATGGTTAACAACAAAAAAGAAGAAGCAAAGCAAACCGACGAACAAGATCTAACTATATCTATTCTCAAGTGACAAAGTCCGTTCTGCCTTTTTGATTTCTTTTTTCTTCCTCCTATCTCTATACGCGTGTATTTAACACCATTTTCTGCTTTTCATTCGAACACAAAATCTTTCTTCTCTCGAACATCAATTGATACCAATGAACAACGCCAATAGTACGTTAGTTTTACTTGACAATCTTGCAACACAAGATCTTCTCAGTAAAGCAAAGGTATGCTTTTGATTATTTATGTTCACGTATTCAATTTTCGTTGAATTCAAACAATATAGTTAAAGGTCAGACGTGTATGTGTGAGAAGAATAATTTTACATAATACTAGTCTCGCATAAAATGATTATCCTTATCAGTAAGGATATTCCGTCATTTGTTGATGCCTGATTTCTTTCCACACCGTCGGCAATAACAACAAAAGAAAGAAAGAAAGACGAGGCTAATATAACGAGCTGTTGGTTGTGATGTGTGTGTGTGTGTGTGCATGTATGCCAATGTTAGAGAAGGAAACGAGACCGATTTAATTGAAGGATTGATTGCACCAGCACAACAACATTCTTTTTGCGTTCTATCAACACAATTTCTCACAGAGTATAACGAAGATAGAGTAACAATGGTGTTGAAGACAAATAACACACACACACACATTCGCATAGTTTTCTTTCTATCCGTACCTATCATTAGGGGTGTAACTGATTGTTTTCGTTTGAAAGAAGAACAACAGGTGACCATTCGTACACTATGATCATTATATGTAAACATCGAGAAAAATATCGAATCCTTAAAAGATAGGAGAAAAACGAAATTCGACTGATATTGAAATAAATGTTTTGAAAGAATTGTTTTTATCAACATTGATGATAACCTTTAACCGTCGTCGATAGGCAATGGTCGAGACAAGATTGTCCGGTCGATGTGTAAAAATTTTCTTCTTCTTCTTCTTTCTCTTCGTATTATTATTTTTTCTTGTTTAATACATTTCAATTCATACACAAAGAGACGACGAAGAAAGAAGAAATGAAAGTACAATTTACGCTGTTGACAACGAACTTGTTCTCTCATAAGCGTTCTTTTGTTTCCTCTGACCCTGCAGAGAAGAAGTCTGACCATCCATCATCATTATTCTCACATTGAATTCAGTTCGTCGAAGCCCACGACTTGTTCTTTCAGTGACTAACATCATCATTGTCCATCTTATGGGTCTTTTTTTCTCTTATTCGCTTACTCTCCATTTCTCTTTTTTCTCTCTATTGTCGTTGCCGTCGTCTTCTCGGCTCGTTTGACTCTTCGATTCTGAAATTTCATAGGACGATGTGCTGTCGATAGTAAGTATATAGGCAAGAGAGCAACAAGCAGTGCAATGTATATGCATGTGTGTATGCAAGCGAGAGAGAATTTCAAACTCTTTCTCTTCTTCGCTCGTGAAAAGGAGAAAGAGAAAAAAGAAAGACGAAGAAGAAGAAGAAGAAGAAGAGGAGAAAAAGAAAGAGAGAGAAAGAGAAAGATAGATTTCGTTCTTCTCCATCCATCCCGCTCACTTGTTCGCACGAATGTACACATATACCGAAGCGTACGGTGCACATGCTATATACACATAGATTCAGTCGCCACAATAATTGATTTGTACTATATACTATCGATATCATGGCCACCTATATACTTTTGGATCCCAATGAAATTGTTCAACAACAACAAGCGATGGCAGCCGTTGCAGCTGCTGCAGCTACTAACAATACAAATCATAGTACGACTACTTTGATTACTAATACTCTTCCTAACTCGACAATTCCAAATAAAAGTTCATCGAATGATGTAAGTCATAGTTGTCTGTCTGTTTTGTTTTTCTCTTACTATTCAATTTTGATAACTAGTCATCGATATTTTCTTCTTCGTTTTTTTCTTGTTGCTTATTATTTACTGACCGATTGAAATGACTTTTATCTCCACCGTATGTGTATGCATACACTCATCATATGTCTATTTGGCTAACCTTCATGTAGTGATATGTACAAAACATACATTGTGATTGAACCTTTTCATTCTTTGTTTTACTTTAATCCATCATGATGATCATCACTGTCATCGCTTTTTTTTGGGCCGTTTGTTTATACGGATTGAAATTTCACTATGACTAGTAGTGATTCAAATGGTCAAAGTGATTTCTTTTCTTTTTTTTTTTCTCTCCTTCGTTTATACTAGAACTTTATTTTGTGAAGGTCAATTATCAAACGAGACAATTTGAATATAAAATCAGAGTGGAAATAAGAAGCAAAAGACTTCGATCGTATAATTAAATGAATACAAGAAAAAGAGAGCGAGAGAACAGCAGACAGAAAAAGAAAAAAAATAACTATTCGTTGTTATTGACGATTGATCGGTAGTGTTGTAGAACTAGAGAGAGAGAAAAATCTCGATTCAGTTATTGTCGTCTCTTTCCTCCCTAATTAAACATAAAATGATAATGCCCTAAAGCGTCAGTAGAATGACATTTATTTTTTTTACACTTGTTCAGTCGTATTATACTGCTGGTGCCAGAATAGCATATAAAAGTTGACGATTTTCTTCGCTTGCACTTTCACTCACTCACTCTTCTCCTCTTTCCCTCTCATTTTACATATGTTGATCAGCATCGTTGTCGTCGTTGTCGTCGTCATTGTTGATAATGACGACAAGGTTCATTAGATCGACAATGCAGCAGATTGATTGTCGGCAAACGAATAAGAAAAGAAAGAAAAGAAATTGAAATGAATAGTCTCTTGTGATACCTTGTATGTATACACATATGTTAAGTAACACAACGAAGAAGAAGAAGAAGATGAGGATGATGATGATCAAAAGACACCTACATGTGAGATCCGTAAATCCTCAAGTAAATAGCGCGTATGTGTGTAGGAGCAATCATCCATTCTTTTCTTTTCTTTTCATTTTTTTTAATATTACGTATTTCCTTCTTAAGATGGTAACACGAACAAAGAAGATCTTCGTCGGTGGACTATCAGCTAATACAACAGTTGAAGATGTGAAGAAGTACTTTGAACAATACGGAAAAGTAACTGAAAATGCATTTAAAGAACAAAAAAACAAAATTAAATCTTCAATATTTTCTTCTTTTTCCTCAGGTAGAAGATGCAATGTTAATGATTGATAAACAAACGGCACGTCATCGAGGTAGGAGTGATTATTCTTGACATGTTTCTTCTCTATTGACGTATTTCCTCTTTTGAATCTTCTCTTATCAGGCTTTGGTTTTGTCACTTGGGAATCTGAAGATGTTGTTGATAAAGTATGTGCCATTCATTTTCATGAAATCAACAATAAAATGGTAAATATTTAATTGAATCAATAGAAGAAAAAAAAAGAAAATCACTATCGAATATTTTCTAGGTGGAATGCAAAAAAGCTCAACCGAAAGAAGTTATGTATGCTCAACAAATGGCTAAAGGCAAAGCAGCACTACAACGCGGCGCTTATGGTGATCTACTCAGTAAATAAATCGTTGATTCAATGACAAAATTCTTGATAGGACTTGTTTTTGTTTTGCTAGGCGCTTATGTCTACGGACTTAATCGAAGTATGCCAACGACATATGCTGCGCCGATCTATCCATTTTCACCTGGTATGTTATTCGTTGGATTTTCCATATAAACACTCAGTTTTTTCAGTTCTATCAACGAGTTAAATGTAAATTTCATGATATTTCGTATGTGTTACTATCTATTTCGTAGGATAGGATAGCGTATATACATATATATTACATCAAAATAATCGTAGCTCATAATCTGTTAGGTACATACGTATGCATATAGATTCTCTCTTAGTTGAGAGTAGTTTTTATATACGTGTGGTTGTTTATCATCTTATTTTTGTAGGTAAAATATGTTGATATTTGAAAATCTTTGTTTTTTCTTTTTTGCATTAATTTGTTTTGTCAATTCTATGTCTGTTAGTAGTCGATCAGGTATCTGTTTCGTCTTATTATCCATCGCAACAACACGGGCCATCGATGGCAAATCAGCGTCAGCTTATTTGTTTAGGTTAAACGAGTTTTCCTTTTGAAAGAAAAGCATGCAGATATATATATGTAGTAAATTTTTCCTTCTGGCCCGCGTGTCAATATTATTTTTTCCTGATCTTCTCTTTGATCCCTTACAGCTACGATCAATTTAATCATCGAGCTCTAGTTAGTCTTCCTGTTTCACTGGAAACAAAACTTCTCTCTCTTGATGTGTTTATTTTAATTGTAGGGAAATTTAATAAATAAATTATATTTTTTGTGTTCTCTCTTGATTAGGTTTACCGTCAGCACAAATAAGCTATATTCCAGCTGCTGTTGGACTTCAAACGCCGACGTTAACACCGGCGGGTGAACAACGTTATTTCGAATATCCATTAACTCCCCAACCGATGCCAGCCGGTGCTGCTGGTGCACTTCATCGAGATTCTTTACTACAACGAAGTAGGATTCATTGGTCTTTCGTTTCGATTTCATTGTCATCGAATTTCAGGCGGGAATGGACTTGATTTCTTTCAAGCAGATCATCTAACTGCACAATATTTACAACCGACAAGTCCAACACCAGGATTGCCTATAGCTGTAAGAAGATGAATGTTGTTTTTGGTTTTTCGTTTCAAATCGATTGTATTTTATAGACATCGCTATTGACATCACCCTATGCCAACGGATTTCATGGTCATTAAAATGTTCTTTCTTTTCTTTTCTCTTTTCTTTTTCAATCGGTAATAAACATTATAAAAAATATAATTCTTCAATTGATTTTTATCATGTGAAATTGTTCGATTATTTAGACATCAACAAGTCGACTGTACATTGTTCTTTTTTTTTCTTTTCTCTTCTTTTCTTTTTTTGTTTCATTCATTCATTCATGCATGCCTGCTATTCTTTAATCCCACCGTTTTCGTGATCATCAATTTTCACCTTCAATGTCCAGTTTTTCGTAAATATATATATATATGCATACATGTTTCTTGGATCTCTTCGCTCTCCACATGTATTATCATCTGATTACAGTGCAAAGCCCTGTTTAAATTCGTATCCTCCAAACAAGAAGAAAAAAAACTGACCTTTATTCAATCATGAAAGTATCATCGAATTGTGTCCATTGTCATTTTCAATGTGTTCGTTTTCGTTTTTTTTTGCGACATTCCTTTGTGTGTCATTTGTCTTCCTTTTTGTTTATGTCACACTGCTTTTGAAAAAAACAAATTCTATATATATATATAATACATATAAACTCTACTATCACATATTATTTTTATCTGTTTGTTGCCTTTTGTTTCTCTATCTTCATCGTTTTTCTCTTTTCATTCATTCACAAACATTTTTGTCGGCGACATGCACGTTCCTTGTTGTTTGTTTTGGACCTTTGATTCTTCTCTTGTATGTGCTGACCGTGCGCTTTCTCGGAGCACGAGTGTTTGTTTGTTTGGCTGGTTTTTTTTCTATATTTCTTTTTTTTTGTGTGTGTGTTCCTTTTTTTCCAAGATAAATAAGAAAGAAGAAAATAAATTAGAACGATCGATCTACAATTGTGAGACTAGAGTTTCTCTCTCTCTCTCTGCCAATGTCAGACTGTGTGTATACGTAGAAAACAGAAATCAGCATAGACTAGCAAAAGGTAGAGTTCGTAAATATTGTTTTTTTTCTTTTCTCAATTAATTAGAGCTAAACTACACGAGATTCGTTCGTTCTTTTTGTTTTATGATAATCCGACAAGTATTTCTTGATGTAATTCGTTTGTTTTTCCTTTGCGCACATTTATGCTGATGAATTTTGTTTGTTTGTTTTCTCTCAACCGGTTTTTGTCCTTCAGTCGAAATATTGAATTATCTGCAAATAGTGTGTGATCGCTCCGCTCCTTCGGCTTGATTTTCTTGTCGCGTTTTGCCGTTGTCATTTTTTTCTCTACGTTTTCAAGAATAAACAAGATCTCTGCGTAATGAAGCAGAATTCAACGACATTCGAATTTTGTTAAAGTCTTATCAAATTTTTATGATTTATCAATATCATAAAATCAAACGAATTATACGAAAGTGAAAAACATTGAGATTATGTCAACGAAATTAACACTTTTCTTTATCAGTCAATTTATGATTTATTTGATTATCAAAAAATAAAAAATTACTGTCGTAAAAAAATCATTCAAAATCAAAAAAAAGAAATTTCTATTGCACCGAAAATAAATCACGGGATTTGTATTGTAGGTTGACCATTATCAAGAAGACTGCTTTCATTCGTTTTACGTAAATAAACACATAAGAACATCATAATTGTCAACATAATCAAAGTAGCAATAACGAAAGACGTAGCTAGAATTATACCTCCACTATTATCAGCTAGAAAACAAAACAGAAGAATTCGATTCGATTATTTTTGTTTGGTTTTTTGTTTACGTGTGGCTGGAGCAGGTGGAAGTCGTCGTCGACATTCAACTTCGGGATCACCGGGAAATGTCGATTGATAGATGTTTGTGAATGTTTCGAACGGACATCGGTCACTTGAACAACCGGGTAAAACCTGGTCATAGGCCGTTTCAGCGCCAGTTGCATTCAAATAACTAACTTGAACAAAATATTTTGAATCTAAGAAAAATTGTGCTGTTTTTTTCTTCTTCGCCTCGATTTAATTCTCAATTTACCTTTTTGTACAAGATCGATAAACAAGGCTGATGCGTACTAAACGATGATCTATGAAATCAAATAGCTTTTTGTTGATAGAGTTGTTTACTTGTGGTTGATGAGGATAGTTTATTTGAAGAAATGCCAAAACAGCACTGACTGTTGTATCATGCTAAAATGATATTCGATGTGTTTGTTTTCAAAAATCGATGAAATTTAAACTTACAGCTGAATATACTTTCACTTTTTTAAATGCTTTATTTGTAACTGCAGCATTCATATTTTGCCAAATGTCTAATACTGATGGACCTGAGCAAAGAGATTCGCTTTAGAAATGAATCACGAAAAAAAGAATATAGAAACAAACCTCCACGAAGACGTTGAGTGATATTATTCGAAAAAAGAAAATGAAATCCACGTTCGTTGATATCAGATAAATTTTGTCGAACTGCTGGATCATTTGCCCATTCTGGAAGTCGATTGTAAATGCTCTACAAACATAATCGAAATAAATACGTTCGAAATCCATCAATCTTACTTCGACATATATCGTATCTGCAACATCCCAAGCATTATAAATAGTGATATTTGTTAGATTAGTCCATTTTTGAAGTTTATCAAAGAATGGCTATACGAATCAATTTAATATATACAGAAAGACAAAAGGAATCAGTGGATTTTGTATACTTGATAGTATGCATTGAGTTTTTGCACTTCGTCACTTCGATCGATTTCATCTTCGACTTGATCATATCTTGGGCAGTCACTTTGACCGAGTAACTTGAAAAAAAAACAACAACAACAAAATGACATTCGTTGATACTTTTTTGCTTTCGAGAAAATCCTACGAAATCTATATTAATCGGAACAGTATGAATCGGAATGGGTTGAATTGGAACTGTGCCAGCCGGCGGATCCGAAACTGGATAAAGTCCAACCAAATTCGATTGAGCTGACATTAATGTTCGATCAACATCCGTCGAACGTACGACAATTTCACTACGAGTATAATTCGGACTTAATAAACTATTATAACGTCTACGAATGACTCCACCAAGATGATGCTGTTGTTCGATACCACGTGCTGTCAATTGTCCGAAACTAAATCCAAATTTTAGATCAATAAAAACATGAAATCATCTCTACCCATTCGGCCAATCACTCTCTTTCGTTGGATCGGTTGGAAATGTGCCGACGGGTGTTCGATCTCCGTGTCTAAATAGCTGAAAACAATTGTTTTTGAATACATTCGAACTGATTTCTATTGTCTATCGAAACATACAACATGTCCAGCAATGAGTGTTTGATCTTGTGCATTGATTTGTTGAAAACAATTGGCAACAATAAATACCAACAGACAATCTCTTAGATTTCCCATTATCAAACTCGAAAGATTCTACAATGAAAATTCTCTTTGAAAACAAAATCAAATTCTTTTGTACAGAGAAGACGAAAAAAAACCAGAATGCATTGATTTCTATACAATCTACAGGTTAAAATATTGCGAGATAAAAGAAGAAAAAAACATGTATATAGATTTGTTCATTTTCTGCAGTGACTAGATTCGATTTTAATTATTGCGCAATTCATTGAATATTGCCAAGGGAAAATGTTTGATGTGCGTGTGCCATTGTGATGAGATTTGAAAGAATTTCACATTGCTCCATTCTTGTCCATCGACATTGACTAAATCGAAATGAACGAATGAATGAATGAATGTTGTCGAATGAAAATTTGAATTTACCTTTAAGTTCGACATTGTGCGATTTCGATGTACATACAAGTCGATTAATACCGGTTATAACATGCGGTTCAATCGTCTTTGCATTCGAAATATCTTTGTATTTTTTACCGAATTTCATGACTAAACGAAATATTCATGCAGAATTTTAAAATATTCCTTAGTAACAAAGAAAGTTTTCAGAAAAAAAAATGTTCTTCTTCTCTTCTGTTTGTCTACTTATTTACTATTTCGTTCAAATTAATTGTCAAGGCTCGAACAATGGCCCTTCAACTTACACAGTCAAATGTGAATCTTTAACCAAGGCAAAAGATTTCGTTTATGATCCAACAAATATTTCTCTACCTGAACGACATAAACGATTCGTTCTTTTTCCTGAATTTGTTAATTTTAGAGATAATTGGAATTATATCAATGCACCACCAATATTTAACTATTGGTTGGCTAATTTCTATCAAAAAGTACTTAGTAATGAAACGCTTGTTTACTATATTGAACATATTATCAAACAAATCAATGAAGTTCTCGATACAGATATTGTCATAACACAAGCCATCGATCCTCCTGACGCTAATTTTCAATTTTCTCTTTTCGATTATACGATATGTCCAGATAAGGATGCAAATGCAACAACAGATGGAGTACTCAGCTTTGACAAACTCGATGTTTACACACCTGAAGTGGTTCGTAAAAGTCGTTATCGAGCTCATGGTGGCATCCATTTACTGCCAGATAATCGATCACGGTCGATAATTAAACTAAATATGCAACATACATTTCTTCTCGCCGATGATTTTGTCTACGATCCAATTACTTATACATGTATAAGTGACGAGGTTAATATTTGTGATATTGATCTTTATTATGTTCTACTACATGAAACACTTCATGGATTTGGAATCGAAGTAATGAATACTACTGAATACTTTTGTCTAATGTTCTTTTTTCAGCATACATCGAATCCTGAAGTTCCAAAACCTAATGAAAACATGAAGTCAGTCATGCTTAATACATATACTCGGATTCTTTGTCATGATGATATACGAGCTTTACGATACATTTATAACCAAACATATACACGTGATAATGCGCAATATGATGATACATGTCGTCGAGATTTTCCGCCAGATTTTTGGCAAAAACTTATGAAATTAATAACAAAATGGTTGAGTATCTGTAGTTTAATCCTTCTTGTCGTTAGTTCTGTTACATTTATCCTTACAATTATTTATCTTTTACTACGAAAATTTGTTCCTAAACGTCAATCATCACCAAAGACTTCCGCGAAAAAAACAAATAAACCTCATGGATATTTATGGCATCAAGATACGATCTAAAAACAAAACCGAAAAGAGATCTTCAACATACTTTTTTGTTTCTTCTCTCTTGTCACATATGTCATTGTTAATGGTGAAGCTAATTTTCCATCAAAATTGATTATTGCTTGTCTTGTTATTGTCAATAAACGTATATTAGATTTTAAGGATGATTTTATTGTTCGAAATGCATCTTTTTTCTCTTTGGGATTGTCGATAATTGTCCAATAATCAACTGTAATATCCAATGGAGATGATGATTCATCGGAATGAGTTGTTTTCATGAGACTATTGGTGAATTTCGATGGAGGTGATGAGGCAACATTCGGTTGACATGGTTCATCATCGGATGAATCTTTTGAATCACGTTGAGGATTCGGTGTTAATGATAAAGATAAAGATTTCGATAGGAGAATATTATCATCAATAGTTGATGTTTGAGCATCGTTTGTTGCAGATGATAGCGTACCGAGACGAACATACTACAAGAAGCAAAAGGAAATTTACTCGAAAACATAAACGACAGAATGAATTTACAGAAAAAAATGGAAGAAATGTTGGTGATGAATCTTCTTCAGGTCTAGAAAAGATCGAAATTGAATTTGTTTAATTCAAACAAATGATGAGATACATACAATCGACCTTTTCGATTTAACATAACCTCTCCAACGGGTAACGAAAGAGTACGTTGCGATGTTTTGAGATATCTCGTGATTTTTTGTGATAAATCTTTAATATCTAAAAATCAATCGAAAATGCCTGTTTTGTTTTCTTCTGCATTGAAATTATTCAATAGTCTACCGATGTTTTCATTCGATGAATCGATTCCTCCGAATAAAACTTCATATTGAGAATCTAGACTCGATAAAAATTTAGCCAAATAAGAAAATGCTGAAACGAAGACAACTATCGAATCGAATGATTAGTTATTTTTTTTGTTTACTTAATGGAATAAAATAGAATCGAAAATAGTTCATATATTCATGCGGTTTCGAGGCTAAACATTCGACATAAGATTGTAGAAATGAATTTGCAAATGCGTCATTTCCAAGTAGAACGAGACGAATGATTGAGATTTGTTTTGATTGACTTGTACTAAATACAAACAAGTTCGTTCGTTTTGCTTTCGAATGATAATTTTCTCTTCGAACCTTTTCTGTATTCGTTGAATGAGATTATTTAAGACTGCTTTCGCATCATTCAAAGTCGAAACAAGTAGAACTGAGTGATTGTATTCTTTAAATTTCGATACTGTTAACTGAAAACAAACAAGAACTTAGTTCGTTTGGCTTTGTTTCATTTCAAGATTTACATGTGGTTGATTGATTTCTGTAAATAGGAAAATAAGTGTCTCGGGAAGACGATCATTTTGATAAAGCTCATCGAGTTGTTTGACAATACTATCACGATTTGTCTGAAATTCAATAAACAAAAGAATTCTGTTTGCCGAGAAAATCAAACTAAATCAACAAACAATAGTTGATATTGGAAGAGAACGAGTTGGTTTGTCTATCAAAAGCTCATTTCCGACATCCGATGACTCTGAATCCTATTTATCGAAAAAATAAATCATTACTAGAAATCAATGTTTTGCACGTACCAATGGACTTTCATTACTATCGAATGGATTTGTTGACATTTTCGGTGTATGATGATCATCTTCCGACTAGAGAAAATCAAAGACAAACGATATCATTCATTCATTGACACGAAAGAAATCTTTTACAAATTTTAATGTTTGTAAATGTTCGACAGGCGTAAAACCTGGCTTAGGCACTGATTCGATACTCCATTGATCGACTGGGATTGTACTATCGCTTATATCTGATGGTGGATCTTCTTCAAAATCTGAATGTCGATCGAAAAGAAATGCTTGATGTTGCGGTGAACTAGTCGTTGGATTTGTTGATAGGATTTGATTTGTTGTTGTATGATGTGTTGGATTCGATTGATGAGCTTTTCGTTTGAAAATTTTTATTAATTTATTTCGAATAATATTCGGATTGAATTTTTGTTGTTTATTTTTTAAATTCATTTCGAAATCGCTATCTTCTAATTCCGAATTCAATTCTTCTTCTTCAACATATTCATCATCTTCATTGAATGATTTATCTAGATTGAATCAATCGACTATTTTCTGTGTGTGAAATCAACCAATAATCTATTTACCAAGATCAATGGTTCGTTGCCGATGATGTGGTGATTTGCCAGATTTGTTATGTGACGCCATTCGAGGATTGTTATCTGTTTGAGTGGTACTTGACAATGAAACAATAGATACATATCCGATAGATCGTTTTTGCATGTCATCAAGAGTTCCAACAGAATTCTCTTCATGAATCGTCGAACGAACATTTGGTTTGACTTTATCGTTGGTATTTAGATATAGATGTAAGTCCAAATTCTGTGGGCGTTGAATGACCTACATTGGAAAAAACGCAGAACAACAAAAGTAAATATATGGTGTGCTTTTATCAATTCATTTCATGTCAGTTTCAATTAGAGAGAAGACGAAAGAGAACGTCAATCTCATGGGATCGTTGCATTGAGTGTGAAAAATAATTTCACAATCGGAGAAGAACAAAAAAGAAAAAGAAAACAAAATACAAACGAGACTCGACTAGAAAATTTCATTAATATTTCCGATTCGACTTGTCAGTAATTATTATTAGATAGTTTATTTAAATGAAGTTGTCTTTTTTTTTCTTACTTGATTAAGATCGATTTCACCGCGTGCTAAAGTTTTAAAGCCAATCATCGGACGATTTTTTCGTCGTTGAACATAGACTTGAATTTTATTGATATCTCGTTTAAAATAATGAGGATACTGAAAAGTGAAGATTATTTTGAATTATTTTAAAACAAAAACTAGATGTACAGTGATTAGATATTGTAGATCGACAGATGCATCGAGAGTTCCATCAGGTTGAAGTGGAATTTCACAGCAACGAAATGTTCGTTTATTACTCTAATTGAAAACGGAAGAGAAACATATTTTTATTTTTGTGAAAATCAATATTTACTTGGATCTTAACAGCGATAAGAATAGCATTCGAATCTCCACCATCAATGGATCGATTCAAAACCACACGAATAATACTGAATTTACACAGTCTAAACATTGTTTTAATTCCTCATTCGAATTAGTATTCAAAACAAAATAATAAAAATCAAATTGCACCTCGGTATACATGTCGAACTATTATCAATTTCTAATTGTGCATATGCCATCAATGTTGTTGCTGTTTTTGTTGATGACATAGCACGTATATTTTTTTCTGCCATCAAATATCTATGTCTTAATACTAACAAGCATGATTATGATATTCTGTAGTAGTAGTTGTTGTTGTTGTTATTGTTATTATTTTCCTCTGTTACGTCTGAGAATGATAAGAAGAAGAAACGATAAAACTCATGATGCAGCCAGAAATCTTTTTTTATTGCTTGACTGAAAAGCGCTACAATCGCCGAGACGTGCGCTGTCTGTCATAGCGTTTTGCTTTTCAATTGGTTGAAAAAATAAACATATTTTCTCATCTATTACAGAACAGAACAGAACAGAACAGAACGTTTTCATTGAGATAGACATATAATAGAAAAAGAAGGAAAGACTTTTGTATTTCTCATCAATGGTTCAATGGAGTGATTCGTTTTGGGGCGAAGGAAATCGAGGCTTCGAAGTTTTATTTAGCAATATTAAAAATGGTGCAATTGCAATCGAAGAATTACAAAGATTTCTCGCCGAAAGGTATGTTAATGAGTAAACTAACTAAATACCTTGAATACAAAGAAGAAGAAAAACAACAAATTACAAAACATTTGTATGTATTTAGTCTGCAATGTGAAGCCGCATATTCAAGAAATTTATCACGTCTACAAACGCAATTTGTAAAAATTCCGAATTTGGGCACATTTACTCCGATATGGATTCTCATTCGAGATTTATTAGATAAAGTGTCGTCAACACATTCATCAGCTATCAAACTCTATCAAGATTTACTTCGTGATATTCATAATTATCAAGAACATTATCAGAAAAAAGTCAAAGCACAAATACAAAAAGATGGAGATATCAATCGAACAGATGAATTAATACCTCAATTGAACAATGCTCTTATGATAGTAAATAAATCAAAAGAACAGTATCATTCATTTATTCTCGAATGTGAACGAATAAAACGTAATAGTTCACATTCATCGAATACATCTTCATCAGTATCATTAGCTCAAGAAAATACTTCAACAAGTCTTGCTCAATCAGCAATCAGTTCATTGGCATCTAAACATCTCGATCGTTGGGAACGAAAATGTCGACAAGCACAAGATGAGTACAAGCTAACTCTCGAAAAATACAATACGATTAGAAATGACTTTGAAAAACGTTTTTCCGATGGTAGAATCAATATTTGTTGTTGTTCTTCGAATAATTCTGTTAAAATTTTAGCTGCATCGAAATTTCAAGCATTTGAAATCGACCATGTGGAGCGAATGCTTGCTCTCTCGTTGAGTTATGCTGATATACTTCAACGAAATAACGAACAAATTCGTGTAGCCGAACATGAATTTACTGAAAAAGTGAAGTCATTAACTGGAAACGATATTTTAGACGCATTTGTCGAGCAGAAAAAAACAGGAACTGAGCGGCCAAGTAATTAATTCTCAAAGAAAAATCACATTTGATAACGTTCAAATGTGAACTTCTATTTCAATTTCAAAGGCATTCTGCAATTCGAAGAAGTCGATCATAATAAACCGACCGATGTTGTCATGCCGTCGAATTCAAACGATATGACTTTATTAAATCTTGACGATCCCGGTGTGCCAAATTTCGAAGCTAATTTCTCGGTTCCATCGACAGCTAACAAGCAAATGGATACTCCTCGTAGTAAGTCAAACATAAATGTTTTCTTTTTCTTCACAATCAATAAATCATGCCGAATAATAAAGGTCGTCATCATCATCATTTTTTCTTTCATGGTTTGTAAAAAAAGAGAGAAGACACTAAAAGGATTACTAACTAATTGCTTGGTTAACTGAATACGTTGGAGAGATTTGTTTTTCTTTTGCTCGACTATTGACTAATCAACTCGAAGAATCGATCGATCCGTTTAGGCACACATTCACCAGCGACTGATTCAACAATGCCACCGCCGCCGTTGATGAACACAGCATCACTATCGACTCCGACTCAATCGACAATTCGTTCACCAGATAATAATAATGAACAAACGAATAATCCGTTTATTATGGTCAAAAAATCGAGACTTCCAAGTAGATCAAGCAAAACAATTTGTTTCTTTTCTAATCTTTGATTTTTCTTTAGACATATTTGGACAACGTCGTAAGAGAGATAAATCTTTGGATCAAAAACCGTCGACTAGTAATAATAAATCAAGTAAAATATCGAAATTTTCTCGTTCAATTACAAAAACGAACGAAACAAATGCAACAACGCCTGATCTCAACGATTTCACGACCATCACTGATAATCCGGATTCATTCGTGTCTCGTCAATCGAATCGTAATTTTAAACAATTCTCTGAAATATCAATCGACAGACTTTCTTCTAGATACACCTGTTCATTCGAGTTCATCGATGTCGAATGACGATGCTCGACAAAATCGTCATACATTTACATCATCGAAATCACAAAGTTCAAGTGATTCGAGCGACGACAACGATGACGATGATTGTATGATGACAAAAATAACATTCAAGATCAATGAACCAGGCATACAGGTTCCGTCTAATGACGATGACGATGGTGCGAGAATTATGGAAATAATGCGTGGTTTAAATCATGGATTGAATTCTCGTGCATCGAATAGTACCAATCAAGATATGAATAAATCATCATCTACTGGACTAATCAATAACCGAAGTCTACCGCCACCACCTCCTGCTGTTGCACGTTCGACTACGTACGTTGCCAAATCCTTATTAACCTTCATTTTTTTTCTCTCTCGAATCGATCTGGTTTTAGAACCAATCCAAGTCACAGTGCAACCGATCTCTTCGACGCTGCAAATATGTTCCCGCCACAGGATCAATTTGCTCAGTTTTCTTCAAACAACACAACCACAACAACAACAACAGGCAATCAGGATGCTTCATTCTTTCCGTTTCAACCGTTCTCAGACGGTACACAACAAAGTTCTCTTCATCTATCTGCCAATAAATTCACGGCGTCATCATCATCGAATGACGATGACACGGAAGTCGCCAATTCGTTTCATAAAGGCATTTCATTTCCGGTGTTACAAGTACCACGTGCATTTCAAACTTTAGTAGGCGACTAATGAATTTCTTTTCGAGCTCATTTTCGTATTCATTTGAATTTCAGCGTGCACAATCATCAAGAACGAATACGATGAGTCCATCGGTTGTATCAATGAATCAAAATTTTAATAATAGTCCGATTATTGCAAACGAAATTGAAACACCTCCGTTAACAATTGGTGCTAATGAACAAATACCACTTGCAATTGCTTTTCAAGAAACAATTCACGTGAAAATATCCGGAGAAAATCGAGACAAGTAGAAGAATTCGGCTTAGGAAATGCAAAAGAAAAAAGATTTTAACTTCGTTTCAGTTGGAAAAGTCGAATCGTTGGCCAAATGTTAATCTCCTTTCCAAGTTCAATTCTCAATCTTCTTGCCGATTCATCATATTCTGCGAATGCACTCGAATTTCGTTTGAAAAATCTCGATAATATCGAAAATATCGTTATCAAACCTTCGCTAATCATTCAGTATGAATAAATATAAACCTTTGATTTTGTTTTTAATTTTCTCTTTTTCAATAGAAATCCATCCGAAACGGATTCAAACGAAAATTCGTTTTCATTCGATATGAATCAATTGAATACTACACTTCGAAATTTACAAGAAAAAAGTCCGACATCTGCGTTTTTCAATTTAAATGTGCTCAATTATGAAGTTTGTTTCACCTGAAATTCTTCGTTTTTTTCCAATTTTTTTCTCTCGTTGTTTTATATAGTTAAAAGAAAGTGACACATCGAAAATACCCATTGAATTAACATCTCAATGGACGCGTACATTCGACACAATCACCGTTGAGATTAAATACGAATTTCACAGTTCGATTCTTCCGGATTCAATATGCTTTCAAAATAATACCGTCGTCGTCTACACAATTATACCCGATGGTCGACAATTAAAAGAATCTTCTCCGACAGCCGAATGGTAAATTCATTTGTTTTTGTTTTCGATTAGAAAAAAAAACCTATTTTTCTCAGGTCGGAAAATGAACATAAATTATGGTGGAAAATTCCGTATGTACATAATGGCAAAGGTGAATTATCATCAACAGTATTGACAACGCAAACAAACACAAATGAAACTAATGATACCGATGAACAGCCATTGACGACGTCATCAGTTTTAAAAGTTTATTTTATCGGTGAAAACGGTCTGTTTTCATCGATTGATTTCGATCTTCTCTCTCGTTCCTATCGAATTTCGTTATCGAAAAAGAAAATTCTTAGCGGCAAATATCAATCCGAACCCGATCAGAGCGAGCCGTTACATTTCTTTAAACGTCCGTCTAAATTAGCTCTGTCGAATATCAATTAAATCTACGTAATTCTCTAGTTTTTCAATGCTCACCTATTTCTATTTTGCTCATTACGACATTGTGTGCATTTCGTTTTATCAATTTTTTTGTTTGATAAAAATAATTTATTTTATTTTATTTTATTTTGTTGTGTTTTGACTGAAAAATTCTGTTAAAAATCGATATTTTTCGAGAGATTTTCTTTTAATAAAATAATATCTTGCAACCAATTTTGACGAAAATGAAAATTTGATGGATGATGAACGAGACGTTTGGTTTCGAAAACGAACGACACTTGGACTGGATGATTCTAAATAAACGAATGAATGAAAGTAAAAGGAAATTATGACGAAATTACTTTAGGCTTGACTTTGGAAACATCGATCGAGAAATAAATTGAAGCTGTATGTCGAGGAATTGGCTGACGTCGAGTGGGAATCGAATATCGAACCTGAGAAGATCGAATGTGTTTTGATAGAACAAAGAGAAAAGGATTTGATTTACTCGATATATGTATAAATCATTGAATTCCAAAGATTTTCGTTCGAGAAAGTCTAGAGCATAGAGCCAACATTCATCGTGATCAATCGGCGATGTTTTCCATTCCTTGAACAAAAACGATCGATCACAAATTTCAATCGAACACAAAAACTGTTACTTTTTCGATGTACTCAGTGATTTTCTCTAGGCCGAGCTTTTCACTTATAAATTCTGCAATACTTGGCCATTGAAATGTCGATCTATTTTCTTTTTGAACTTCTTCATTTTCTTGATCTTCTTTCTGATTGTTAATCTTTGTCAACGCTTGACTGACAAGTTCAGCAATAAGACAATGTGCTTCATGAGCTAGTTCATCATAAATCTCCGATTCATTCATCATTTTTATTCGAAAAAAAAACAAACGTAAAAATTTTGCTTCTTAATATGCCAAAGGCAACAATAATGAGAAGAGAAAAAAGAACACAATTTGCAGGTATCTTTTGACATCATCAATGCAGTAACCGTAGAAACAGTAAATATGATCTTCGGTTTTTAGTTCTCAAATGTCGATTTTGTGTTCCTAAGAAAATTAAATTCTTTATTCTTGTTGTCAAAAATCTCCTATTCTCTCAGACAAAATATCTTTGAAAAAAGAACTGTCGTCTTTTAATTGGCTCGCCTTGTTATCCAATAGAAAAACATGATTTTTTTCTAATCGAATATAAATCCTTATTTATTTATTGTTTATTTATCTACTATTTTAGTTATTCTTTTATTCCATAACTCGTCCTTCATCAACTTTTTATTGTTACAAAATATTATTTATTCATTTTTTTCTTAATTAACCAAATAAAAACCAACGTCCACGAAAACACAATTCGAATTATGTTCTTTTGAAAATTTGATCAATTATGTCGAGTAATACACAGCAAAGTCTATGGAAAACGGAACATACTGTTCCCGGAAGGTAGCGATTTTCTGGTAATTAACTAAATCATTTGCATATCCTCTTGTTTGAAGGCCTGTTTTTGGTGCTCAGCATCCGCCACTTTCATCGAAATCTTCGAAGTAATATTTTCCAAATCGTACGAATAAAAACGAAGAAATTGAATTTGTTTTCACAATAGAAAACCGGTTGTTAATAATAAAGAACAAGATAAATTCAATGAATATTCGATAAATACCGATGATGCATGGGAAATCGACGATCGAACAATGACTTTAAAAATACTCGATAGTACCGATGACAATGATAGTCAATCGGAATTTCTGAGTATTTCAAAACAAGTTTGTGTCGCGTCGATTGTGAATTGTCGTGTTCGATGACGAAAATTTCTCTTTCAGGCTGTTGATGAAGTTGCGTCAAGAGTTATTGAAGAACATAAGTCGAAAAATCAATCAACTAAAGTTACACTTGACGCATCAGCGGGTAATTCAATTAGACTGAATTCTCTTGACAGAAACTATTGAGACGACTCCCTATCCGTATCATGTAAAAAAAAGAAGAACTAATTATCGATTTGTCTTATTATCTCTTCCGGATCTTTTTTTTATTTTTCGCACGATTGAACATTAGTAAACAATAAACGCATCTCGCATATTCTAGTTCGACGACCAGTTCTATCGTCGAATCTTGGGTCGACATCATGTCCTGGGATTGGCCGTCGAGTCGGTGACTATCCGAATATCAAACCATTGGTTCCTCTTCGATTACATACAGCTAATAACAACAATAATAATAATAATAATAGCAGCAATAATCAGCCGTTGAATTCAAAGCCGAGTGTAACGACGACGTTATCGGATATTGATTTGCAAAAAGAAAATAAATTCAAACAAATTATCGAACAATCAAATGTTGATCTGAGTAAATAGGATTTATTCGGTTGACTTTTTGTTTTCTATAGAATGATTTTCATGTAGACGAACTTCGAAAGGCAAGTTGGAACGGAATTCCTAAACAATATCGAGCTCAAACATGGAGATTGTTATGCGTATAGTGTTTGGTTGATTGATTGATCGAATTTTGTTTTGTTTTTCTCTTTCTCAGGGTTATCTACCTGCGAAAACCGAACGACGTGAAGATACATTGACTCGAAAACGTGACGAATATTGGTCGTATGTTAGTCAATATTATCACACACGTACAGACATTGAACATCAGGAAACATTTCGACAGGTATTTTATACATTCATCTAAACCAATCGAGAAAAAAAATGGCCCGAGGAAATATACTTTTACGGATTTTCTTTTCTTGCATTGAATGACTTCGGAAATGTCCCATTAGTCGTCTAAAAACGTTATTGACATGAATTATTCATTCATTTAACAGGAGATATCGATATGACATATGTTTGTTTGATTAGATTCAAAAAGACATTCCAAGAATGAATCCACTTATGCCAATATTTCAGCAATCAGTTGTTCAAGAGCTTTTCGAACGTATTCTTTTCATTTGGGCTATTCGCCATCCGGCAAGTGGTTATGTGCAAGGAATCAACGATCTTGTCACGCCATTCTTTGTTGTTTTTCTTTCGGAAATTATTGATAATGGTAAATATCGGATTGACATTTAGCTTTTGTTTGTTTTCATTGTCAATCATATGAAATTAGATTTCGAAATCGAAAATTTCGATATCAATTCGTTACCGGAATCGAATCGAAAAATTGTCGAAGCTGATAGTTATTGGGCAACATCACATTTACTCGAAGGCATTCAAGATAATTACACATTTGCTCAGCCCGGTATTCAATATAAAATTCGAACTTTAGAAGAACTAATTAAACGAATCGATGGTTTGTTAGAATATCATTTCGAAAGCAAAGCCAAAAAAAATAACACGTTTTTTCGATCGATTTCAGAGCCTCTCTATCGACATTTCAAAGAGCATAATATCGAATTTCTGCAATTTGCTTTTCGATGGATGAATAATCTTCTCATGAGAGAACTGCCAGTTCGATGTACAATTCGTCTTTGGGACACATATCTTGTACGGAAATGATTTTCATTCGATCGATCATTTGCTTATCTTGATTTTTAGGCTGAACAAAATGGATTTTCTCAATTTCATTTGTACATATGTGCGGCATTTCTCGTTCGTTTTTCTAAAGCTCTTCTTCGTGAAAACGACTTTCAAGTACTTTGATTCTATTCTCGGATTTGATTACTACATCAATCTTCTTTAGGGTATTCTGCTTCTCTTGCAAAATCTACCCACACATGCCTGGACAAGCAATGACATAAGTATCTTAACAGCCGAAGCTTATCAACTAAAGGTGATGTTCGCCAATGCACCACGTCATTTATCGTCTAATCAGTGAAAACAATTCATTTTCTTTTTCGAATCTCGTTCTCCTCTATCTAGGCTATTAAATTATGGTAACTAATATATTTATTCTTCGTCTTCAGTTTCATCTCTTCGAAAATCTCTCTTGTGATAAATGCTTTTTTTTCTTCTTCTTCTTTTTTTGTCTGTTTACAAAATCATTTCACTGAGATTTTCACGGTAGAGAAAACAGAAACAGCAGCAGCTGCAGTAGCACAAGGATGATTATTAAACATTTGTTCTTTTTTTTTCTTGTTATAGCATTTATGGATGATTTGATTGATTTGTTATGATGATGATTTTTTTTTCTTCTTCTGTAAATAAGATGGGAAGACAAGAAAAGAAAGTCTACATACGTAAAATGCTCATCTTTAATGTTTTTCTTCGAAATAAATAATTCCCATCCTACTTACATGTTAAGAATACTCAGACACATAGAAAATAGAGAAAAAAAAAGATTTTCTTTTTCTTCTATTTCAGATTTTGCTTTTTATATGTTGTGCTGCTCGATTAAATATTCCAATCCAATTCAATAGAAAAATAAAGTTATCTCTTCTTTGTTTTTTCTATGAAAGGATAATCATCTTGAATTGTTATCAAAAAAATTACTTGTTCAGTTTTTCATAGGCACGTAAGCGTGAAAAGATTATCTGTAATAGTCCTGTCAACAGTGAGACGCAACAGCAGAAGAACGAGAGGGAGAAGAAAAAAAAACGTCCAAGGCAAACTACAGTATAGCTTTGAAAAATAAGCTTACTATCTTCATTTGCGTTTACTTCCTGTTAAGGAAAGAAAGAGAGAAAGAGAGAAAAAAAATGATCACCTTTATTTCGCGTCTTGCTTTAAACGAGAAAGAAAAGAAAAGAAAAAAAGAAGGAGAAGAAGAAGAAATACGAGCAAGTTGCGAACGTTCATCAGTTACACATCATGGCAAAAGGAAAAGTTAGAAATGAAGAGATCTGTTCTTTTTTTTTCTTCTTTCTTTTTTTTTGACTAAAACTTAATGTGTTTGCTGGTATTTTTAGATTAGAACTTTTTTTTTCTTCTAGTTTATATATATAGATCTATTTTTTATTGAGCTTAAAATCGAATCCAACGATTAGTATGTCAACAATAACAAATAAGCAAAAATTAGTCGAACAATTACGTGCTGAAGCCAATATCGAACGTGTTAAAGTTTCAGTTGTATGCAAAGATTTAATTAAATACTGTCAAGATCATGAGAGTGGCGATGTCTTAGTTCGTGGTTGGGCAGGTTTTCAACGTGAAAATCCGTTCAAAGAAAAACAAGGTTGCGTTACTTTATGACTAAAATCTACGGTGCTACTTGTCTATTTAATTAAATATCTATTTGGCATCTTAGCACGATATTTACATGGTCATTGGTATTGAACAAACAAAAAATCAAAAAAAAATTATTCTACATATTATTCGATGTGTGCAATCTCGAATTGATCTTAATGCTTTTTTTTTCTTAATGTTCTTCTCGTTTTGTTTTTTTTATTATTATTATCTTTTTGTGTGTTGTGGAAAAATCTTCTTCTTCTTCATCTCTGCCTTTGGTTTTTTTTTCATTTGTTTGCTTATTGTCTTTGATGTTAAATTTAATAATATCATGAAGAGCAAAAAAAACAGTAACAAATAATGGAAACGATGCAGATGAAAAAGAAAATCGATTCTGACTAGATTATTTCGACTGCTCAATTAGCATATTAAAATGAGGTTGCTGTCAGTTTTTTACGTAGACGATCAGCTAATAAATCAGGAACATCACGACGAGTTCGATAGTGAAAACGTGATAATGAATCTTTTAATTTCCTAAAAGGAGAAAACGTAAAATTAATTTAATTTCAATAGACAGAAAATAATTGAGAAACAGACCATCCTTTATCTTTTGGCACAGCCGAAAACGAATCTTTGACATTGTAAGCGTGTCGAGAATCGACAGGATTTGTCATGTAAAGAAAATCCATGCCGAAATTATCGAACATACATTCGAGAACAACACGTCGAGGCTCGAAATCAGGTGCTAATGCATCGTTCCATTCGATTTCCATGTTATCAATGAGAGCTAATGTTCCATCGTAAACCATTCTTTCAAGAATAGGTATTTCTGCACCTTCAACTGTGAATTTAACATAAACAAAATCATCGATCGTGAATGTTCGAGATAACCATTTAGAAAAATCAACTGATTTCACATATAAAGCTGAATCAGCATCGATTTTTGATCGTTGTCCTTTTTCGATTGCATATCGAGTTTTACCATCTTCCAACCAAACAGCAGCATCATGAACTATCATATTCAAATTCGAATGTTTTTGTTGAGAGATTTTACAAGCTGACAGATTTATTGGGTCAGGCTCGAACGCAATTATATTCAATGGTCCATAGTGAGAAATTTCATTATAATGAAAATGCACAAAATGATCGATATCACGGCCATCGAAGCATCCTAAATCGATGTAATAATATCGACGTGTTCGATTTATCGGTCGAACAGTATTGTTAACAAGATACTGTTCATAATCGTAATAATTTCGTGAAATTGGAAGATTGATTGATGGTTCGTTTTGCTCCGATTTACCACTATCAGGCATGAGAACTTGTTCGACGACGGTAACGGATTTTTCTTGAAAAATAAAACGCACAAAACAGAATGTAAATAAACAGACAACGAAACCGAGAAGAATATTTAATATCAATGATGTCGATTGGCTAGATGAGCCGAAGATTGGCTTCGTTTTCGACTCGCCATTTGATAAATCGATAGAGACCGATTTCTGCATGTATTTTTTTGTTGCTCTAAAACACGATTATGCGATCTATAATAGCAGAATTGCCGATGTTTCGTCTATAGATTAGCTTTGCAACGGATGAAAGTATCTACGACGAAATATTATATTGTATTAAGCATATGATATAAGCAGAAAATGAAAGGATGACTGCTTTCGTTGAAATGTATGTAAGCATTCATGCATTCATCAGTCGTTTTTTTTCTTTACCATCTAATCGATCACGAATAATGGGAGAAAGGTAAAGGGAAAGAGAAAAAAATGTGATTGGGCTCAAGTAAAGAAAAAAAAGACTGAAAAAAATCAGTCATGCGATAATTAAGTATAATTATTAAGAAAAAAAAGAAAAAAACAAAAAAGAAGACAGATGACAATGAACAGCTGTGCTTTTTTTTGGATACAGTTCGAAATGTAATATTGTTCAAGAGCTTCGTGATATTTATTTCGAATAATTAAAAATATACGAAGAAAACATGTATATATTCGTTCCGTTTCTTTTTTTCCGCATGATTTCTTATACGTATGAGTAAAAAAAAGGGCGGCGATGATTGAATCATATTCAAAAAGGAAAAAAGTTTCATCATGTTTATCTCGTACGATAAATGAAAACAAAATTTATTATACAATTAAAACATGATATTGACATAATTGAACTATTTTAAAACAAAGATATGTCCTTGCGGTCATTTTGAAGGCGACAGGTTATTCAGAACTTTCATGGTCATCGGCATGTTTATTTTTGCTTTCATTTCGTCGGTGATTCGACTTGCGAGCATGACTAGCGTGACGTTTATCTGATTCTTCTTCATGTTCGCTCGATGAATCGTCATTCTCATCATGCTGTTCTGCTTCTTCCTTTTTATCCTCTTCATGGCCGTTTTCTATCTCCGAATCATTCCCATTTTGCTCACATGGCGTATCTGTTGATGTCTGTTCAGTACTAGTTGTTTCTTCTTCTTCTTCTTCTTCGTCAACAGCCGTTGTAGATGATTCAGGATCTTCAACTAACGATACAGTTGTAACTTCAATGTTACTATCTACATTAAACTAAAGAAAAATTAGAAGAAACACATTTCAATAATTACCTTGGGTATCTTTGACAGTAAATTTTGCTTTCTTCACAACACGAGTCTGTGTCGCATGAAACAACGTAATGCAAATAGCATAGAATAAGAAATGTCTAGACCGAAGAAAATAAACGATAAATTATTGTCGTTTTCTACTGCCTAAACTTTTAATAAATACTAACTTGATATGCATAGTGTACGGGAAAAAATGTGAGAATAGTCTTAACAATTGAACTGCTGTTTATATACGTACGATATCTTTCTATCAGACATATTGTTAGATAAGATATGAAGAACATAAAACTATTGTATGTTTTATTTATCTGTCAAGTAGTATCCTTAGATATTCAAGTACGAATTTTTTGTTATCGCTTTTATTTAATCATAAAACAGATGATTACACAAAAAAAATAAGAAAATGCGAGATTAATATAATTAAGATCATATTATTAGTTGAATAATTGATTTAATGACGGTGACTTTCGGTTTGAACTTTGGCTGATGATTCAACGGATGTTTTTGTACCATTAACAACGGTTGTGGCACCTTGAACATGAGTTTCACCAGCAGCAGCAGCTTTGGTTGTAATGACCTTAAATAAACGAACAATTCGAGATTTAAATTTTGTCTCATCGACATACTGTTGTTGTGGTTGATTGAAGACGACGTGAAGCATCTTCTTGTCCGAGAGCTGTAACTTGTTCGGTGATTTTTGCTAGAAGAAAAAAATAGTACGAAATGAATTCGATCAAGAGAGTGTGCGTATTTTGTGATACTTACTGACTTGAGCGTTGCTTTGAGCTTGAGCTTCTTTAAGAACACCCTAGAAAATCAGAATAATATAAATTGCAGATAAGTTAGACATCGAAAACGAACCATTTTCAAACGGTTAGCTTCTTCGTTAAGATCATCGATACGTTTACGAGCTGATTCAAGAATAAGTTCTTGTCGAACGCTAAGTTCCTTTTCAAGTTGAGCAAGTACAGCAGCTTTTTCAGCGTCAAGTTGAGCGACATGTTCTTGAATTTTACGTTTGAATTCGTCTTCAATGTCTAAACAACAATCCAATCATTTGTCTTTTTCTGACAAAGAATCGAAAGTTCCTGAACATACTAGCTGTACGTAAGTTAGCATCGGCAAGAAGTTGTTGTTGCTGTACTTGAGTTTCGGCAACAACTTTTTTAATCGATTCCGAAACAGCTTCGCTGATTTCTTCAGTACGTTTTCGTGAATATTCATCGACTTGAAGATGTGTTGAACCTAACATATTAAAATACAGATTGAATCGATTAATCTTTTTCCTGTTTTCGTCTCATCTTACCAAGACGAGTCATGAGATCGTTGATTTTTTTTGTATTTTCAATGCTAACTTGTGATTGTGTTTCAGTTTGAACAACTGATTTCACTTGAACATTTTCAGCTTGAGCTGAATGAACTTTAGCTGAGTCACTTGATGATGATGCAACAGTTGGCATGATTTAGTTGATTTGAAGAAATGTAAATGCAAATGATACTAACTTCGAGTGTATATATACACCCACGCCGAAGAATGTACTGTTTCACTCGAAAGACCTCGATTTCTTTCTTTGTTTAGTCCGAACTGATAGCTGACCGTTGACTCACACGTCGTAGAAACGTGATCAGTTCAAAAGTGCAAAGAGTGCTTTGTTTAAACTTGCAATTCATTTTATTCCTCTATCTGTTTATTTGTTTTTTTTTTAATATTTATAATAAAATAATTATACAAAAAAAATATATGATGAAGACAAGCGAATGAAAAAGAGAGAACCAGAAAACGAAATCTACATAGGACTTTCTGCAATTTGGACACGACGAGCTGGTTTACGTTTCGGTGTTGGTGTCGCCGATATTCGTCCGAATCGAACTCCACGTCTCGTCACTTTAGCCGGTCGATGTACAGCCGATTGAGTGCCGAGAATATTTGCAAGTTCATCGAAATCAACTTCACCATGATGTTCTTCGACGATTTGTGTTGTATCATCAACAAAACTATCGTCTTCTTCATCACTATCATCATGCATTGTCATTTGTGGTAATTGCGAGTAGATATCTTCGATTGGCATCGAACGAGGCGGAGGCCGTGTCGGTACTTGTGGACTTTTGATACTTCGTAGATAAACACCTGTCATATCGATATTTGCCAATTGGGTGAGAACTTGTCGATCGTCGATGAAATGATCGTGTTCGTCGGCATCGTCGTTGGTTTCATCTTCATCGGATGAAATATTTTCCGCGAGATTTTCATCGAGTTCAGCTTCTCGATCGAGAAAATCCGATGCCAGACGTCGATGAAACTGGCGTTCTTGTGCATTTCGACATTTTTTTCTCTCGATGATATCGGGCGTCACTGCCGACAGATGACGAACCCGTTTTCTCGCTCGAACCGGTCGTAAAGGCGTCTCAAATGCGTCAAATTTATTTGCCGATTCATTTATAGATCTAAAAGACAACTTTCGTTTTCGATAAACAACCGTTTTATTTACAAATTTTTACGTTTGTAGACGATCACTAGAATTAGTTTTCTCTTTAGTTGCTTCGTCACTGTTCTCAAGATCATCAAAACTAAATTCGAGATCAAATCGTGGAAGTGTCAAATCATGTGTTGACATTTGAGTCTGAACTTTGCCAGTAAGAACAAGAACCGGACTTGGATTGACTGGCGACGATTCGAAATGCTTATTGAAAGCGTCGAGTAGTTCATCATCGTTCATTCCGGTTTCATCGTCATCGAATGGATCTTTCGTTGGCTGAGATTTGTAATCAGTGAGCTGTAAAGTTGGCGATTGATTCGAATCGAATATATCGTCCATCGTAACATCGAAATTGCCGATATTTTCATTGATAGTCGTCGGTTTGTCTGTCGTTAGATCAAATGCTGAACCAGCTGAAGAGAAATAGTTTAGTTTCGAAGAAAAAGGATCCGAGAATATTTTACTGCCGAATAGATCTCCGCAATCGATTTCGTTGTCTGTTTGTTGAATAATTGGCTGCAGATTTAGCATTTCATCGCATTCGTGAGGCATTTTAATGAGATCGAGTGGTGAACATGTTTGTTTCTTTTGAATTTGTTCTTTTAATTTGTCTCGGCTCAAAGGCGAAGGTACTTTCGGTCGATTAGGAATCGTTGTTTCTTGTACTACTGGTACGTCGTCGTCGATTGGCCAAATCTGATTGATTCTATGTTTAAGATTTTCTTTCGTTCGACTTGTTTGTTAACTTACTTGCTCAGGAATCTCGACAAAAACTCGTTCAGTCGAATAATTTTTCATAAACTCAACTAACATCTTCGTTTGAGACGAATGCATTGATCGACATTGAATGTCGCGTTGTTCGTTCGAGTATTTTTCAAAAACTGTCTTTATCCACGCTTTCATTTGTTCTTTCTGCAGAAAAAGAAAACATTTTTGATTTCATTTCGACAATCAAGCGAAAACAAACAGTTGTCAGATCCAGTAGATCATTGTCATTGATTTGGTAGTTTCGAACCCAGAGATAGAATTCGTTGTCATTCAATAATTTATCTTTTCGAAAGATTTTCAAGAGATTTTCTTGTTGTTTCGTTTTGCTAATCATCGAATTGAAATCCACGTCATTCGATTTGAATTTTTTCGACGAAGGTTCATTCTCTTCAACTACTTTCACCATCATTTCTTGACAAATCGGCTCAATATCTTGTGGAACCATTCGAAGATTGCCTCGATATAAATCCAACATTTTAGCACCTTCAATAATCAATTTGAATATCTTTTTCTGTTGCATTTCACCTTGATAATACGTATTTTCTTCCGAACCTCTATATGCAAAAGATCGTTTTTGTTTTTCATTAAATTCGAAACAACAAACTCAGTCATGAGAAGAACAATTCGACCTTGTCTCGCACGACCTGTTCGACCCATTCGTTGAACAAGTCGAATCGGTGATTTGAGTGCATCAAAACAAATAATTAAATCCACACTGCCAATATCCAAGCCTTCTTCTCCAATCGATGTCGAAACAAGAACATTGTAACCACCAGCTCGAAAATCATTGACAACTTTCTTCTGCAGTTTCTGATTGATGCCTTGTCCAGCTGCGTGTGACGATGCTTGTCCAATGAAGGACATTGGTTTTACTAGTGGTTGATCTTGTTCGAGAAGTTCAGTGATTTCTCTGACACTGTCACGTTTTTCACTGAAGATAATCACACGTGTTTGATCGGTCGGTTTGGTTTTGGTTCGTTCGAATGTTTGAAAATGTTCGACAACACATTCGCGTAGTTTCGCTAATTTCGGATGAGCAACTTGCAAACTTGTGGTTCGCCGTTGCTGAGTGCTGACTTGTGAGAGATCGAATAGATTCTGTAGTTCGGTGTACATTTGATTCAATTGCAGATTATTTCGAAATGTTGAATGTAGAAGACCGTTTTTCTTGTCTTCGGTGAGTTTCTTCTTGAAGAAATTGTAAACTGACTGTAAACCGTGTTTTTCCAATTCGTCAAGTGCGTGATAGAATGAAATAGCAAAGAAAAGTGCGCTCTTAACTTCTTGATATTGACGATCCTATGATGAAAATCTGTGTTTTCGATGATGGAAAAAACTCGAATTACATTTAAATGTGGAGGTTTATCTTTGGAAATGTGCTTCATTTTGATGATAACAAAACCGCATTTGACATCTTCGGGACCTTTCTGATGAAAAATGCCGCATCTCGAAAGAGTTTCGAAAGGTTGCTTGAGGATATTCAATATGCATCGTCGAAGATCTTGCATGAGTTGATTGTGACCAACGACGATTTTGTCGATGATCTTATCAAAACTGTACTTTTTTATGTCAGGAGAATCGTCGGTAAACATTTCGATATGGGAAATTTTCAAATTTTGAAGGACATTTTGTACAGCCTAGGATTTTTGGAAATGATCAATTTGTTGTTCAAATAAATGTTCAATTTACTTCAACGTTATTTCCTGGTGTAGCACTGAGAGCAAGAACACGAAATTCTTCGCCATTTTTTAGTAATTCTTGTACTACCTAATTGAATCGAATGGAAATTTTGCAAAACAAAATCAGATGACAATGTTTTACTTGACAATAGGCATGTTGACCAAGTGCTCGATGAGCTTCGTCGATAACTAAACAACGAATTTTCGACCAAGGACAAGTTGATTTGACTAAATCATTGTTTAATGTTTGTGGTGTTAGGAAAAAGACTCTTTTTTCCAGCCAAAGTCGTCGTCGTTCTTCGGGATTGACGCCGCCTGTCATTTCACACATTTCACTTTTTCGAATACCCATGACTTTGGCACAAGCGTCCATTTGTTGAGCAACTAATGGTTTAGTTGGTGCTGTAAAGATAATCTTTCCTGTTGGATACCAACGACAATAATTGTACATAACAACAGCAGCAATGAATGTTTTTCCGAGACCAGTCGGTAGCACAACAAGAGTGTTTTGAAATAATGCAGCTTTCACAGTTTTATATTGATATTCACGTTTTTCGTAATTTGTTGGATAAATCCATATACGTCCAGCTTGTCGATCGAAATCAGGATATGTATGCATTGCTTCGTTTGTATTCGCAGGTGCCGAAACAGATGCTTCATTTGATGATTTGGGTTCTTGTCCTGGTTTGTAGGATATCGGCCATTTTGTTGTTGATGCAGTTGTTGTTTTATTGGGTGTAGAACGAATAGATGATGATGACGATGGTTTTGGAAGAGAGTTTGTTTTTTCAAATGCTTCTGCAGCTGCTAATAATTCGATATCATCATCATCATCATCGTCATCATAACCATTGTTGGCATTAGTTGGCTTGCTTTCTTTCGATCCTGTTGACGACCAGAATCGTCCAAGAGTTGTTTGATTTTTTGGCAAATTCGAATTTGACGTTGTCTTCTTCATTAATCTGAAATTTCAAGAAAAAAATCGATTTCATCATCTAATTATTTACGGAAAATTTGGCGGTTGAAACAGGATGTGACAATTCATTTCATTTCATTTTTCTTTTCTTTTCTTTCTCTCTGTTCAATAATAGGACTAGATATAAAAACCAATAAAGATTCTTTCAAATCTATTCGTTTATTCGTTTGAACGAACACGAAATCGTCCTATATGATGGCACTATCTCGCGATACGATATATAAATATTGTATACTGTTCTCATTATTAAAATTAAAAATAAATTCATTTCTATTATTTCTCATCGAGCTTATTCATGAGAAAATTATTAGATCGAAAAATGTTTAGATTATTTTTTAAAAAATTAATCGTAAATACGTACTATCGGCATCTATCGCATCATACACACATACAAACCACTATGTACTGTATGGAAACTAACTAAAAAACTTTATATTTTACTAACGGCCTCAATAACCGATCTATTGGTCAATTTAATATAAAGAAATAGCCAGTTAGTCGATGTGGCTCTGAGAGCTCGTTCTTCCTTTTCACAAACGATTTTATGATACCCAGGGAAAACATAGATATGGAGAGGTGACGAACATCGTTCGTTAACAAAGTCTCGTCAGTTGCCTTCATGGATCTGGCTATCAACCTAGCCAGAAATCATAGTATGGAGCAACACGAGCCAGTTGAGCGACCTACCACACAATTCTCGACCGAGGCCACTGATAGTGGTCCGAATCCTAATGGTCCCAGTGCCCTCAACATCCTCACCCACCCACTGTAAGCTAATCCCAGTTCATAGAACGTTCTTTTTCGATTTTATATTATAAACTTACTGTTTTATTTTCTGTTCTAGAGACATACAACAGCCACTCCACCGGTTCCACCTCCAACTGCTCAACGATCGGTCGCCGACACGATCTCCCTCGTGGCGGTGGGAGTCATTGCTGGTATTTTTTTATGTAAATACTTTTACTTAAATAAATAATTGTAAATATTAAATTTTTAATTCTTTTTTTTCTTATCTTAATACAGGAGAGAAAGAAGAAAACAGTGATCTTCATTGGATTCGGACGCAGTATCTTCTACCATTCAGATGGATAGCTTAGTCAGTTGAACACTAAACGAGGTGATAGTCGAATGATTTAACATCAGAGTGAATCATCTTCAAATGTTAATATTACAGCTTACGTACATATTAACGATAAAAGCCGTAACAAGCGATATAAATAAGAAAATTAATTGAACAAATGATTCGAATTTGGAAAGATAACAAATATAGAAATGTTAATAGAGTATGTTTTATTGTTAGTTGTTCATGGAAAACATCATGATTGACTAGAAAAAAAGACAGAAATTTGTCGAATATGAAACTGTTGATTGAATTACTTCTCAAACGTATGTTTTGTCTTTATCTTGTGAATAATTATTCAATGAAGGTTCATCATGTCGATTACTTATAATCCTACTGGTTGATGAACGTGAATGAGTCGCTTCTTTTTCTATGTATTGTAAAGCAATGAACGATAGGCAATTCGTATTTCTGGTTAAAATCAATGAAATATATGCACACTCTCCGATAAAACTTTATTTTAATAAAATATCTTTATCGTTCTATACAGACGTCGCTGTCTTTCGGGCAAGTACACGTTTTTTTTGTCTCTTTTGAGTTGGTCGGTAGAGAAACGAATCAATGTCTGATTCGATTCGATGCAATGTAGTGTAATCGAATATCTTACTGTTTTTTTTCTATTATTATCGATAAAAATCATTTTAATGTGGTCTCAAATTGTTCGTCGTCTATCGACAAGTGCTTTAACTCGTGTTCGACATCCAAAATTACGTCGATCACCTCATTACGCTACATTGACTGACAAAGATGTCAACTTTTTCGAACGACTTCTTCCCGATGGACGTGTACTAACAAATCCTGATGATTGTCTTCCGTACAATGTCGATTGGATTAAAACTTGTCAAGGACAATCACAACTTGTCGTTCGTCCGAAAACAACCGAAGAAGTTCGAGCTATTCTTCGTTACTGTAACGAACGACGATTAGCTGTTTGTCCACAAAGTGGCAACACTAGTTTAGCCGGTGGATCAGTACCTGTTTTTGATGAAATCGTTCTTTCATTACGTTTATTTAATTCAATTGGCGAATTCGATGAAAACAGCGGTGTATTACTCACAGATCCCGGTTGTATTTTACAAACATTAGACTCACATGTACGTCAATTTGGACATATGATGCCATTAGATTTAGCAGCCAAAGGATCGTGTTTAATCGGTGGAAATGTAGCGACGAATGCTGGTGGCATACGTGTCGTTCGTTTCGGTTCTCTTCGATCGGCTGTCCTCGGTTTAGAAATTGTTTTAGCCGACGGTAGTTTACTTAATTGTTTGAGTTCATTACGAAAGGATAATACGGGTGTTGATCTTAAACAACCATTTATCGGTTCAGAAGGAATCTTAGGTGTGATTACACGCATTGCATTGGCATGTCCATCGGCAAGTTCCGATGTTGGACTCGGGTTTTTTTCTTGTTCATCATTTGAAAATATTCTTTCGACAATGAGATTGGCAAAGAAAATCTGTGGTGAAACATTATCAGCTATTGAATTTCTCGATAGAGCAACGTACGATCTGTCATTGAGATTCTTGCAACGAACAAATAAACCCGTTGAATCGAATGAATTCTACATTCTCGTCGAAACAATGAGTGCAACCGACGAACATTCGAAAGCAACCTTAGAGAAACTTGCTACTGTTGCATTAGAAAAAGGATTTATTACCGATGGAACATTAGCACAAGATCTAACACAATATAATGATCTATGGGCAATACGTGAAAGTGTTTCTGAATCTTTACGAGCCGATGGTTATCCGTTTAAATATGATTTTTCGTTGCCACCGTCACGAATGTATAAATTAGTTGAAGAAACTCAACAACGGATGAAACCATTCTCGAATGTCGGAACAGTGGCTGGTTTTGGTCATTTAGGAGATCAAAATCTTCATTTAAATGTTACTGTTAAAGATGGTTATTCGGATGAAATTAAAAATGTACTCGAACCTTGGCTATACGAATGGGTTGCTAAACAAGATGGTTCAGTTTCAGCGGAACACGGTCTTGGTTTACATAAATCTAAATATCTTCTATTGAATAAAGGCAAACAATCCGTCGAAACAATGAAGCAAATGAAGAATATGCTCGATCCAAAATGTATTCTCAATCCTTACAAAGTTTTACCATATCAAACTGATTGAAAAAAAATTCTTTTTTTCTCTCTCTGTAATTATACGTATTTAATGTGATTATTATTTTTTTATTATAAATATATCTCTTTATTCGTAGAAAACTAGAAGTACATTTAGTTGTTTGATATGTCAAGAGATCAGACAGATTTATCAATAAAATCTGATGAAAGAAAAAGAAAAATTCCTCAAAACCTTATCACAAGACAAACACAAAAGGAAATCGTTGTGTTTGATAATTTGATGAAATTGCTATCATCAGTATGACAAGTTCGAAACTATACCGCATGCAATAAAGTAAACTACCAAGAACAAGGTTAACAGATTTCAATAAAAATGAAAAATGACGATGGCAATGAATTAACATCATAATCGATTTAAACGTCATCGGATAAGGACTTAGATTAACGTCGTTTTCGATTAGAAAGCAAAAGTTCGAAGGTCTCATATTCGTATGTATTTAAAAAACAAACAAACAAACAGCCACGCATGTGTTATCACAGGAAGTAGAGATTTTCATAACAAACACGGATGAATTCAATTGTTAAATGAACGTGATCGTTTTCTATGATCAATCGAATTTAACAATGACAAATGAGTCCGTTGTTGTTGTTCGATGAATGGCATAACTACAAGATAGTTATCAGATTTCCATGTTGTGGGCAAAAATGATGATGAATTCGACGATGTATTATCATAATATGGACGTGAAAGACCCATTGCATGTCGTTCTTTATATAATTCAAATTCAGAACTAAATGAATCCGTTGACATCGATGATGATATCGGTTGAAATCGTGGCAAAATCGAATAACGATCAAGTTCTGTATCGTAGCAATTCAAATAATTTTTCGGATTTTCATCTTGATCATCATTGAGTAATGATGTTCGATGATCAAAATAAATCAAATGATCGCATGATTGTAATTTTCGTTGATTATCCATCGATAACTCGTAGATATTCGGACAAGAATGAACAATACCACCGGCAGTTAGAAAAAACTCATCATCATCATCATCTTCTTCTTCATATTCCCCTCCGAATATGCACGGTGTTGTTGGGCGAATTAAATAAGAAAAATAGGTTTGCGCTACAGGCATTGACGGTGATGATGATAATGATGATGAGCTTTCCATATTCTCATTTCGATTATTGAGCATTTCGATGTCAGTCATAGTTGCAGATGGAATTGTACTTATCGAATCGCACTGATGAATTGTCAAGGAAGACTGACAGCTCGACGACGATGACAAGAAAGTTGAAGAAATGGATATCGCTTCGGTTTGATATATCTGACAAAAAATAATAATAATAGAATATCTTTTCTCCAATCTTGTCCGTAGGATAACTCAAAAGTCTGCTTACCCTATTATCATCATTATTCACTTGACAAATCATATTATTATTAGTTTGAGAAGTACATTCACAATCCAATAATGTTATTTCAGGCATTAAACGACGAGGGAATGTGTTCTATGAAAAGAATAAGTACACAGATTTTAAAATACTCTCAAATTGAAAAGAAATGTGTCCTTAATAGTACATATATATCTTTCATCGAACATTATCAAGTGTGTAGTGCATCATATGTGAGATATAATGATGACGAAAGAAGAAAAAATGCGTCAAATTTTGAACGTGTTCATCTATTAAGATCGAAAACGATATTTGACACTTGCTTCTTTCTACGAGCAGATAAAAAAAACTCGACGAGAGTATATTACGTGTAAATGAAAAAAGAAGAGGGAGAGAGAGAAAAAAATGCTCGACCTCGGATCGAGATAAATACCGACAATTTTTGTTAGTCTCCAACATACTTGATCGAGAAAAGTAAAATTTGTTGGATAAAAAGGTAATTGAAGATTATTGTGATTTATTTGCCTTGACGATAAGTCGGAATCTCGTCGTCGTCGTTGGCGTCGTTGTCGAATAATCGGAGTTGAGATAAGGTAGAGATTGCAATAGGATGGATTTTGAATGAGATATGTCGTCGGTTGACGAGAACATACCGTGAATATATTGACGAATTTATTTATCATTTGAGAAAAACGAGTTCGAATATTGTGATGTGTCGTTTTCATCACGAGACGAATCGAATGGAAATAATAAGAAAAAGAATTTCCACGCAAGTTGAATGGTATGCAATAACAAAAATACCAAGATAAAAATAAAAAAAAAAGAATACAACTCCGTCGGTTTTCTATTAAAGACATTTGTTACTCGTCTGCACGCCTGTTCCTAACGATTATTTATCGTCTTATTTATGTTGGCGGAAAATCTTTTCGTCATTTATTATCAAAACCTCTGAAAGTCATCCGAAAAATCTGATTAATACAATGTGTAATTATCGTTTTATTCTATTAGAATTCATTATTAGGTCAAATTAGAATTTATGTAATCATCATCGAATCGATTGAAGAGAAATGGCAAAATTTATTTTGTAATCCGAGATAGCATGCGAGAAGAAAATACTATTATTTTATCCATCGTCAATGTATCTATCTTGATTATTAAAATAAATATCTCATCAAAAGATATATCTGCAATGACATCAAATAGAAATTAATACTGTCAAAACTATGTTTTATTTTGACATTAATCTATCTTGTCTTCCATATGAATATGTTTTTTTTCTTCTCTCGATATGATTGAATAGTTCATATGTTATCATCTTGTTGCTTGTCGTCGTTGATGACAAATATTGCATGCAAACATCTTTACTTATGTCTAATGAATAGGTTCGAGTCGAATGGATACGCAGATTAGTATAACTCTTGAGTTGAAGGTCAACTGATGATGTGTGCATGTAGAGAACGAAATTGATGATTGTTAAACGATGAGCGTGAATGAATTTCTGACAGATAACTCTCGACAATGATGTGACAGCAAAGAAAAAAGATCGAACAGACGCCTGCCTCGAGCATTATCATCGTCTATAATGGAAAAACAATTGCTGATTAACTTTTTTCTCTCTCTCTCTCGCTTTCGCTTTCTCCTTTCTTCTACATTTACCGCCGTCATCTCAATAGTAAAACATTATACAATTAAAAACATCGAAATGCGATATCACCAGCACGCTTATTTCCATATCAAAGAGATTGTGTATATATTTATGTGTGTATACTGGCTACGCTCAATGCTCATATGCTCATTATTAGTCATCATAGGAATAGTTCAGTTCAATTTAATCATCGAACTTCAATCAACCATGCAAACGCTTTTCTTTCGTTCTTTTCTCTCTTGCTCTCTCTCTCGATAGTCAAGCGGTGCACGGTCAAAAAGAAAAAAAACGATTGATTTAGTCTTGACTGAGTATGGCCTTCAGTTGACAAATACTCTAGATTGTGTCTACGGATCGATACAAGAGGTTCCCTGAAGAAATCGAAAAGAAAGCATAGTATACATAAGAGAGTGAGAGTGTTAATTTCTAGTTTTGTATTTGTATGGATGTTAATGTTTTTCTTTCACCCTAGGAGATTAGCAGAAGAAAGCGCATCTATTTTCTTCGTCGTTTCCTTGATTAACTGAACTCGATGTGAGAGAGAGAGAGACAGAGGGAAAGAGAAAGACGATAGCAAACGGAAAAAATAGCAGTAAGAGTGATAGTGTCGTCGCCTAATCACATTAGAATAGGGAGCTAGTATAGTATTAATTGACTTGAATAGTAATAACATAGAACCCTGGGACTTCGAGAATGTGCTTTTAAGAATTTCTCATTTGTTTCTTTTTTTTTGTCGATTGAAGGCCGAATTTGATCAAATCATGTTCGATCCGGCACAGATTGACTTTTTCCTATATGTTTCTTGCTGTGTCAAAAGAAATTTTCTCATCCTTAAGGCGTCTAAACGTAAGTTAATTTGTCGTTTTCTTTTGTCACTTCAACGGACTGTTCGTTGTT